>Ga0310690_10002376_pt1 | contig 30778 bp, 22 predicted proteins | sample AusTroGonzalo_MG_2_FD_207661 | JGI IMG/M metagenome (GOLD analysis project Ga0310690, IMG submission 207661) | Bovine rumen microbial communities from tropical cattle in Woodstock, Queensland, Australia - Gonzalo_04 (v2) (version 2) | ecosystem: Host-associated > Mammals > Digestive system >...
TCTACTCGCGTTCACGGGAGGTCCGGAAAGAAAACCCGCACTCCATCATAGATATACCCACACTGAAAAATATCAGTGCTTAATGATGGAATTGGGAAGTTCCGTGACTTCCGTGAACATGGCTTTTCTAATTCTGTTAAGAAATTAGTTTTCCGGACCTTTTTCTCGAACGCGAATAATAGCCAATGCTGTTAATATGTTATGTTATCGCGCAACGCTATGCGCCGTTTATGTCTCTTTTACCGCCTTGCTAACGCTATCAGCAATCGCGGAGTAAGTTTCAAAACCTTTGCGACCGCAAAGGTACAAAAAAAATCTTACAATTGCAAGTATTTTGCGAAATTATTTTGCTGTGATAAGTTTATAAGCTACACTAACGAACTAATATACCTTATTTTAGCGAATTGTCGTTTTTCGGCTTAGTCAGAAAAGCACCGCTCGTTGAGCGATGCTTGGAGGATTGCTTTTTTGTTTCACTCACACCAGTCGGAGCGGTCCAACTGACGGAACTGCACCGCCTCAAGCAACTGGGACGCACTAAGCACATCCGACAGCGGTCTATCGGGATAAGTTGCAGCATCAAGGTCAGCTATCGTGCGGGCTACCTTCAATATACGGTCGTAAGCCCGTGCTGACAGACCATACAGTTCCATAACAGTACGCAACTGTCGCTCAGCTTCAGCATCCAGATTGCAGTACTTGCGCACCATCGACGGAGGCATTTGAGCGTTACAGTGAACCGACGTGCCGCGGAAGCGTTCGGTCTGGATGTCGCGCGCACGGCGTACACGCTCGCGGATGGCTGACGATGGTTCGCCTTCCGCCTTACGGCGCAGATCTTCGTATTCGACGGCGTCAATATGACATTGGATATCAATTCGGTCGAGCAGCGGTCCGCTGATGCGGCTCATGTAGCGGTGGCGCTGCGCCGGCGTGCAGGTGCAAGGATGCTTGGGGTCGCCGTAATGTCCGCACGGGCACGGGTTCATAGCCGCCACGAGCATGAAGTGGGCAGGATAATCCACAGCAAGCTTGTTGCGTGCGACGGTAATATGCCCGTCCTCCAGAGGCTGGCGCAACACCTCCAGCGCCGAGCGTTTGAACTCGGCAAGCTCATCCAGGAAGAGCACACCGTTATGCGCCAAGCTTACTTCACCAGGCTGCGGATTAGTGCCACCGCCAACCAGAGTGACGTCAGTAATCGTGTGATGCGGTGAGCGGAAAGGGCGTTGGACGATGAGTGAGTTCAGGCCGTCTTGCCGGGCAACTGCAGTGGTGTTTGTTTTGCGGAGTTTGCCGGAAACAGAGTAAATCTTGGTTGTCTCCAGTGCTTCGCTCAGCGTCATTGACGGCAATATGGTCGGAATACGTCTTGCCATCATAGACTTGCCTGCACCCGGCGGGCCGATCATGATGATGTTATGCCCTCCGGCAGCGGCAATCTCAATAGCGCGCCTCACCTGCTGTTGTCCGCGCACCTCCGAAAAATCGACATCTGTCGGGAACGCATACGTGACAAGCAGTTCGTCGACATCCACATGTGTGGATTCCGCGGCTTGGATGCCGTTCAGGAAAGCAATCACATCCGTCAGATGGTGGAAACCGTACACCTCTATACCATCCACGACCGCCGCTTCGCAGGCGTTCTCCTCCGGCAAGATAACTCCGCGAAAACCGTTGTTCTTGGCCGCAAGAGCGATAGGCAGGCAGCCGTGCACCGGACGCAGATGACCGTCCAGCGACAGTTCGCCGAGGATAAGGAACTGCGAGAGCAGGCGGCTCTGCACGACCTCGACAGCCGCCAGCTGGCCGATAGCCAGTGTCAGGTCGAACGCCGCGCCCTCCTTCTTGAGGTCGGCGGGAGACATATTGATTGTTAACTGACGCTGAGGCAAACGTATTCCTGCGACCTGCAGAGCGGAATTGATACGTTCGTGTCCCTCCTTGACCGCTGCATCGGGCAGACCGACCAGCGTAAACTCATAGCCGGGGGTGGCGTGCACCTCAACGGAGACGATTACCGCATCAATGCCGACCGATGCGGCGGAGTAGGTTTTAATCAGCATAAGCCTTGACAATGTGTGTTACCAAATGATGGCGGACTATATCCTGCTGGTTGAAACGGACAATCTCAATTCCCTTTATGTCCTTCAGGCGCTCCATGGCATCGTTCAGTCCGGAGCGTTGAGAAGCAGGCAGGTCAATCTGGGTGAGGTCACCCGTGACAATCATCTTGCTGCCCACACCCATACGGGTGAGGAACATCTTGAGCTGCAGAACGGTGGCGTTCTGCGCCTCGTCAAGGATAACCACGGCGTCGGAGAGTGTGCGTCCGCGCATGAAAGCGAGCGGTGCAATCTGAATAGTGCCGCGCTCCATGTACTCCTGCAGCTTGGTGGCCGGCAGCATATCCTGCAGCGCGTCGTAGAGCGGCTGCAGGTACGGATCGATCTTCTCTTTCATATCACCGGGCAGAAAACCCAGTTTCTCGCCGGCCTCAACAGCCGGACGCGACAAGATGATGCGCTTGACCTCCTTGTTCTTGAGCGCACGGACAGCCAGGGCGATGGCGGTATATGTCTTACCTGAGCCGGCAGGTCCGACAGCAAAAAGCAAGTCGTTGGTAAGAAAACCATCGACGAGCTTGCGCTGGTTGAGCGAGCGCGCCAGAATAGGCTTTCCGCCTACGCCGTGGAGGATAAGATGGTCATGAGTGACCGTTTCCGGCGATGAGCCATGGATGAGTTCGAGGATAGCCGACTCGTTGAGTGAGCCACGGCGCATACATGCCTCCTGACAGCGTTCGAGCACCTGCTCAAAACGCGTGACAGCCTCGGCTGGACCCGTGACCTTCAGGTTATACCCGCGCGCCACCACACGCACTCCCGGGTGCTGGTTGCACAAGCAGATGATGTTGGCATTGTTCACACCGTAGAACGCCGCGGTGTCGATTGCATCGTTGAGTGTTATAACTGACTCCATGCAGGTATATGGTTTAAGAATGTGATCTGGTTGTTCCGGTCAACATGCGCCACGACGGTCTGCCGTCCGTTTGCAAGTATGAGCCATGGTGCATGAACAGTGGTGTTGTACACGGCCGCCTGGTCAAGAACCTCGGCAGTGAGTGCCACGTGCTGTGCTTTGAACTCAATGAGCATGAGCGGCTGCAAGCTGCGGTCATAGACCACAGCATCGCAACGCTTGGTGACACCGGCTCCGACGGTAATAGCCGCCTCCACGGCGATGAGTGCCGCCGGATAGTCCAGTTGCTCCACCAGATGGTGAAGCAACTGCTGTCGCACCTGCTCTTCCGGCGTCATGGCAACCCATTTGCGGCGCCAGGGGCAGAAGAGTTGTTGTTTGTCCTTATATAGGCGTGTGCGTAACTCCAAACGGGGTGTCGGTTATTGGAAACGAACAGGTACGATGAACTTGGTACGTACGGGTTGACCGCTTTGTCTGGCAGGTTCCTTGGCTGCAGGCAGCACCTCTTTCACTTTTTCGATGGCATAGGCGTCAATCTTTTCATTTCCGCTACCACCACGAAGTACAGTGTGGTTGGAGGTCGTGCCGTCTTTCTCTATTATCATCTGCACCAGTACACGGCAAGCGGAAGCCTCGGGGTCAATGTCTTTGGCATTGAAGGTCAGCTTTTCCATCAAGGTGTTGCTGTCATACGGAAACTTCGCCTGTTGTTCAACGACCACAAACACTGTCTCTTCATCAGGAGCTGCCGAAACTGGGTTAGCTGTAGCAGGCTGGATGTTGCAAACGAATGCCAATAAAGCAACCATAACCGGGAAATAAAAAATCTTTTTCATAAGATAGAAATTTAATGGTTATTATTTGAGGTAGTTGTCCTTGAGTGAGCAGGTACGGTTGAGAACCAGCTTTTCTGCTGTGGTATCGGGGTCAACCACAAAATAGCCTTGCTTCAGCAACTGGTAGTGGTTCTGCTCAGGTATGCCATCCTTGAGGACGGGCGCATGCAGTTCGCTACGCAGTGAGCCTTCCACCTTGATATTCTTCAGGATGAGGCTGTCGGGGTTGAGCAGGTCGCGGAAATCACCTTCCTCTGCGCTCGGGTTCTCGCATGCGAAGAGTCGGTCGTACAGACGCGCCTCAGCATCCAGCGCTGAACTGCACTCCACCCAGTTGATAGTGGCCTTGGTCTTGCGGTTGCCTCCTTCGGTGCCGGACTTGCTATCCGGATCATAAGTGGCATAAACGGTTGTGATGTTGCCGTCAGCATCCTTCTCGCAACCGGTGGCCTGTATAATATACGAGGCTTTCAGACGCACTTCACGTCCGCCGGGGCTGAGACGGTAGAACTTGTTGTCCGCCTGCTCCAAGAAGTCGCCTCGCTCAATCCACAACTCACGTCCGAAACGCATCTGGCGTGTTCCAAGTTCTTCGATGCCATCGATGTTTTCGGCAGTGATGATTTCTCCGTTGCCTTCGTAATTGGTGATGACGAGTTTGACGGGGTCAAAGATAGCGCAGATACGCGGAGCCGTCTCCTTGAGGTCTTCGCGGATAGTGTGCTCCAGCAATCCCTGGTCAATCATGCCTTCGACCTTGGTGTAGCCGATCTTGTCCATGAACTCGCGGATGGAGGACGGTGTGTAACCACGGCGTCGCAGACCGCACACGGTCGGCATACGCGGGTCGTCCCAACCGGCAACCAGACCCTCTTTCACCAGCTGGAGCATCTTGCGCTTGGACATAACGGTGTAGGTGATGTTCAGGCGGTTGAACTCGCGCTGTTTGGGACGGTAGTCCGGTCCGTAGGGCGACAGGCCGCAGAAGTTGTCGCCGGTTATCTGGTCAAGGAAATAGTCATACAACGGACGATGCACTTCGAACTCGAGCGTACAGATGGAGTGCGTCACGCCCTCGAAGTAGTCACTCTGTCCGTGGGCGAAGTCGTACATGGGATATACGTTCCACTTGCGTCCCGTACGGTGGTGCGGATGGGAGGTGATGATGCGGTACATGATCGGGTCACGGAAGTGCATGTTCGGGTTCGACATGTCAATTTTGGCCCGGAGCACCATCTTGCCTTCCTCAATCTCGCCGTTCTGCATAGCCTGGAACAGCCGCAGGTTCTCCTCAACCGGACGGTCACGATACGGTGATGCCACACCGGCTTCGGTCGGAGTGCCTTTCTGCTCGGCAATCTGTTCGGCAGTCTGCTCATCTACATACGCCTTGCCCTCCTTGATGAAACGTATGGCAAGGTCGTAGAGCTGCTGGAAATAGTCGGAGGCGTAATAGATTTGTCCCCACTTGAAGCCCAGCCACGCTATATCGCGCTCGATAGTCTCCACATACTCTGTATCTTCCTTGGCTGGGTTGGTATCGTCAAAACGGAGATTGCACACGCCATTGTACTTCTCAGCGATGCCGAAGTCCATGCAGATGGCTTTCACGTGACCGATATGCAGGTAGCCGTTCGGCTCCGGCGGAAAACGCGTCTGTATACGTCCGTCGTTCTTGCCCTCTGCCAAATCGTTCTCTACGATCTGTTCGATAAAATTCAAGCTGCGCTCTTCCATATATTAATTCATTTAAATGACAATTACAAAAACCTACATATTCCCGCGTATGATGCCGCGCGGCGAACCGGTGATGAAGCTGACTATAGCGTCACGTTCGGGCGACTGCGGCAGGTTGTCGTTTATTTGCTGCAATGCCTGCGATACGTTCAGACCGGACATGTAGATGAGACGGTAGGTATCCTGGATAGCCGCTATCTGCTCACGGCTAAAACCACGGCGGTTAAGCCCGACACTGTTAATGCCGCAGAACGAAACAGGCTCACGGGCTGCGATGACATACGGCGGAATATCCTTGTTGACACGTGTGCCACCCTGGGTCATCGAGTGCGCACCGATATGCGTGAACTGGTGGATAAGCGAACCGCCGCCAAGGATGGCGTAGTCGTCCACCACCACCTCGCCGGCAACCTGCGTCGCGTTGGACATGATTATATGGTCGTGCAGCAGGCAGTCGTGCGCCACATGGGAGTAGGCCATGATCAGACAGTTGTTGCCCACCACCGTCTTGCCTTTGGACGCCGTGCCGCGATGAACGGTGGCGCACTCACGGATAACGGTGCCGTTGCCGATGATGGTCAGCGTGTCTTCACCACGGAACTTCAGGTCCTGCGGGATGGCACTCACCACAGCTGAAGGAAAGATTTTGCAGTCGTCACCTATACGTGCGCCGCTCATGACGGACGCATTGGCCATCACTACGGTGCGCTCACCGATATGAACGTTTTCCTCAATGTACGCAAACGGACCAATCTCTGCCGATTCAGCTATCACTGCTGAAGGGTGGACATATGCTAATGGATGAATCATATGAATGTATATTTATAATTTCAAATTTCTATTCTTGTTTGGGATAGATCTTGTTACGCAGCTGGCGTGCGCAGGAAGTATTGAACGTGTGTCCGGGTTTCTCTGCGTATATGCGGCCCTGTATGCGGCAACCTACCAGTGACAGGTCGCCCATGATATCCAGCAGCTTGTGGCGCGCCGGTTCGTTGTGGTAGTGAACGGGGGACAGGTAGCCCAGCTTGGTCGCATCAAGATGAGGCTGGCCGAGTTTGTCGGTCAGATAGTCCAGACCTTCCTGCGACATAGGCATCTCGTAAATAACCAAAGCGTTCTTCAGATCGCCGCCTTTAATAAGACCCATACGGAGCAGCGGCTCAATCTCGCGTACGAAACAGAACGTACGTGCTGCAGCTATCTCTTTCGGATAGTCCTGCAGGTCCAGCAGCTCGGCACGCTGGCGCTTGAGGATACGCGACGGATAGCACACCTGTACCTCCACCTGGTAGTGGTCGCTTGGCAGGATCATCAGACGGTTGCCGTGCTCGGAGATATACTCAATAGGTTCGCGTACGACATACACCTCGGCCTCCTCATCCTGCTCCACGATACCGGCGTTCTGGATAGCCTTGACAAAAGGCAAAGCGCTACCGTCCAGAATAGGCAGTTCAGGACCGTCGACGCTGATCAGGCAGTTGTCAATACCCATGGCGTAAAGAGCCGACAGAGCGTGCTCCACCGTGGATATACGCCAACTTCCGTGCTCCAGCACGGTTCCGCGTTCAGTAGCCGATACATAATCGGCATAAGCGTGGTGGGTAGGTTGCCCGGGCAAGTCGGTTCGACGAAGACATATGCCGTGGTGGACTGCCGCAGGGGCAAACGTGGCGTGGATATAAACGCCTGTATGTAAACCTTTGCCCTCAAACGAAAAGGGCTGCGCTATAGTATGTTGTTTCATTCGTTGTCTTTCTTGAGTTGTTTCTTCAGTTCGTCAACATCGCGGCGGAGGTCAGGCAGATACTTGAACACGACCGATGACCTACGCCAGTTGCCGGCATCGATAGCCGGAGAGCCCTGGTATTGTCCTGCCTGACGGATAGAGCCTGCTACGCCGGTCTGCGCACCGCAAATCACGTTGTCCGCTATGGTGATATGTCCGGCCACACCGACCTGTCCTGCCAGAATGCAGTGGTGCCCCATGGTAGTCGAACCGGCTATACCCACTTGGGCGCACAGGAACGATGACTCGCCTACCTGTACGTTATGCGCCACTTGCACCAGATTGTCGATCTTCGTATTCTTCTTCACACGTGTCTCGCCCATCATCGCACGGTCGATAGTTGTGTTGGCACCTATCTCCACATCATCCTCGATGATCACTACACCTATCTGCGGGATCTTGTGGTTCACGCCCTGTGCATCCGGCTCAAAACCGAAACCGTCAGCACCAATCACGCAGCCGGAATGTATAATGCAGTCACGACCTACCGTGCAGTGGTCGTAGATCTTCACGCCGGAGTAAATAACCGTATTGTCGCCGATGGTGGTGTAGTCACCTATAAACGCCTGAGGATAGATCTGCACGCCTTGACCTATTTTGACACCTTTGCCTATATATGCAAACGCTCCCACATACGCGTCATCGGGCAGAACGACAGACGCGTCAACGAATGACGGCTGCTCTACGCCTTTCTTACGAGGACGCAGATACTCCGACACGCCTTGCAGCAGCATACCGATGGCTTGTCGTGCGTTCTGCACAAGAATAAGAGTAGCCTTGCAGGTCAAGGATGCGTCATACAGGTCGCGGGTAAGCAGTACAACTGATGCTTCAGTCGTTGCCAAAGCTGGCAGAAAACGCTGGTCGGTGACATACGACAAGGTGCCCGGACGACCTTGCTCTATCGGACTCACGTCGTGGATGGCTACATCCGCCGAGCCGATAACCTCGCCCGAGACGAAGGCGGCTATTTGTTGTGCGGTAAATTGCATTGTTTCTTCTTTTCGTTATTTCTATTTGCCGGATTTCCGACAACTCGTATACAAATTAATTCCGTAACTCAAACTACAAATAATAAAACAGATAGAGTTTCTGTGGCTTGTAGGTGAGCGTCTGCAAACTGAGCATATCCGACGCCTCGGCTATATTGCGCACCGTGCCGTCGTTGTAAAGGATATCTATGCTGTCATCCTTCTCAGAGTATGTGTTGGAGGTCGATATATGTTCCGCAAAGAAGTACTCCGCCTCACTCTCGGTAACACCGAAACGTCCGGCGTACTGACGCTTGAGTTCGTCACGCTCCTGCATAGTCAGAGGCTGCTGCAAGAGCCTGCCCTTGAACAGACGCCTGTTCACGAACGCCTCTGCCAACAGCCGCAGCGTTGCATCCGGATGAGCCTGCCACGCCTTGATGGCGGACAGGATATCCGAGTCATCCAGCAGGGCGTACTGGTTGAGCGCAAAACTGTCGTGGGAGAATGTTTCACCCGTCAGGTGCTGGTACAGGAAGTAATGGAGAGCCGGAGCGCAGAACAGTTCAACACCGTTATCTGCAAGCTGTTTGGCGCGATCAAGAATCTTTATAAGCAGTTGTTCCGCAGCCACGGATGTCTTATGCAGGTACACCTGCCAGTACATCAGTCGTCTGGCTATCAGGAACTTCTCAACCGAGTAGATGCCCTTGGCCTCAATCACAAGGCGGTCGTCCACAACGTTGAGCATCTTGATGAGTCGTGCTGAGGCTACACTGCCTTCCGTCACGCCCGTGAAGAACGAGTCGCGGCACAGGTAGTCCATCCGGTCCATGTCCAGTTGTGATGAGATGAGCTGGTGAAGAAAATGTTTGGGATACTTGTTGCGGAAGATTGCAATCGCGGTGTCCAATGCACCGTTCATCTCGCGGTTGATCTGCTCCATCATGACCAGCGACACATCCTCATGGGTGATACCCTCAATCAGGGTGTGCTCCATTACGTGCGAGAACGGTGCATGACCCAGGTCGTGCAGCAGGATGGCCACCATGGCGCCGTCCGCCTCCTCGCTTGTAATCTCTATGCCTTTCTGACGCAGTGAAGCGATGGCATCACTCATCAGGTGCATCGCACCGATAGAGTGCAGAAAGCGGCTATGCTGCGCACCGGGATAAACGACATACGACAACCCAAGCTGTCGTATGCGGTTCAGACGCTGCACATACGGATGCTGCAAAACGTCATAGATGAATTCGTTGGGTATAGAGATGAATCCAAATACCGGGTCGTTGATGATCTTTCGCTTGTTCGCCATAAAACTTTGTTTCTACCCCAGGTAGGTCCTGAGGACCTTGCTACGGGAGTTCTGCGCCAGGTTGTGCAACGCTTTCTCCTTGATCTGGCGGACACGTTCGCGGGTCAGTCCCTCTTCAACACCGATCTCCTCCAGGGTCTTCTCCTGCACACCGTCGCCCACGCCGAAGAACTTGCGGATAATCCTCTGTTCACGGTCACTGAGCGTAGCCAGTGCACGGTCTATCTCCTGGGTGAGCGACTCGCTGATCAGTGCACGGTCGGCACGCGGTGAGTCGTGGTTCTCCATCACGTCAATGAGGCTGTTGTCCTCACCGTCCACAAACGGAGCATCCATGCTGACATGACGGCCTTGCATACGGAGCACCTCGGCAATCTTGTCGATGGGCATATCCAGTTCCTCTGCCAGCTCTTCAGCGGATGGACGACGTTCGAACTCCTGCTCGAAACGCGAATAAGCTTTCTGAATCTTGTTGAGCGAACCAACTTGGTTCAGCGGCAGACGAACGATACGCGCCTGCTCTGCCAGAGCCTGCAGGATGGATTGGCGGATCCACCACACGGCATACGAGATAAACTTGAAACCGCGGGTCTCGTCAAACTTCTCCGCAGCTTTAATCAGTCCGACGTTTCCTTCGTTAATTAGGTCAGGCAGGCTCAGGCCTTGGTTTTGATACTGTTTCGCCACCGAAACGACGAAGCGCAGGTTAGCGTTCACCAAACGTTCGCGGGCTGCCATGTCGCCGTTACGTATGCGTCCTGCCAGTTCCACCTCTTCTTCTACGGAAATCAGGTCCTCACGTCCTATTTCCTGAAGGAACTTGTCCAGCGACTGCGACTCGCGGTTGGTGATTGATTTGGTAATTTTTAATTGTCGCATTCTATATTAATGACATTTTTGCTATGTTGTATGGCTTCCAGGGCTTGTGATTTCTTCGTGATCCGGCCGGGATTCGAACCCGGGACCCACAGCTTAGAAGGCTGTTGCTCTATCCAGCTGAGCTACCAGACCCTTGCGTCCGGCATATGCCGCTTACGAATGCCGCTATGCGTCATAATGGGCAGCATTGCCTCCGCTCACCGAAAAACCTTCAATTTGTCTGACGTTTTTTCGAGGTGTTATAAGATGGCCTCAACCAGCGGTTGCAATCTGGGCTTTGGCGTGTAGCCGACGCTACGGTTTACCAACTCGCCGTTCTTGAAGAACAGAATAGTCGGAATGTTCATAATACCGAACTGCTCGCATGTTTCGCCGTTCTCGTCCACATTCAGCTTGCCGATAATGGCTTTGCCCTCATACTCGGCTGCCAGCTCGTCTATCACGGGGTGCATCATTTTGCACGGACCGCACCAGGGTGCCCAGCAGTCTACTACCAGAGGCTTGCCCTCTGCCAACAAACTCTTCAGGTTGGAATCAGTAATTTCTTGTACCATATTTTTTGTATGTTAAATTATTTCAATCATAATATCCGGCATTTCCACCTTAAAAATACTAACAAAAATCGTGCCTAACAGCCTCATATGGCAGAAAAACAAACATATCGCAAACTCATCATGCCAAACTGCAGGGTTAACTGCCATTGTGCCCTGACACTATGCCCAACAATCAATGTTTTCTTCTATTTCAGGCATTTGTGAGCGGCGGAACAGCGGATCCTGTATGCCTTGCTTCTTTTGCTTCACGTAGTCGTCCAGCAAGCGGAAGGCATACTTGCCCAGTACCACAACGGCTATCAGGTTGCAGAACGCAAGCAGCACGGTGCATATGTCTCCGATAGTCCACGTAAGGTCAAGACTGACCATCGCGCCGAACATCACCATCACACCGGCCGAACAGAGACGGTAAACGGTCATCACTGCCTTGTTCTCTGTCATATAACGGATATTCACCTCACCATAGTAGTAATTGCCCACGATACTGGAAAAAGCAAACAGCAAGATGGCGATAGCAATGAAATACGGTCCGAAAGATCCTACCTCCCTGCTGAGTGACACCTGTACCAGTTCTATACCGCTGACAGACGGGTGGTCGTACAGACCGCTGATTAAGATAATGAACGCAGTACAGGAACATACAAGCAATGTATCAGTAAACACGCCCAGCGACTGTATCAGTCCCTGCTTGACCGGATGTGACACCTCGGCTGTAGCGGCTGCATTAGGAGCACTTCCCACACCGGCTTCGTTGCTGAACAAACCGCGTTTGGCACCATAAATGATAACCGAGCCGACTGTTCCGCCAATTGCCGGACCTATCCCAAAAGCATCGGTGACGATTATCTTGAACACATGAGGAATAAGTTGCCAGTTCATCGCCATGATGACCAACACCAGCACCAGATACCCTACTGCCATGATGGGCACAAGCACCGTACTGATAACAGCTATACGATGTATGCCGCCAAACACGATGAAAAGCGAAACCGCTGCCAGTATCAATCCCACCACTATCGGACTCCAGCCGAAAGCGTGCTCCATCGCATCGCAGATTGTATTGCTCTGAATGGAGTTATAACTAAGCCCGAACGTAAGGGTGATAAGTACAGCAAAGACATACGCCAGCGGTTTGCTGTGCAAGCCGTGGGTGATATAGTACGCCGGCCCTCCGATGAACGCACCTTTGTGCCTACGTTTGTACAGTTGGGCAAGTGTAGACTCGACAAAAGCTGTAGCCGAACCCAGCAACGCCATCACCCACATCCAGAACACGGAACCCGGTCCTGCTATGGCTATTGCAGTTGCCACTCCGGCAAGGTTGCCTGTTCCGACACGCGTTGCGACTGATACCGCAAACGCCTGGAACGAGGAGATGGCACTCTTGACTGCCGGAGTGCCCTTCGTTCTGTCGGCAGGCTTGTCCTTAAGCAGGCGGAACATCTCGCCTACCATACGGAACTGCACGCCCTTCGTGCGAATAGTGAACCATATACCGCACAACGCCAGAACGGCCATCAGAATGTAACCCAATATATCGTTGAACAGACCTAACAATTAGTTCTCTATATTTTCGGTTTTCAATTCGAACTTCATATGTCCCACCTTGTGGAACAGCAGAATGAGCGCACCCTCGATGGCATATGCGATAAGAAAACTGTACCACAGGTAGTCGGTGGCGTAGCGTGCCACAAGCCACATAACCGGTATAACGGTCAGCGATAGAGCGAACGAGAGGAATAGCGCCATCTTATGGTAACTGTACAGCTTATATACAATCATCAGGGTGTATATGTAACAGAACGGGATAAGACTCAAGGCATACAGTTTCAACGCGCGAACGCTCTCGGCAATCATGTCCTCCTCGTCAGCACCAAAGAATTGCGCCACAGCCTCGGGAAACATCCACACCAACGCACACGTTACAATCATCGCCAGCGTAATGAAACGGAAAGATTTGCTGACCACGAGTTTGCATGCCTGGCTGTCACCTTTTCCCACCTCAATAGCCCCGAGCGATTGGATAGTCCGGCACGTGCCGGCGAGAAAAAGGTTGTAAATCTGCAGCAGGTTCATACACACCGAGAAAGCAAAGATGAACGTACGACCGCCCGTGGTAAGCACGATGTGGTTGGAGCAGAACATAAGCAGGGTCAAGCAAATGGAAGCCACAGCCAGCGGTGCTCCCTGCGAGAGGATTATTCCCCATGCTGGTTTGTTGTCACGGAGGACCACCTTAAGGTGATTGTCAGGATAACGGAAATGCCAGCACATGATAGCTACGCCGACCACATGACCGAGCACAGTTGCCCATGCCGAACCTTCGATGCCCCAGCCGCACCATTTGATGAATACGATATCAAGGAACAGGTTGAGTGCATTGTCGATAAGGATGGCGACGGATGTCAGCCGCGGACTACCGTCAACACCCACCATCGTAGCCATTCCCCATGCAAGCATGTAGAGCGGCGCACCGAGCATCATCACGCGCAGATACTCATAGGTGTAGTCGAAGAGCAGATCACTCTGGCACAGCCAACCGGTGATGGTCGTGGGGAAAAGGAAACCGCAAAGGGTCATAAACAGACCGTAGCCGATACAGCCGCCTATGGAAAGGGTAAAGATGTACGCGGCACGACGGTGATCCTTCTTGCCCAGCTCCATACCGACCAGCATGCCTGCACCCGTCGAGAGCAGCATACTGATGGTGAACATGAACTGAACCATCGGTTTGCTGAGGTTGATGGCTGAAACACCGTCCGCACCGATAAGGTTGCCGACGATTATGGCATCCACCACATTGCCCAGACAGCCTGAGAGGGCAATGAGGATGGATGACCACATGAACCGCCAGAAATATTTGTCAAATTCTTTTTTGTTTTCCATGTATGAATTGTCATTTTCTTTTAGTTCAGGATCCGGCAAAGAACATGAAGTGTGTGCATCCCGGCGGTCTGATTACACTTCAAAGAACCCGAAACCTACGATGGTATCCACGAAACGATGCACGTAATCCGCAGCAGTTAACGGCCATTGGAAGCCAAGACGGTAGAGAACCTGCGTCGTATAGTCGTTGGTGGACTCAATCCAGCGTGTCTGGTGTCCGCCACCGGACTGATAAGCCATCAGAGGCCGAAGCAGGGTGACAAGATCCGGATTGTCCATCATTTTGTTCAGTGCTTGCCGGAACTCCTCGGGCTCGACACGAGGCAGCCGGATACCTGCCTCGGCAAAACCGTCCAGAATATCCGCAAGCGGTTGACGATGGACATTGTTCGGATGGAATACGATACACTCCTTCGGCGTGGTTGAAAGCAGGAGGATTGCACGTGCCACCAAATCAATAGGCGAGAACTCAAACCGTTGGTCAAGAGCATCGTACGGCACCATGCCGATCACTACGTATGCCCGCAGTTTGGCAAGGAAGTTGTTGGTGTTGAAGTTAATCTGGAACTCACCGTCTTTCTCACGGGCTGAGAGGTTGCCCACACGCATAATCTTGGCATTCAGGCCGTGGTGTGCTATGGCCTCGAGCACCAGCTCTTCAGCTTTGTACTTCGAATAGACATACTTGTTGGCGTCGATGTTTTGCCCGATATTAAAGCGTTGTTCGGTCAGTTTGATCTCTGGTCCGGGTACTCCGTCAACGCTCAGACCGGCTATACTGTTGGTGGACACGTGTATCAGCCGCGATTGCGTTCGGATACAGAAGGTGATGAGGTGACGTACAGACTCGATATTCACCATCTCTATATCGTTGCCCGCCGAGAAATGCTTGACGTTCGCCACGCAGTTGATAACGGTCAGTCCTTTGGTCGTTATGTCCGTTAGTGCGTCTGGTTGCGTTACTTCAGCAGGGAAGACGGTGACGCGCTTGTCAAACTCAGCAAAAGCCTCCGTACGACCGAAATAATAATAATATAGCGTCTTCAGACGGTTCATCGGTTCCTCGCCTGCTTTGGCACGCAGGGGGCACAATATATGTCCTTCGTAGTTGGTAAGCAGTTCGTTCAGCACATGTATTCCGAGGTAGCCTGTAGCTCCGGTGAGCAGCACATCGCCCACAGGCTGCCTTTCACCCATACGGAAACTATTCAGGCAATTGGCTTCGAGTACCGGCATATATGCCTCATACTGCGCGTTGTCAACAAGCTGTGTTTTCGGGGTCTCGGCATCTGCAGATTTCGAAACTCCTGCTTGTACAGCATTGCCACCATCCACATATGCAGCCAGGGCTCTCGGGGTCTTGAGGTTGAATACATCGGTAAAGACAATCTGGACATCTCTCTTGCTAGCTTCCACGATGACCTTGATAGCATTGATACTCGTACCGCCAATCTCAAAGAAATTATCCAGTGCGCCTACCTCAGGCAGGTCAAGCACGGCTGCAAAGATATCGCAGAACAGTTTCTCGTTATCTGTCTCAGGTGCCACAAAGTCGGTATTGCGCTTAAGTTCCGGCGCCGGGAGCACCTTGCGATTGATCTTGCCATTCGGCGTCATGGGCATCACATCCATCTGCATGTATGCGTCGGGCACCATGTACTCGGCCAGCGACGAACCGGCAAGTGCCTGATGGATAGCCTCCTCTGTTACCGAAGCACCTTCGTTGAGCGTGTAGTAGAGAACCAAATGTTCATTGCCTTGCACTTTGCGCACTTCGGCAGCCGCCTGACGAATACCTTCTATATTCAGAGCCTTGGTCTCTATCTCGCCAAGCTCAATACGGAAACCACGCAACTTGACCTGCGTGTCAATTCGCCCGAGGTACTCTATCTGACCGTCGGCGTTCCATCGGCACAGGTCACCGGTGTGATACATCCTGACAGGCCGTCCCCAGCGGTCCTCTTTTACAAACGGGCAGTCCACGAAACTCTTCGCTGTGCGCTCCGGCAGACGCCAGTAGCCGCGGCCGACTTGGATGCCGGCGAAACACAGCTCGCCTGCCACGCCTTGAGGAACAAGATTACCGGCACTGTCCACAATAAAGTTCCAGTTGTTCGCCACACTTTCGCCGATAGGAATGTTCTCTATCTGCCGGCCGGGTTTGATAGCATAATACGACGTGTCATCTGTACATTCGGTCGGACCATACACATTGATAATCTCTATATGGTCACTATATACGCCACTCATCTTTTCGCCGCCACCAGTTGTGAAACGGATAGGCAGGTCATCGAAGGTGTTCAGCAGCAGACAGGTCATAGCGGTTGAGTATCCGCCACCGGTAATCCGGTGGTCTATCAGGAACTGACGGATGGCACCAAGGTCCTTGCGTATCTCCGTAGGCATGATGTGGAATGAACCGCCGAGCGTCAGCACGGGGTACATGTCCTCGATATGCGCATCGAACGAGAACGAACGGTGTCCGCTGATACGGTCATTGGCGGTCAGCTTCTCCATATCAATAACCACGGCGATAAAGTTTCGCAGACCTGCTTGGTGCAGCATGGCACCCTTGGGCTTACCCGTCGAACCGGAGGTATAGATCATGTATGCCAGCCCGTCCGGCGTAGAGAGGTCGATGGGGGCTTCCGATTGACTCTTGGATGATTGACTCTTGACAATCTTGTCCATAAAATCATCAATGAAGAAGGTTCTGGCGGCAGCAGTAGAAAAATCGCCTTCCGCCAGTTTGGCTTCAAGCACATCGTGCGAGGTGATGAGCACTTTCGACTCTGAGTTCTCAAGCATGTAACTGAGGCGCTCGTTCGGGTACTCGAAGTCCAGCGGCGTGTAGGCTGCTCCCGCCTTGTGGATAGACAGTACCGCCAGCGGGAATTCCTTGAAGCGGTCGAGCATCACGCAAACGAAATCGTCCGGCTGAACACCAAATTCTATCAGTTGGCGCGCCAGGGCGTTGGAATAGCGGTCCATCTCGCCGTAGGTTAGCTGGCTGTCACGGTCCACCACTGCCGGTGCATCCGGTGTACGTGCCGCCTGCTCGGTAAACAGGTTCGCAAAGGTCCGGCTCAGGTCCACGTCTATATCCTTACCTTGCCCGAGACGGATAAGGTGCTCACGCTCCTTGTCACTGACTATACTGATGCTGCTGAGTCGTGCATCGGGGTTGGCAATCATTCTCTGCAGCGTTGTTACGACAGCGTCGGCCAGACGCTGTATGAACGGCTCGGAATATTTGCCGTTGTCATACTCCACATCTATCTCCGCCTGACCTTTGTGCTCACGCACGAAAATCGTAATAGGGAACTTGGGTACTTGCAATTCCAGACTCTCCAGTTCCAGTTCGCTTCCACGGCAGACGTACGGGTTCATCACGCCTAACTGATAGACGAACTGTATTTGAGCGCTCAGTCCGAAATCCGCTGCCACTTGTGCAAACGGATAGTTCTCGTGCTCCAGTGTCCGGTTGAAGTCCTCGCTCACCTTCTGCAGGAATGCACTTACGGTCTGTTCACCGCCTGTGTTGGCAGCGATAGCCATGGTGTTGACGAACATCCCGACGGTGTTGCGGATAGCTATGTTGCTGCGTCCTCCGGAAACGGTAGTGATACATACCTGCTCGTTGTTGGCAAAGCGCGAAAGGGCATAATAGGTAGCCGCCAGCGTGAGGTGCGCACCCGTCAGACGATGCTCGCGGCAGAACGTATTCACAGCCTCTATATCGAATGCTGCCATGGCTTTGCTGAGAGTGCCGTTGACCGGGTTGGCGAGGTCGGGCTGCACTTCCGTAGCAGCTTCCACTGCGGACAGCTGGGTCTTGAAGAACTCTCGTGCGGCATTGTAGGCATCCCCGCCTTCGGCTGCTTTCTGCGCTTGTACATACGCAGCATACGTGAGTTCTTCGCGCTCAAGTGTTTCACCGTTCATCAGTTCGCACAACTGGCGCAGGAAGAGATCAAGCGAACCGCCGTCAAAGATGATGTGATGCACATCCATCAGCAGATATACCGCCTTATCGGTTGTCACAATGGCAAACTCATATAGCGGGCCCTTATTCAAGTCCAAAGGACGTACAAACGTGTGCTTGTAGGTCTCCAGCTCCGCTTCCGTCATCTCTAACCGTTCCACTTTCAGTTCCACATTGTCGGCGACCTGCACGGGCTCGCCGTCCTTGGTCTCGAAATGGACATTCATCTCCGGATGCTGCGTCACGACTTGCTCAACGGTGTTGGCCAGCGCCTGTGTATCTGTATCCCTGGCGAATGCCACTTTCATCGGGATATTGTAGATGGTGGTTCCCGGGTTCTTCAGGCAGTCGAAATAAACACCGGTCTGGGCGTAACTCAACGGAACAGCTGCAGCGGGTTCCGTTTCGGTGTTACGCGTTTCCGGTATTTCGTCAGAATGATTACCGCCTAACATCGCCTCCAATATCTCATTTTCGATACCCTGTATCGAGCCGCCTTTGACAAGTGCTTTGGAGTCAAGAAGCACACCAAAGCGCTTATGGATCTGTATGGCCAGCTTGATGGAGGTGATAGAGGTCAAACCGACATAACTGAGCATGGTAGTGATGCCTAAATCGCTGTTGCCCACAACACCGGCAATAATCTCTTTCAGTTCCTGCTCCAGCACATTCAGCGGCGCAGCACATTCTTCCTTGAGTGTAGCTTTCCGGCTTTCAACCGGAGACGGCAAGGCTCGTCGGTTGACTTTCTGGTTCTGGTTCAGAGGGATAGACTCTATCTGCATCGTCACAGCCGGTACCATGTACGGAGGTTTGCGGTCGAGAATAAAGCTGTTGAGCGCCTCTATATCTATTTGACTGTCACTGACGATATAGGCAGCTATGAACTTGCCGCCGCCTTCTTCGTCAAACGCCTGCACAGTCACATCCTTTATACCGGCGAACTCACGGATGACGGCCTCCACTTCCTTTAGTTCTATACGGAAACCGCGTATCTTCACCTGCCCGTCACGGCGGCCGACGAACTGTATGTTGCCATCTGGCAAATAGCGTACGATATCTCCCGTGCGATACGCCCTTGCATATTTGTCCCCACTACCTACAAACGGGTTCTGCACAAACACTTCAGCGGTCTTCTCCGGACGGTTCAGATATCCTTTGGCTACTTGCGGTCCGGCTACCCAAAGTTCGCCTAAAGCACCTACCGGCAGACGGTTGCCTTGCGGGTCAACCACGTACAGATAGACATTGTCCAGCGGCTTGCCGATGGGTATATCCTTCTTCTTGGTCAGTACCGGATAGACGGTCGTGAAAATGGTACACTCGGTCGGTCCGTAGCCGTTCATTAGCGTATAATTGGATGGAGGCGTGAGAGACGCCATTTTCTCACCGCCGGCAGACAGGTAGAGCAGCGAATGGTTCTCAATGCTCGTGGCAAACTGATAACCCACCTGTGTGGTCATGAAGCAGTGGGTGATGTGCTCGCGGTTGAAATAGTCGCCTACCTCAATGAGGTTCAGACGTATATCATCACCTATGATGTGCACAGTTGCACCGCAGGTCAAAGACGGATACATGTCCATCATACAGCAATCGAAACCGTAGCTGGCATAGGCGGAGTGGTTATGCTCCGGACGAAGTTGGTAACGGCGCTGATACCAGTGACAGAAGCAAACCAGGTTGCCGTGCGTCAACTGGCAACCCTTTGGCACACCTGTCGAGCCACTCGTATAAAGCAGAATAAACAGGTCTTCAGGCTTGGGAGCATGATCCAATAGATCCTTGCAGTCCTTTGAGTCACCAAGGTCATTAAGGTCTTTCGTCAGCAGCACCTCACCCCGGTACTCATCTATGATCGGACGCAGTTCCTCATCAACTATCAGCAACTTGGCGGCTGCGTCCTGCATCATGAAGTTCAGACGCTCTTTGGGATAGGACGGGTCGAGAGGCTGGTACGCACAACCGGCTTTCAGCACGCCGAGAGAGGCGATAGCCATCCATTCGCAACGAGGGATAAGCACCGACACCACATCACCTCTACCTAAACCCTTCGATACGATATAGGCGGCAATACGGTCTGACATCCCGTCCACCTCAACATAGGTGTAGCGGTGGTCCTTATAAACCACGGCGATATTATCCGGTGTGGCTTTCGCCTGACGACGGAAAAGAGACACGATGGTTTGCGTGGCGTCATATTCCACATCGCTGTTGTTGAAACTGTCCAGTATCCCTATCTGCGCAGGTGTAGTGATGGTTATTTCTCGCAGGTACTGTTTGCCCGGCATCGCGGTCAGTACAGCCTCGTAGCTCTCCAGCAGTTGCGAGATGATTGTCTCGGAATACGCGTCAGCGGCATATTCTGCTTCCACAAAGTACTGCCCGTTACGCTCATACGCTTTAACATACAGCGCGCCTTCACGGGTGTTGTTGTTCAACCGTTGCGATTGCATCGGCAGTCCGGCAAACTGCAGACTGTCGAAGAGCGTACCATGCCACGCAAACATAGTGGCAGACTGCAGACCGAGGTCGGTCACCACATCGCTATATGCATAGGATGTGTGCGTACGACAACCGCTCATCTGCTCTTGTACCGCTTGCAGGAACTCCTGTACAGTGGTCTCGCTCTCCCACTTGGCATACACCGGAAACGTGCGGACGAACATGCCCACAGCGTGAGCGTTTTCTGCGTTGCGACCGTTATAGATCGAGTCGAACAAGGCCTGCTGCTCGTTGTTGTATTTGGCAAGCAGGAACCCGTACACTGCCGTAAAAAGCGTGCTCTTATACACGCCGTTCGCTTTGCAGAAGGCTTCCACATCCGCCGGTGATACAGACATCGGTCGCGTCAGCAACCCTTCCTCATTCACCTTTTCATTACACACCTTCCTGTCTTCCTCGTCAATGTCCGGCAATAGCGGGGAATAACAGTCTGAACAGTCAAACTGCTCAGTGTACCAGGTTTTGTCCGCGGCTTTTACCTCGTCACTTGCCTTCGCTTCCTCTTCTGCTGTCTGAGCCAGAATTCTCTCACCTGCCACTTCTAACCGGCCATCGGCATATGCTTTCTCTATCTCCGCCAACAGCACCTTGCGTGACGAACCGTCACTGATGATGTGATGGATGTCCTGCAGAATATAATAGTGCTCCTTGTCATGCAACAGACGGATACGGAACAGCCTGTCTTTCAGCAAGTCGAACGGCTGAACGAACGATGCCGCTACCGCCTCTATATCTGTAGTCTCCTCCATCTCCAGACTGAAGGATGCAGGCTGGTCGCCTACAACCTGCACAGGCTCGCCATCATCACTCAGTTCGACACGCGTGAAAAGTGTCGGATGAGCGATTACTGCCGCCTCAATGGCCTTGCGGAGTTTGTCTGCATCCAGTTTACCATCCAGCGTGTACAGATATGGGATGTTATAACAGGGTTTCCCGGGATGCTGGGAGCACTCTGCATATAGCCCGTATTGGGTCTTGGTCAATGGTGTTTTCATGATATATAGTTTGATATCTCATGTCCTTTCGCATGTCCTGTTCCACCAGCGAAGCGGACTATTCAAAATCAAAAATACTGATAAACCCGGTCAGTTTGAATACATTCTTTATATCCTCGTTGACATTGCGCAGTATAACCTTGCTGCCATTAGCCTTGGCAGCTTTGAGGATACTGAGCAGGATGCGCAGGCCCGATGATGCGATATATTCCAAACCGGAACATTCGATGATAACATCCTTGCCATGGCTGTCCATCAGCGGCTTGAGTGCCTGTTCAACGTCCAAAGCTGCAACGGTGTCCAACTCGCCTTCCAATGTGGCAATCCATTTGCCTTCCAGTTCTTCAATTGTTGTTTTCATATTTGTAATATTTTAAAAATTATTTCACGATTATGATTCGGGATGTAACGCTTTGACCAGCGTCAATACGTTTCTTCCGTCAGTACGCTCATAATTGATGTTGTCCATCAGTTCGCGGACAAGCAGGATGCCCAGACCGCCAATCTGTCGGTCTTCGGCAGAAAGAGTGGTGTCAGCCTTCACCATGACTGTAGGATCAAACGGCACACCGCTGTCGCTGATGATGACCCGCAGCGTCTGTCCGTCGGATTCAACATGAACATCTATCTCACCATCCGTACCCGCCGGGTATGCATAGTTGATTACATTTACCACAGCTTCCTCGATAGCCAGCCGCAATTGTCCGGCAAGTGCCTTTTCGATGGAAAGTTGATCGGTGACATGCTTGATGAAAGCACCGAAACGGGTCACTTCATGAACATCGTTTTGCAGCGTGAACCGATCGGTCAGTATACTCTTGTAACGCGCAGGCGTATATCGGATAGCGAGCATGGTGAGATCGTCACTCTGTTCGGCTTCACCAACAAACGTGTGTACGCCGTCGGATACAGTGTCTATTATCTGTTTAGGCAGCATGGCCTCTGATGCACAAACAATCATCACCTGCATTACGCGTTGCTCCCCGTACAACTCGCGCCGGACGTTCTTTGCCTCCGTCAGGCCGTCAGTGTACAGGAACAACGTGCTGCCTGCCTCTATCATCGTATTCTGCATCGTGTATTTGGTGTCAGCGAACACTCCCACAGGCAGGTTAGCATCGCACTCCAGATGCTGCACATGCGGACTGCCTGTCTGCTCCGTTTGACCATTGGATATAACAATCGGATTGTCATGCCCTGCATTGCTGTACCTGAGGTGACCCGTCGGCAGATCCAGCACTCCTATAAACATGGTGACAAACATGTTCTTCTCATTGCCTTCAGCTGAAGCCTCGTTAATGGTCTGCATAATCCGCGCGGGGTTAGTCTCATGTGCCGAAGCCGAACGGAACAGCGAATGTGTGACAGCCATCAGCATGGCGGACGGAGCTCCCTTGCCACTCACATCACCGATACAGAAGAACAGCTTGCCGTCCCTGACGAAATAGTCATACAGGTCACCGCCAACCTCACGTGCCGGAACCAGACGACCGTAGATATGCACATCGTCAAGCTGCAGCATATGGTGCGGCAGCATCGACTGCTGTATCTCGTTCGCCACACGCAACTCGGCACCTATACGCTCCTGCGACAGTTGTGACTCCTGCAACTTGCGGCTTTCTCGGCGGAAAAGCCAGACGATGAGTGTAAGAATGGCTACACCCAAAAGCGCCCATAAGAACATTTCACGACGCAACTCTACCAGCTCACCGAATACTTCGCTGTCATAACATACAAGCAGAATCTGCCAGTGAGGTGCAGACTTCTTGCTGGCATAATACACGCGACCGTACTCATTGTATTCCGGGTCATAGAATTTGAACCGGGTTATACGGCCAACACCTACCACTTTCCGCTCTACGGCGCTGTCGTTGAACAGAGCCACTATATGGTTGACCAGAGCCTCGCTCGCAACACTGTCTGTCGGGGCGGAAATGAACTTGCCGTCTTCTGTCAGCACGATGCTGAACGATGACGGATGAGGATGGTAATAGTTGACCACATCATTAATCCACGTAGTGGTCAAATCAACACCTATCACACCTACAGGCTGACCGTTCTTCTTTATCGGCAGTGAATAGGTTATCACCCAGTTACACGCACCATCACCATCCCAGTACGGATCGGTCCAATGCGGCACATCTTCCTCCATCGCCATGCGATAGAACTCCCTTTGGGTATAATCGTGCTCCGGCGACCCCATTTGAAACAATTCTACCTTTCCGTCCTTTTGACGGACATACGGTTCAAACCAATGGCCTTCTTGCGGATAGAAATCCGGTTTGAAGGCAAGGAATGCTCCGTCAATGTTGTCCTTGTCGTTCTGTACAAGGCTATGCAGGACGGTCTGCATGTATTGCGGATCATCTATCTGTTTCTCCGCATGTACCAATTCGTTACTCACCGCCACCTCGGCCTTCGACAGCACCTCCTGTATGCGTAAAGCGGATGTTATGAGATCCATGAGCGTACTGCGCTCCAGCTCTTCCTCCAACTGCGCACGGGCATAGTTATACTGAAACGCCAGTATAGCCTCCATGAAGATTGCTGCCAATACGATGATTACAGCCGGCCATTTTGTCCACTGACGAACCTTCTTTTGCTGCATAATTTTTCTATTTGTATCCGGCATTAACGGTATTTGGCTTCATTGGAGTCATCCAGGATACTCAGATAACTGTCAAATCGGGAAAATGCTATACTCTTGCCTACCTCTGGCATAACGGCACAGCCAGGTTCACCACAGTGAAGACAATTGGAATAACGGCAATTGCGCCCCACGGCGAATATCTCGCGGAAGTAGTGGCCGACCTCCTCCTTTTGCATATCCAGCGTACCGAAACCTTTGATGCCCGGCGTATCAATCACCCAGCCGCCTTCTGCCAGACGGTACATCTCCGAAAAGGTGGTGGTGTGCATCCCTTTGTCGTGCGCGCGACTGATGTTCGCCGTGCGGGTCATCGTCTCGCCGAAGATGGCATTGAGCAGCGTCGATTTGCCAACGCCGGAGTTACCGCTGAGCAGTGTCGTTTTACCGATAAATTCGTGCTTCAAATCATCGATGTCATCGTACTTTGCACTGATAGCACGTGTAGCATAACCGAGCGACTCATAGAGAGCACGCAACTCATTCAGATGTTCATTCTCTTCATCAGTGAGCAGATCAACCTTGTTGAAGATGATGACTGCCGGCACACTGTATGCCTCGGCGGTGGCAAGCAGGCGGTCGATGAACGTGGTGGAGGTCACCGGATGGTTGATGGTAACCAGTAGCGCCACGCGGTCAATGTTCGCCGCAAGGATGTGCGATTGCTTGCTCAGGTTCGTACTCCGGCGGACAATATAGTTCCTCCGCGGCAGGATGTCGGTTATCCACGTCGTTCCGTCAGCCTGGGGCTCGATGGTCACATTGTCGCCTACCGCCACAGGATTGGTCGACCGGATGCCGGCAATGCGCAGATTGCCCTTGATATGACAATCCACGATGACACCGTCGGAGGTCAATACTCCGATAGTGCTGCCGGTTGATTTGATAACTAATCCTTCATCCATATCTGTCTTTGCTCTTTCAGCGCAGCGGAGTCCCCAAAGAGCTTTGCTCGCATGGGATGCTTTGTAGCAGTCTTACTTTAAAACGCCTCCGTAGCGGTGAGGTAGAACCCGTAACCGTTGATATTCCCCCAATTGGGGTAGAGGTTGTTGCGCGCCACATCGGCCCGGATATTGATTTTCGCCCGGTTGATGGTCAGCCGCAGCCCTAATCCATAACCTGCCTTCGGTCGCCCCCACTGCCAGTGCGTATAATCATTCACATCACCTATGCCGGCGAACACACACGCGCGAATCCACCGCCATATAGGTATGCGCAGTTCTGTCTGCATGGCCAGCAGAGTGTTGTCGCGGAACATGCCAAACGGTATTCCTCGCAGCAGGTCTTGTCCGCCTATGGAGGGCAGCATCTGGAAGGGAACACTCTTTATGTCCGGACCGACCGCTATGTCAGCACGAATCTGGTAGCACCAGATAAAATCACGCCCCAGCGGAACGAACTGCCGCCAGTCAAGATGACAGCGTGTGAGCGTGGTGGAGGCTTTCCATACCTCGTTGTAATGGGTGACACTGACTTTGAGGAACATACCCCGGTTCGGGTAATACACCATGTCGCGTGAGTCGTACTGCGCCGTTACGCCTATTGCGGGCATAATCGTCTCCACGAAATCATCGGCGTTCTTGAGCCGGGTGCGCTCCCACAGGAATTCTACATGCCCGCCTACATACCAGTCATGCCCTACATTCACAAGCGGCTGCACATACGCATAGCCGCGCTGCGAGTCGTATGGTTGTCCGATACGTGCATAGGAATATGGTTTGTTGGCAGTGTTGCCAGTCCCGTAGTACGTGTCCGGATAGTTGCGATAGCCGCCGCGGAACTGTATGAGCCACGGTACATCCGTGCCCAGATACAGCGTGCCCTGCACATTGGCATACCATTGTTTGTTCAGCGAGTACGCGCCGCCTACCTGCACGATGGAGGTGCGCTGGCCCTGCAGTGAGAAGTATGCCTGTGCCGCCGCACCGAACTCCCAGTTGGTTTCCGGCGTGTAGTTCACAACAGGAACGCCCATTGCCGGCCAGTTGGGCAGTGAGTCCAGATTGGCGGCGGATAAGCCCGACAGGGTTATCCACGCCACCAGTGCACAGACAACGACTCTACGCATCACGCTGTTTCAGAGATACGGTTATACCGTCATTATCTCTTTCTCTTTCTTGGCATATACCTCGTCAATCTGACGGATATACTTGTCGTGAAGCTTCTGTGCGTCGCCCTCGGCATCTTTCTCCACATCCTCGGGCATGCCGTCCTTCACTTGTTTCTTCAGCGTCTCGATGGCATCGCGGCGTGCGTTGCGGATGGACACCTTGGCGTTCTCCGCCTCACCCTTGCACTGCTTGGCGAGTTGCTGACGGCGTTCCTCGGTCAGCGGCGGAAGAATCAGACGGATGGTCTCACCGTTGTTGCTTGGCGCCAGACCGATGTTCGAGTTGATGATGGCGCGCTCGATCTCACCGATCAGTTTCTTCTCCCACGGCTGGATGGAGATGGTGCGTGCATCAGGCGTGGTAATGGTGGCCACATTTGCCAAGGGTGACATGGTGCCGTAATAGTCGATGCGGATAGCATCCAGGATACGTGCACTCGCCTTGCCTGCACGGATGTGTGCCAGAGCGTCGTCCAGGAAGAGAACAGCTGCCTGCATGCTTTCTTCCGCCTCATTGAGGATTTGTTTTGCTTCAATCATGGTTCTACTATTTAAATCTTGAAATTTTGAAATCCTGAAATCTTGAAATTTTGAAATTTTGAAATCTTGCACGTCTTTAGCCGATCGTTCGAGGCTTTAGCCGAGATAAGAAATCTTGTCACGGCGTGACCAGCGTCCCTATCTTCTCGCCTTTCATCACCTTTCCGAGGTTGCCGAGCGTATCCATGTCAAAGACGTAGATGGGCATCTTGTTCTCCTTGCACAGCACAGTGGCGGTCAGGTCCATCACGCGCAGGTTGCGGCGCAGGATCTCGTCATAGGTGATGGTCTCGAACTTCTCGGCTGTCGGGTCTTTCTCGGGGTCAGCGGTATAGATACCGTCCACCCGCGTACCCTTGAGCATCACGTCTGCGCCTATCTCTATGGCGCGGAGTGCGGAAGCAGTATCGGTGGTGAAGTACGGGTTGCCCGTACCGCCGGCTATGATGACCACGGTGCCTTTATTCAAGAGGCGTTTGGCTTTGTCAGAGTTGTAGTGGTTGCCTATCGGCTCCATACACACACTGGTCAGCACGCGTACCGGCTGGTCAAGTGCCTCCAGTGCACTGGCCAGAGCCAGCGAGTTGATGCATGTGGCAAGCATGCCCATCTGGTCACCTTTCACGCGGTCAAAGCCGCGCTGCGAACCGCTCAATCCGCGGAAGATGTTTCCGCCGCCGATAACGATGGCCACCTGTACGCCGGCCTGCGCTATGGCGCGTACCTGCTCGGCATACTGCTGCAGACGCTCTTCGTCAATGCCGTACTGCTTCTTTCCCATAAGGCTCTCGCCGGAAAGTTTCAACAAAATTCGTTTGAACATGGTAGTATAATTTTATTCTTGAAATCCTCAAATCTTGAAATCTTGCACGGCTTTGCCGATCGTTCGAGGCCTTAGCCGAGATAAGAAATTTTGAAATTTTCAAATCCTATTAAGCTTAGCATAAGCTAATAGGAGCGTTTTAACGCCTTTGGTGTCGAACGCTATCTCTATCTTCTCGTTGTCGTTCTCCCGATAGACGCGCTGGACGGTGCCTTGCCCGAACACTTTGTGGTCTATCCTGTCCCCCTGTTTCCATTCGGACGCTACCGCCTGCAGCTGGTCCGTCTTCGGCTTCATGCCTGTGGTGGGCTTGAGCGAACGTGTTGCCATTGCCGGCTGTGGTACAGGCCGCGGCTGCTCGTAACGGGGCTTCTGCTCATAGATGACGGGTTGCCCCCATGGCGTGAACTCCGGCGGCTCTTTCGTCCACGGTGAAGGCTGCGTGCTCGGCGCGCTGAGCTGCTGCAGATAGCGGCGGTCAATGTCCTTCAAGAACCGCGAAGGATTGCTGAAGTTCACCTGTCCGTTCTTCCACCGCTGGCTGGCGTAGGTCAGGTAGCACTCCTGCTCGGCACGCGTGATGGCTACGTACAATAATCTGCGTTCCTCCTCCATATCGCTCTCGTTCTGACAGAACGGCGATGGGAACAGGTTCTCCTCCAGTCCGACGATGAACACCACAGGAAATTCCAGTCCCTTGGCGGAGTGCACGGTCATCATTGTGATGCGTGAAGTGGTGTCATCCGTATTCTCGTCCTGGTCGGTCAGCAGACTCACCTCATGGATGAAATCGGTGATGCTGGTCTCCTCGTCCAGTTGCTTGCGGTCTTCCACATACTGACGGATACCGCTCAACAGCTCTTCGAGGTTCGCCTTGCGGTCCACGCCCTCGGCGGTAGTGTCCGATGCCGCATCCGCCATCAGACCTGACTGGTTCATCACCAGCTGTGCGAACTCAAACGCATCCAGTTGCTCCATTTGTTGAGTAAACCCTAGGATAACCCCGACAAAGGCCTGCAGTTTCCTCTGTGTGGCTGCGGCTATCTCTGCGGCATAGACCTCCGGCGACTGCATCACCCGCAGCATTGACACATTCTCGCGTATAGCCGCCTCGCGTACGCGGCTGACGGTGGTGGCACCTATGCCGCGCTTGGGTACGTTCACGATGCGCTCCAGCGCCTCGTCATCGCTGCTGTTGGCTGCCAGACGGAAGTACGCAATGGCATCCTTTATCTCCTTGCGCTGGTAGAACGATGTGCCACCGTATATCCGGTACGGGATACTGAGTTTGCGCATCTCCTCCTCCAGGTTACGGCTCTGGGCGTTCGTGCGGTAGAGGATGGCTATCTGTTCATAGTCGCGTTTGTTCAGGCGGTGCAGCCCGAGTATCTGTCGTGCCACGGCGGCACTCTCCTCGCGGTCGGACGTGTAGCCAGTCAGGTGCAGGCGTTCGCCTTCCTCCTTCTCCGAATACACCTCTTTGTATATCTGCCCTTTGTTCTTGTGTATCAGGCTGTTCGCGGCATTCACGATGTTCTGCGTTGAGCGGTAATTGCGCTCCAGTTTGAAGAGCTTGGCACCGTTGTAGCCGTTCTGGAAGTTCAGTATGTTCTCAATGGTCGCACCGCGGAAACTGTATATACTCTGCGCATCATCGCCTACCACACAAACGTGGTTCTGCGGTTCGGCCAGCAGCTTGACTATCAGGTACTGCGTGCGGTTCGTGTCCTGGTACTCGTCCACCAGTACGTGCCAGAACCGCTGCTGGTAGCGTGCGCGCACCTCTGCGTTGTTCTGCAGCAGCAGTACGGTGTACAGCAGCAGGTCGTCAAAGTCCATCGCATTGGCGGCTTTCAGCCGTCGGTTGTACTCGGCGTACACCGACGCCATCTTGTACAATCGCTCCATTCGGTCAATCTTGGCGTAACTCTCGCTCTGCGCATACTGCTCCGGCGATACGAAGTTCGCCTTGGCCGAACCTATGCGGTCAAGCACCATGCCCGTGCGGTATATCTTGTCGTCAAGCTGCAGGTCTTTCACTATCTTCTTCACCAGGCTCTTCTGGTCGGCAGCATCATAGATGGTGAAGTCACGCGTGAAACCTATCTGATCCGCTTCAGCGCGCAGGATACGCGCACACATGCTATGGAACGTGCCCATCCACAGGTAGCGCCCTACGTCCTCGCCCACCAGACGCATGATACGCTGCTTCATCTCGCGGGCGGCTTTGTTCGTAAACGTCAGCGCCAGAATATGCCCGGCAGGTATGCCCTGCGTCAGCAGGTAGGCTATCTTGTAGGTCAGCACACGCGTCTTGCCGGAACCTGCTCCGGCAATCACAAGCAACGGACCGTCGTTATATGCCACGGCGGCGCGCTGACTATCGTTCAGCTCGTCAATAAACTGCATTTTTCACATTTTCGCCTACAAAGTTACAAAAAATAAATGATATTTCATAGTTTTTGTCGATTTTTTTTGCAAAATTGGTAAAAAAATAGTAACTTTGCAGCCAAATCGGCATAAAGTGACCGAAAACTGTGGCAAGAAATGTTACCTGTAGAGTTTGTCGATATGATGCAACAGCAGTTGGGAGCGCAAGCACCCCAGCTCTTCCGCGCCTTGGAAGAGGAGCCTGTCACATCCATCCGTCTGAACGACAAGATTGACGAACTCTCGTTCGATGCCGATATTGACGAGGTGCCCTGGCACTACGACGGTTACTACCTGTCCGAGCGTCAGCAGTTCACACTTGACCCGCTGTTCCATGCCGGCTGCTACTATGTGCAGGAGGCGTCCTCCATGCTCATCGAGTGTGCGCTGGAGCAGTATGTGAACGAGGATAGCATGGTCCTTGACCTCTGTGCCGCACCCGGCGGCAAGGCTACGCTTATCAGCCAGTACCTGGGTGCACAAGGCTTGCTGGTGGCCAACGAGGTCGTGCGCCAGCGCGTGTTTGTCCTCTCCGAGAACATCCAGAAGTGGGGCAACGGCAATACCGTGGTCACCCATAACGCTCCTGCGCTGTTCAGCGAGGCGCTTCCCAATGCTTTTGACTGCATGCTTGTGGATGCCCCCTGTTCGGGCGAAGGCATGTTCCGTAAGGACGAGCAGGCTATTGCCGACTGGTCAATGCGTAACGTGCGTATGTGCGTCGAGCGCCAGCGCTCTATCCTACGCGATGCCTGGGATGCACTCAAGCCCGGTGGCATACTCATCTATTC
>Ga0310690_10002377_pt1 | contig 30774 bp, 26 predicted proteins | sample AusTroGonzalo_MG_2_FD_207661 | JGI IMG/M metagenome (GOLD analysis project Ga0310690, IMG submission 207661) | Bovine rumen microbial communities from tropical cattle in Woodstock, Queensland, Australia - Gonzalo_04 (v2) (version 2) | ecosystem: Host-associated > Mammals > Digestive system >...
TTTGGAAAAATGGGCAGAACAAGAAAATTTTTATTATACTCACGGGGTTTCCGGAGCTACGGTTACACGCAACTCAATTTCCAAATTTATGAACTTTCAAAAAGAACCTGAAAATTATATGCTCAGCCAATCCAAGGAATATAATTTGTTTAAGTTGGGAAGGCAGTCCTCTTTCAAAAATACTTTTATGAGTTCTCAAACGTTTTCGTCTTTTCCTCATGTCGGTTTGGAATATACCGATTACTCTTTTTACAAAAGCAAGCAAATTTTGCCGCCGACACTGAAAGGAGATGATTTTTGGCTGGACAATCTGAAATCTTTACCTTTGTTTGACAGGAACTTTATCGTCATTCAAATGAGGGCGGTACATTCTCCCTACATACAAACATGGCAGCATCGTTTTGACGAGTTTAATCGCTTTTCCGGGCAGTTCAGTGATTATGACAATGGTATTTTGTATGTGGATTATCTTTTGGATGAAACATTGAAATGGGCAAGTAAATTACCCGGAAAAGTATATGTATTTTTCGCATCGGACCACAATGAATTATTTGGGCAATACGGGCTTTATGCTCATGTTACTTTGCATCAAGAAGTTGCTAAGATTCCGGTTTTTGTTTGGACTAACGATATTGAGTGGTTAAAAAACTTTAAGTCAATTTCGCACCCCAGCCATTGGGATATAGGTAAACAAATTTTACATTTAATGGGATATAGTGTGGATAATCCGAATTCTTCAGACGACACTATCTTTATTCAGGGTTCTGACCCTACGGGAGCTGCAGGTTTTATAACTTTAAAGCGAAATGGAGAGGAGTTGATTCAAGAAAATGGGCCGGAAAATTCACCTGATTCTCATCATACGAAAGATTAAAGATAGACCCTATAACTAAATACATAAAACGTAAGGAATAGTGTGCTTATTTATGTGACACTATCATTTTCGGAAGTCAGGGCGGTTTGTTGCTCGGCGGTTTTTTTCTTTTTGCCGAAGAAGAATCTTTCCCGCACCGTTGCCACGGGTACGGCTGCCAAAGTCGTTTTTTCGGCACAAACGGCGGTTATTCCCGCCAGCCAGCCTAAAACAAAACGAAATTTTTGTTCTTTTTTCGCAAAGTCTTCATTATACAAAGCAGGTGGTAATAAAAGAGCCTTTCCGAAAGAAATGTTTGAAAAACCCTCCTCGGTAAACAAGGCTTTTAATTCTTTATCGGTGTATTGCACGCTGTCCTTAAAAGGCATAGAGTCGTCATAAGTCCAAAAACCGTTTTTCCTTGCAGCAAAAAATATGACTTTTCCGTCTTTTTCGGTAATACGTTGCAATTCTTGTATATAGTGCTTTTCGTCCTTGCGTTCCCCAAAAAAGTCAAAGGCCAAAACGTGAGAAAATTTCTCTTGCGGCAAGGGCAGGTAATCATCTTTGCATTCGTCGCAAAATACGGTGTTATGAGGCAAAGCAGGCAGCAAAAAGTCAGCCTTTCCGATTACGGCAAAGCGGTTAAGGCGGTTTGTCAAATCCTTTTCCCAAATGCGGTGAACAAGCGAACACAAAGCCTGCCCCGCCGTTTTACCCGTTGCGGAGTTGTAAAAAGGATATATACTGCGAAAAGTTCTATTTACTTCCATAACAATCGCTATTAAAACAGTAAAATGTTATTTTGGCAAAGTATTTTTAAGGATAGATTTATGCAAGCCGATTTTAAAAAAGAATTGTTAAGAAAGGGACTTCATTTAAGCTCTTTTTGGATGGTTGCCGTGCTGTATTTTGTCCCGTCTTTTTGGGCTGCGGTGCTGTTCGGTTCAATGTTTGTAATCGGGCTTGCCGTGGAATACGGCTATCATCACAAAATCAAATTCTTTTACCCCGTATATAAAGTTATTTTTGAGAGAATGTTGCGAGAAAGGGAAAAGGCAGGGGAGAAATTCACTCTGTCGGGCGGAGTTTGGATGTTGCTTGCGGCTTTTCTTTGTGCGGTGCTGTTCAGCCACGAAAACGCTGCGATTGCTTTCAGTATTATGCTGTTGTCCGATACGGCGGCAAGTTTAGTCGGGCATAAGTTCGGCAAAACAAAAATCTACGGCAATAAAAGTCTGCAAGGTACTTTAGCTGGCTTTGCGGTTGCTTGTGCAACGGTAATTGCTTACGGCGTTGCTTTTGACTTTACGCTTGCATCATATATCATAGGTATTGCGGCGGCGGCAGTTGCCTGCTGGACGGAGCTGTACACAAAGTGGTTAAGAATAGATGACAACCTTTCCGTAACCATGGCGGCGGGCTTGGTATTAAGTTTAAGAAATCTGCTTTGATTATAAAAAACGGCAGGAAAAACCTTTACGCTTAAACCAGCTTGACAAATAAGCTATCCTTGACTCCGGAAAGTGAGTTAAGAATGGTTTAACCCCTTTCGCTGATTAAAATTTGCCGACGAATCGCCGTCGGCATAATTTTTATAAAGCAAATAATAAACAAACGCAATAAATTAGCATTGAAATTATTGTTTGACTTACAGGACTTTTTACCATACCTTTAAAATTGTGCCGATAAAATGGTCGGTATATGTTTCAAATGTAAAAATAAAGGGTGCTTAATATGATATTTGCGAATAAAAATGTTTATTACCCCCCCTCACACCTAAAACAGAGGGTTTAGGGCTTTTAAGTAAAAAATCACAATATAGAAATAAAAAATACAATCAATCGGGTCGTTCCATGATTGAAATGCTTGGTGTATTGGCAATCGTCGGTGTTTTATCTGCGGGAGGTATTGCAGGCTACTCTATGGCAATGCAAAGCTATAAGGGCAGCCAGCTGATTGAAAGAATAAACCTTATTGCAACAAGGGCAAGACAGCTTTATAAAGGCAATTATACGGGAATCAGCAACACAAACCTTATAAATTCGGGAAAATTGAGTGCAAATGATCTTAAAAATCCGTTCGGCGGAGATATAAGTGTTTCGCTATTCGATACTGGAGTTTTCTCTGTTACTACGGATTCCAACATTCCTGCTGAAGTTTGTGTTGACATTGCGACAACAAATTGGGGTGGCAGTGGTGTGTTTGATGGTTTATTTTTTAACGGTGGTGCAGTTTTTGAGTATGCGGATGGCTCTTATCCTCCGACAAATGCTGAAGTGATATCTGCTTGCAAGGGAGGAAATAAAGAAATAATACTAGAATTTAGATAAATAAAAAAGGACGGTTTTTGCCGTCCTTTTATGTTGTAACTTATTTTAATTTACCTTGATAAATCTTTGGCTGCTTTGGCAAGCCAAGCCTTACCTTCTGCGGTTTTGTATGCAGGGACAGCCTTTCCGTTATTAAGTGTATGTGCTTTTTCAGCCATATTGTCCGCTATTACTTTTTGTGCTTCAGGTGAAAGGTCTAAGCCGTATTGTCTTGCCAAAACATCGGTAATATCGGCAAAACGCTTGCTGTCCTTGCAAACCAAAGCGGAAAGTACAACTTCGGGACGAACATCTTTATATCCCTTCACGCACATATCCGATAAAGGCTTTGCCAAGTACTCATACTTATCCGTGATGAGAAAATTATCAAACAATTTCTGCTCAAGTGCATTCATTTTGTAATCAGACATAACAACCCCCATTATCCGAAAATCATAAATAATTTTGCATACTAACACAAGGTTTTTTGTTTGGCAACATTTTTTTATAAAAAATAATGAATGCTATTTAAAATACCAAATCAAGTGTCTGTTTCCTCCCTTACAAACACTGATGGCAGTTGCTAAAGGTACAGGATATGTCCCATTCCCAAGAAGAAAAAGATTGCTTGTTTCATCAACTCTCATACCGCGAAACACTCCCAAATCACCGTAATCAGCGGTTATTAAATCAACACATGTTTCTGCCGGTATGTTGTAAGTTGTGCGGATTTCGAAATGCGTGCTGTCTCCGGCTCTTTGCATAAGAGATAAAACTCCCCCAAAAGGGCTGTTTAAATTTTCGGTTTTCAGTTTACCCGCACTTACCAAAGTATCTCCGGTGATTCCCGCATAATTTCCTTTATAAACGGCTCTCGCCTGCGTTGATATAAGTTGTATTTTTTCAATCAACTGATTCGTTTTATAGCTTTGCATAGCCATAGAATAGCCCGCAATACCGCCTGCCGACAGAACACCGACGATTGCAAGCACTCCCAACATTTCAATCATGGAACGCCCTGATTGAGTTTTCTTTTTGATACAAGTATTCATTTTAAACTTCCTTATATTAAACGCATTTAAAATAAAATCTCTCAAAGTGAGAGACTGGAAGTTCAAAGCTATTAGTGAGAAAATAGTGTAGCGTATTGATTATAAAAGTATAACCTAATTTCGCTACCTTCCAGTCTTGCGACAGGAAGTACATAGTTATTTGTTTTACGACAAATAACTCTCACTAAGAGGCTTTGAAACCTCACATCGGATTTCCCTTCGATGCAGTTTCCATTATATTGTTAATATGAGTAAATGTCAAAAGATTTTAAAAAAAGGCGGTCTTTTCAGATCGCCCTTTGTGCATAAAATAAAATTTGTTCACTATATTACTTCATATCCGTCATAATTGCTTTGATTTTTCCGGCTGCCGTTTCGGAGGCTTTGGCAATCATATCGGCACGTTTGACAAAAGCATCTCCCGCATTCAAAAGTTCTTGAGCGGAGTCATAAGAGGCGTTGTTGACTTCGCCCAAAATGATTTTCATTGTATCGGACACACGGCGAGCTTCTTCCATACTCTTTTGAGTAACGTTTTCTGTTTCTCTTATCACATCACGGAACATATTGGCGATACTTTCGCTGACCTTGCCCGCACTGTCAACCGAGCCGGCAAAGACATCGGCGTTCTTACCGATTGTATCGGATATAAGGTTGATTTTACCGATTACTTCATCGTATGCGGCATTGACGGCGTTCAGTTGTTCTTTCAAAGATTCTTCAACGCTGTTTGCCTTAATTGCCATTTCGTGTATCGTACCATCCAGTTTATCTGCTTGAGACTGGATAATTGCACCGACTTTTTCGGTATTTTCGGCAATCAGACCACTCTTTGAGGCTGCGTATTCTTCCGTCTTAACCACAACATCGGATATAATTGCGGCTTTTTCTTCCAAGCCCGAAGTTTGAGCCTCCAGCCTGTCTCCCAAAGCGGCAAGATTATCGCCTTCCTGTTTCAAAGTACCTGCGATTCTTTCCACGGTACTTAAGGCTTTTGACGAAGAAATATCAAGATTTTCGGTGCTGGCACTGATAGCCGTGCTGACGGACGCCGTTCTGGAAATAACCTCATCTGACAAGCCCATAAGCCCCGCCATACTTTCTTTTAAACGGGTGATGGAAGCAGATGAACTTTCATCAACAATGGAAACAGCCTTTGTCAAATCCAAGATTTCCAGCTTTAATTCGCCCTTTAATTCTTCTATGCGAGCGGCGGAGTTGGATATATGCTTTTGCTGTTCAATCAGGGAGTTTTCCGCCATACGGGATTGAGAAACCACCAAAGCGGACAAGTCGCTTAACTTTTCGCTTTCCGATTTTACGATTGCCAACAAATCTGCAAAAGCGTCCGACATACCGGATATGGAGTTATCCAAACCTTTTGTGTGAGTAATGGCGGCGTCGCTGACTGAAGATATTTTATCGCATACCGTATCGGTAATGGAGGCTATCTTATCGCAAACCTTATCGGATATGCTGATAATATCATTACACCTTGCGGTTGCGGCGTCGGTAATTTCTTCGGTTTTAACAGCCAAAGCACCCAAAGAATTTTGAGCTCCGTTCAAAGAACCTTCCATAAATTCGGCTGACTTTTCTATATCCGCACAAGCCTTTTCGGTAACGGCGGATATAAACGAGCTGTTATCGTCAAGTACCTTTGATACACCGGAGATTTTGGCAACCGAGCGGTCAACCATGGCAAAGGCATCGTCACAGCGTGCGGCAATCTCATCTTGTACGACTTTAAGGTTTTGCACGACGTTTTCACATTCCTTGGTAATATCCCCGCTTCTGTCTTTAAAGGAGGAAACAAGGAGTTCCGCTTTTCTTTTCACTTCTTCGGCGGAAGAATCCAAAATGTTACCCTGATTAACGAAGATACTTACCAAATCATCTGTTTTCGCCGATAATTTTTCGGATACTTCGTTTGCACTGTTGATAACGTCATCGGAAGATTTACGGATAATGTTGATTTCACTTTCAATAGTGTGCAAGCTTTCTTCAATGCGGTTTTTGATGCTTTCGCTGGTAGCATTAAGTAAGGCGGCATTTTGGCGGAATACCTCGCTCATTTCTTCTTTGCGGCTGTCCAATCCGTCATAAGCCGCACCTATTTTTTCTATATTACCGCTGATGTCGGCAGCATATTCGGAGGCTTTGATTGCTGCTCTTTCGGAAGTGGTGTATAAAGTGTTTATTTGATCGGATAAAAAGCCTGCCGCTTCCTTTGCACGCCCGCTTGCCATATTGGCGGCATCAAGCATTTGTTTCACGCCTTCCGTCAAATCTCTGATAGAGAAGACAACGTCGCTGTCAACCTTACTGGCAAGTAACTTGAATTCGGCAATCAACAACTTAAGCTCTTGTGAAACACCCTGACTTACCTGACTCACGTCCGTAAAAGTTTGCCTTAACGCAACAATTTGTTCACTTAAGGTCTTAGTCAAAGCAGCTGTATAAACAGAGCCGGATTTATCGGGATTAACCAGCTTGTTCATATATTCTTCCAACAGCGTTACCTGCCTTTTCAAATTGGAAGTTTTTTCAAAATAGCCGATTATCAACCACACAAGAATCACCGGCAAAAACATACCGGAGAAGAATCCTATAAACTCCACGGGAGAAACGGAAAACCTTGTCTGCCACCAGTTTGTGCGGAAAATGTATTGAACGGCAATAACAGACCAAGCCAAAGTTACGACTATCCCGATAATATGGGGAATGTCCGTATTAAAGTACTTGGATATGGAAAACTTGCTTGTTTTTTGCTCGGGAATATCAAGGCTGATTTCACTTTGACTTTCTGCCGAATATAAATTGTCGGGCGAAAAGTCATCGGCGGGAATTTTACCCAAGGGGAATGCACGATTGGTTGTGTCTTTGCCAAAGTCTTCCTCAAATTCCGTGTTATCTTTCAGGTTTATTTCGGTAAAGGAAATATCCTGATTTTCTTGCTGATTTTCAAAATCTTTATCCTGTGCCATTTTCTCGTCCCAAAAAACGTTAATCCGCAATAGGCGAATAATATAAGAAACTTGCGAATAAAGCAACCCTTCAAGAAAATTGTGCAAAACTTTTTTTCTTTCTTTTATTTAATTATCATATATAATTACTTGCAATGTAAGTTATGATTTTTGTTTTTTAAGGAGAAATAAGATGGATATTGTCTTGATTTTGCTTGCTGTTGTGGTTGTCTACGGGATAATAATGTACAACAAGTTGGTAACGTTAAGAAACCGTACCAAAGAATCTTGGAGTGATATTGATACGCAACTTAAACTTCGTTATGACTTAATCCCCAATCTGGTGGAAAGCGTAAGGGGTTATATGAAACACGAAGCCGACACCTTGACAAAGGTAACGCAAGCTCGTGCCAATGCTTTGGCAAGCGAAGGGAAAAGCGTTGAGGAACGCGGTCATGAGGAAAATATCCTTAGCGGTACTTTGAAAAGTTTGTTTGCCGTTGCCGAAAATTATCCTGAACTTAAAGCGAATCAAGGTTTTATAGAATTGCAAAGAAAACTTGCCGATATAGAAGAAAACATACAGGCTGCTCGTCGTTTTTACAACACCAATGTTATGGCCTTCAATACGGTGATAGAACAGTTCCCCAGCAATTTGGTCGCCAGTGTATGCCACTTTGATAAATCGGCATTCTTTGAATTGGACGAAGATGAAAAAGAAGCTGCCAGGAAACCTGTTCAAGTAAAGTTTTAAATTTTCTGTTGCACAAAGGGGACCCGACAGCTCTGTTTAAGGGCTGTCGGTTTTTTTCCTGATGACGGGTTTTGTTTGAAAGGGTGATTAAAGTGTCTGCTCCCATGACAATTTACGATTTTATTGAACGTAACAATCGCAATACGCTGTTTTTGGTTTTTATGTTTCCCGTAACTTTATGCTTATTGGTTTTTGTCATTACTCTTATTGCATTGTTTTTGTTGGATGTTGACGGAGGATTGACAATAGGCGGTATGAGTATTGCAGCCACCGTAAGCCCCGATTTTTTAAAAGACTTTTTTATCATAAATGATACTACTTCTTATCCGGAAGCCGTTTTTAAGGCAGCTATCGGTTTTACGGCTTTGGGGACTCTGCCTATTTTTATTGTTTCGGGTATTTGGATGGCAATCGCTTATTTTTACGGCTCTGATATGATATTGTCCGCGTCCATGTCAAATCCCATAAAAAGAAAAGACAGCCCCGAAATCTATGCTTTGGTGGAACAGGTCGCTATTGCCGCAGGCTTGCCCACACCCAAACTGTATATTATTCAAGATGAGTCATTAAACGCTTTCGCAACGGGCAGGGATATAAACCATGCGTCTATTACCTTAACAACGGGGCTTATAAAAACCTTGGACAGACAAGAGTTAAAAGCGGTAATAGGTCATGAGATGGCACACATAGGTAATCGTGATATTCGCCTTATGTTAATGATTATCATAGGCATAGGTATATCAACTTTCCTTTCCGATTTATTGTTCAGGGTGCTTACATCTTCGGGCAATCGTTCTTCTTCCAACAATAACGGCGGAGCGAATGCTTTTTATTTGATAATAATTATTATGGCTTTGTCTTTGGCTTTGTTCAGCTTTTTAATTGCACCTTTGTTAAGGTTTGCAATATCCAGAACACAGGAATACAGAGCCGACGCAACCTCTGCCATAATAACCAGAAACCCGGGGGCATTGGCAAGAGCTTTGGAAAAAATATCAAAAGATTCCAGAGTGGAAGCCTTGGACAATATGCCTTCCGTAGGTGCTTTGTGTATAGCTAACCCGTCAGGAAATCATAAGCGTTTGCTTGATTCTCTTGCCGGACTTTATGCAACGCACCCTCCGATACAAAAAAGGATAGCTGCACTTAGAACAATGGACAGTATGTAATGTACATAATGTTCGCAACATTCATGCAAAAAACGTATGTATTAAGGTAAAACGATATTCTATTGCTTATTTACGGTAACGGAAACATCGGGATTGCCCCTGTTGGATTTTAACATTGTCCCATCATAAAGTTTAACACTGCCGTCGCTGTAAACGGTGGAGTTAAAAATCTCCATCTTGCGAAAATCACGTAAAAAGTCCTGACACGATATATTTGGGTAACGTTTTTGTTTACGGTAGGCGGTTATCTTTGCCAAAGAATACGCCTCTATCGCCTTTATCTGTTCATCTTTGGTGGCAGCTTTGTTCAGTAAGATGTTGCCCGATATAAGCTCAAAAGTCTTCATATCGTCAATGGCACCGCATGCCCAAGCACCGCCTGCCATAGCACCCATTATTTCTGCCTCAGACTTAGGCAACACGGCTTGTGCGGTCCCCGCAGTCATCAACATAATCAAGTTCAATCCCAAAATCGTTATGCTTTTTTTCATAGTTCCATCCTCACAGATAAAAACTCATCAACAGTATATTTAAAATACATATTGTCCGAAATGGCAAGGGATTTTTTACAAATATGGCTATAATACCATAAAAAACCTACAAACAATGTTCTTTTTCAAGATACGGTATAATATCGGGCGTTATGTATCCGTTTTTGGCTTTTGCAAGAGAAGTCATATTGAAAGCAGGACATACGATAGAAACATTACAGCTTTTATCGCGGTCTTTTATGTATATGTCCGGCATATTTCTGCACAAACTTACGTCTATGGTTAATTGTTTCCCGAATGTGCAGCGTGATTTCTCATCACTTCCGCCGATAAGCACCCTTGATACATCACCGGGTAAATATATCTTGTCTATAAAAGTAAAGTCTGTCCCCGATATTTGCAAATTTTTCAGATAACTTCTGTACGAAAAATCAAGAGTACTCCTGTCCGAAAAATGAGTCCAGCCGTTATACAAAAAGTCGTCTTTGGGTAGCCAAGCTATATCCGGTATATCATCATAAAAACATTTGTGAGCAGCCCTTACATGCAAACTGGTGGCATCTAAATCCAGATTATCCAAGCCGTCCTTTGCATAGCGTAACAAATAACGACAAATTTTGCCGATTTCCCGTCCCATTTGGTCTTCGTTGATTTTATCCGTATCAATACAACCGTATTCATCAAGTAAATCTTTGCGATGGGAATAAAGTTCGTCAGCCAAAACTTCCGTAAAGTTGTACTTAACATATTCAAATACGTCGTTTTTATGGGGAGACAAACAGTCATCAAAGAACCTATAATGAAGATAATCCTCAACATCATCATAAATAAGCATTCTTCACACTCCCTTTCTCTGATAACAAAATATCGTGTGAATTATACAAAATAAGTTTGAAGATGTCAAACAGTTTGTCCACAGCTTTTGCTTTTTCTCTTTTCTATTTTTCTTTTTTGTTTTAATATATACCACTCTCGGACGATTTATGGATTTTCGTTGACGGGATTACAAGAATAAAGGAATTATGGATGAAATTTAAAGAATTAGGTCTCAGTAATTTAACATTAAAAGCGATTGAAGAAATAGGATACACTGAACCGACTCAGATACAAAAAAAGGCTATTCCCCTTATTTTAAGGGGTGCCGATGTTGTGGGCATAGCTCAAACGGGTACGGGCAAAACAGGCAGCTTTACTTTGCCGATGATTGATATTTTGGCAAGCGGAAAGGCAAAAGCGAGGATTCCCCGCTCTTTGATTCTGGCACCGACAAGGGAACTTGCCATGCAGATAGCCGAAAATTTTGTAAAGTACGGTAAATACCATCACTTAAGTATGGCTTTGTTGATTGGCGGCGAACCCGTTTCCGAACAGCAGAGGATTCTCAATCACGGCGTTGATGTTTTGATTGCAACACCGGGGCGTATGATAGATCTTTTTGACCGTGGGCAGGTTATCATGACTGGTATTAAGATACTTGTGATTGATGAAGCGGACAGAATGCTTGATATGGGCTTTATACCTGACGTAAAAAGGATTATATCTTTGACGGGACGTATGAGGCAAACTTTATTGTTCTCGGCAACCATGGATAAAGAAATTAAAGATATTGCTGCCGAATTTATGTCCATGCCGCAAGAGGTTTTTGTTACCAATCCTTCATCTGCGGCAAAGACCGTTGCTCACAGTATCGTTTACACGACGACTAACGAGAAAAAGAAGTTGCTTTGCGAAATCATAGATTCTGAAAAAGTCAACAATGCAATGATTTTCTGCAATAAAAAACGTGAGGTTGAGGCTTTGCGAAGTATGCTTGCGGCAAACGGTTACAGTGTCGGTATGCTTCACGGTGATATACAACAATCTTTGCGAGCCGAAACGATAGAGTCTTTCCGCAACGGTGATTTTAAATTTTTGGTTTGCTCCGATGTAGCGGCAAGAGGTTTGGATTTGCCTGATGTTTCTCACGTTTTCCTTTTTGATGTTCCGTTTAAGTCCGAAGATTATGTTCATCGTATAGGCAGAACGGGCAGGGCAGGGCGTGAGGGTAAGGCTTTCACCCTTGTTACCGAAAGTGATTTTAAAGCGATTGATACCATAGAAAAGATATTGAAAAAACCGCTTACCTTATGTACGGATTTCGGCTATCCCGATTATTTTGAGGAAGAACGCAATCTTGCCCGCAAAAACAAATATAAAGTTACGGTCAATCCCAACAAACATCGTCCTTCCGATAAAAAGCACAAGGCGAAAGATGCTGCCGTTGTTAAAGATACGAGCAAACATTCCGCCCCGCAAATGAATCAAAATGCAGAGGAACTTTCCCCTGATTATGAAGAAAAAATGAAGGCGAAAAAGGCTAAACAAATCAGAGAAGCCAATCCTTATGTAAGTCCGCAAAGGGTCAAAACCGAAACAACCGAAAATAAGAAGAAAAAATCTTCCGGTCCTAAGGCTTTTGGGGAACATACACCGGCTTTCTTCGGTATAAATGTTTAGGTTTCATAAAGGCGGAGGATAATTTTAATATGAATAATATGGTTATATCTTCCGCCGAACGTAACGTTTTTTTGCCTGAAGTTGTGGAAAAAGCCGTGATTTTGCTTCACGGTTTCGGCTCTTGCGGCTCCGATATGTTCGGGCTTGTTCCCGAACTTGCCGAAAGCTTGCCGAACACCGCTTTTTTCTGCCCGAATGCAGGGGAAAAATTACCCTCGGAGCTTCATCAAAGGGGCAGCTCATACAATGATGAAGAATCGTATCAGTGGTTTCCTTTGCTTGATGAGTTGCAAATAGTCTCCATGGGCAGAGTGGAGGATTTTCAGGAACTTGCATATACCTTGCAACAGAAAGCACAACCGGCTTACCGGGCTTTAAAGGATTACACGGCAAAGATAAAAGCATCTTATAATTTATCCGATACCGATATAGCCTTTGCCGGATTTTCGCAAGGTGCGGATATTGCAATAGGTGCTGCTTTTTCGCAGAAGTCTGCGGTTGCGGCGGTGGTTGGCTTCTCCCCCATGACAAGTTACTTTTATATGGGTGATATTGTGTCCGAACCGCAGTTTCTCCTTATATACGGAGATAAAGATGATGTTATTCCACCATCCGTTTATAAAATGACTTTAGATGTCTTAAGACAAAATAAAATACCTTATGAAAAGTTTGTTATGAAAGACTGCGGACACTTCATAAATGATGATGCAATAAAGGTTGCCACCGCTTTTCTTAAAAAGAATTTGTTTAGATAGTGTTTTAAAGGAGAATTGTTAAATGCTTTCCCGTTATTTACGTGCGGAAATGGAAAAAATATGGAGTGAGGAAAACTTTTTTTCGCTTTGTTTGCAAGTGGAGATTTTGGCGGCGGAAGCTATGGCAAACAAAGGAATCATACCTTTAGACGCTTTGAAAGACATAAAAGCAAAGGCAAAGTTTGATATAAACAGAATTGCCGAAATAGAAAATACCACTCATCATCAATTTATATCTTTTCTTTCCTGTGTTATGGAAAATGTCGGCGATTCCGGCAGATTCCTGCACTTAGGACTGACCTCAAGTGATGTTTTGGATACGGCTTTTGCCTTGCAACTGCGGCAAAGTGCGGACGTTCTGTTGACTGATACGGAAAATCTTTGCCGAACATTAAAAGATATGGCACTTCGTCATAAAGATACGTTAATGATAGGCAGAACTCACGGAATGCACGCCGAGCCGACAACTTTCGGATTGATTTTGCTGGGCTTTTATGAGGAATGGCAAAGGAATTTAACTCGCCTTAAAATCGCAAAGGAGGAAATATCCGTTGCAGCCGTATCGGGTGCCGTCGGTAACTTTGCCAATGTAGATTTGGACGTTGAAGAATATGTTGCCTCCCACTTGGGATTAAAGGCGGAAAGCGTATCAACACAAGTTATTCCAAGAGACAGGTTTGCCGCCTTTTTCTGTGTTTTATCCCTTATGGCTTCTTCAATGGAAAGGCTTGCAACGGAAATAAGACATTTGCAAAGGACGGAAGTTGCGGAAGCAAAAGAAAACTTTACCAAGGGACAAAAAGGCTCTTCAGCCATGCCGCATAAAAGCAATCCCATCTTGTCCGAAAATCTTTGCGGATTGGCAAGGATTATAAGGGCGGCGGTTATCCCTGCCATGGAAAATGTGGTTTTATGGCACGAGCGGGATATGTCTCATTCCTCTGCGGAAAGGTTTATTGCACCCGATGCAACAGCAACACTGGATTTTGCTTTGGTAAGATTAAACGGTATTTTGCAAGGCTTGGAAGTTAATACCGATAAAATGCTTGCGGACATAGACTTGCAAAAAGGATTGGTTTTTTCGCAAAGAGTGCTGCTTGCCTTGGTTGACAGGGGTTTGGGGCGTGATGTCGCCTACCGTTATGTACAGGCGGCAGCTATGCGTGTATGGCATGGCGAATGTTCTTTCCGTAGTGCTTTAGAAGACACAAAACAGATTACCGAAGTGCTGACTCCTGCGGATTTTGATGATTTATTTGACCTTAAATACTATACTAAAAATATAGACCGTATTTTTGAAAGAGCGTTGGCGTAGAAAAACGTTTTATTTAAGAATCCATTCAATCTGCTTATTACCGCCAAAGCAAGTATTTACGGCAGAACCTGCTGCAACCGGAGTTGAGTCAAAAGATTGGGTGGCCGGTTCCGCAGGCGGTACTGCATAAGTTTTCACCCTTATACGATTAAACGTGCCGTTATCACCCCAGTTTGTACGCAAAACAGCTACACAAGCATCCGCCGGTACATTAAATTGTTCCGTATAAATACTGAAAACTTGGCTGTCGCCCGTATTACCGCTTAACAAACGTCCTCCGAAGGGATTGTTATTATCCTGAATTTTGTTTATTGCTACCAGATTGGATATGTTAAAATCCGAATAGTTACCCTTTTTGTACACATTGCGAGCCTGTTGTGCAATAACATTTACCTTGTCAATCAAAGCATTGGTTTTATACTTTTCCATAGCCATGGAGTAACCGGCTATTCCTATAACGGATAAAATCCCCGCGATGGCAAGCAAGCACAACATTTCCATAATTGTTCTACCGCTTTGAAGTCTTATCGCAATAGCAGACATGCCAAAAAATCCTTTTCCAAAACCATCGCACCACACACAACACCAATCGCAGACGACAAAAGAGGAACATCCGCAACAAACAGCGTACAAAATTCAGGTTATTGTAAATATATATGAAAGTCAATTATTTTTCAGATATTCTGACTATTTTTGTTTTTTGCTCTTAAAAAATTTTGAACTTCCTTTACCGCTTCAGGCAAATCGCATTTGATTATCTGTACATTTTCCGGGAAAGCACTTAACAATTTTGAAGGCACGGATTTGTCGGGAATAACAAAAATGCCCTTGTCTGTATTTTTGCGTATAAGACGGCCGAAACCCTGAATAAATTTCATTCGTATCAATCTTTTATCGTAGTCGTATTCATCATCTTCGCATTTGGAAAATTCTTTTCTTCTTGCTTTATGCAGTATATCGGGACGGTTCCACGGCAACTTATCCAACACCACAAGCCGCAAAGAATCGCCGGGAATATCTATACCGTCTCTTACCGCATCGGTACCAAGCAGACAAGAATCGGTATTTTCTTTGAACATATTGATTAAAGCAGTGTTGTTAATATCCATAACGTGCTGGGCAAATAAAGGTAATCCCGCTTTCATCAACTCCGGTTGCATAATTTTATAAACCGCTTTTAAACGCTTGATGGCGGTGAAAAGTCCGATTGCTCCTCCGCCTGCCGCTTTAAACAACGCCAGCATAGCAGCCGCTAAAGATTGATTGTCTCCTTTTTTAACATCACTTAAAAGGATAACTTTTGTTTGTGAAGGGTAATCAAACGGGGACGGAATACTTGCTTTAAGATTATTCGGGTTGATATATTTTGCACCCGTTCTTTCCTCTGCCCATTCCCAATCAAGAGCAGTGTTTCCTGTTTTATCCTTTAACGTAGCGGAAGTTATCAATATGCCGTGAGCATACGTTTTCATTAAGCCGGCAAAAGGAATAAGGGGGTTTATAAAATGCTTGTACATGGCAATATCTGCCGTACGACCGTCTTGTTTTGCTATAACCATACGAGAAACTTTACCGATGGGATTTGCTTCGTTCGTGATAACGGACAAAACATCCAGCCATTCTATGAATACGTCCGATATTTTACGTTGTAATTGCCTTATAACACTTTCATATCTTTGTTTTTCCGCAGCACTTAAAGTATCCGCCTCTTTAACCAGTTTTGATTGTATAAGGTCTTTAATGTTGCTGGTATCCTTTTGGGATTTGGCAATTTTATCACTTAACTCTTTTGCACTTTCCTTTAAAGAGGGTATCAAGGGTAAAGGCTCGGTTTCCAAATCATAAATATCATCTTCAAAGCGAGAATCTCGGCGAGCGATAACCTGCCGTCTGATTAGTGCCAATACTTTTTCAAAGATGGTATTCGGATTGCCGTTTTCCACACGGGTAAGCCAAGCCGTTTTGCATAAAAAGTCAGTATCGTGCAGTAAATCTTCCACGGCATTTTTTATTTCCGAATCGCTGGAACATAAGTCGGCAAGCCTTCGCTTTAATCCTTTATTAGCGGTACGGGAAGCATTTTCACCGAACAACCAGTATTGCATATCAAGCGATTTTTGCCCGCTTAACATTGAAGAAAAGGCGGAATCACAAGCTGAAAAAAGGTGGTGTCCCTCATCAAAAATAAAACGGGTGGGGTGTATGCTTTCTTCCGTTAATCCTGCCGCCGTTGCCATAACCAAGGCATGATTGGCAACCACTATTTTGGCATTTTTGGCACGACGGATAATTTTTTCAACAAAGCACTTTTTAAAGTAGGGGCATAAGGAATAAATACATTCACCTCTTTTGTCCGTTAAGGTACGGATAAATTTTGCATAATCGGAGTTAATCAAAATGTTCGGAAAATCTCCGTCAATCAAATCTCCGTCTTGAGTTTTGTAAAGCCAACGTGCAACCAAGCCTAAAATAACGGCGGAACGACGAGACGAAGTCGGCAGGGAATAAATCCTGTTTACCGCATCGGCATAATTTAGCAGACAAACATAATTTTCTCTGCCTTTACGCACAACGATTTTTCGTTTTTTAGTTGCATCGTCGGTTTTTTGCCCTTGCCCGGCAAACAGTTTTTGCAGTTCGCTTGCAATTTGATGTTGCAGGTTCTTTGTATAGGTACTTATCCAAACCTGTCCCGTATTTTTATCTGCCCACACGCTTGCCGGTGCAATATAGCCGAGGGTTTTGCCGACACCCGTTCCCGCCTCTGCCAATACGGTTTGCGGACAATTCGGCTCGTTTATGGCGGAAAAAGCCTCACAGACGGTCAAAGCATATTCCGTTTGTTGTTTTCTTTCTTCTTTCTCCGTTGAATTGTTCAAAAGCAAATTCAGACGTTCTTTAACTTCATTGTCATCTATTTCTATGGAAGTCGCATGATAAATCGGACCCGTTTCTTCCCATTCGCCGAGTTTATCCCAAACGGAAAGCCCCGCAGGCGAAAACGGCGGTTTTGTACCCAGGGCATTAAGAACAAAGTTTGCCCAAATCCATTTTCCCTTTTCCCGCATAAGGTAAGCTATATCGGCAGCGGCTTTTTTTTCTTCGGGCGGTAATTTTGCAAGCTCGTTAAGCAGTACGTCAACCGCAACAAAAAGATTTGCCGTGTCTTCGGCAAGATTATCCGTACTTTCAATACCCAAACAAGCATAAAAAGACTTTGTGTTCGCATATATCGGTTGTGCGGGGCGAACAAAAGCAAACAGTTCGTATAAATCCAAAACGGGACAAGGTATATCAGGGCAAAACGCAGCACCTGCCAACAAACAAACGCAATCAGGACCGGCTAAATCTTTTGCCGACGACAAAATTTCGCCTTCCCGGCTTAAAAAAAGTTGCTCACCGGGCGAATTAAGGTATGCGTAGATGTTGACGTTCTCGTTAAAAATGATATATTTCCCAATTATAAAAAGTTGTTGCACCTGAATACTTATGTAACTGCTGTTTTTATACTATATAATTTAAGTTTGTTTGGCAAAGGTTGTTTTGTATGGATTGGCAAATTTGGCTGATAGTCGGTGTTTTGTTGTTTATATTAGAGATATTTACTCCGACAATGTTTTTTATAAATATGGCTGTCGGGGCTATGATTACCGCCGTACCTGCTTTTTATGAGCTGAGTTTTATGTATCAGGTTGTATGTTTCGGTGTTGTCTCTGCCTTATCATTTGCTTTTCTTCGTCCTTTACTTTTGAATAAGTTTAATCTTGGCTTGATGGAAAAAATGGACGTGCATGCAAAGTATATAGGTGCTCAGGCAAAGACCGTAACCGAAGTTACAAACAAATCGGGAAGAATCTCCGTGTTCGGGGAAGAATGGGACGCCAGAGTAAAAGATGACGAAACAATACCCGCCGATTGTGATGTAACAATTACCTCCGCAGAGGGAATAATAATGTTTGTGAAGAAGTTAGGAGAAAAATAAATGGAAATTATTGCATTACCGGTTCTTGTTTTTATAGTTTTATTTTTTATCAAAGGTGTCATCATCGTCCAACAGGGAGAAGCCGTTGTTGTGGAAAGACTCGGCAGGTATAACAGAGTTCTCCGTTCCGGTATGCACTTTATCATTCCCATTATAGAGAATCTTCGCAGCATTATGTGGAAAAAGACCGTATCTTCCGCAGGCGGTATTACTCGTTCGGTCAGTGTGGAACAAACCCGCATAGATGTCAGGGAAAGTGTTTATGATTTTCCCCGCCAAAACGTGATTACCAAAGATAACGCCTCCATCAGCATCAACGCTTTGTTGTATTTTCAGGTTATGGATCCGAAAAGCGTAGCTTATGAGATTCAAAACTTGCCCGAAGCAATAGAAAAACTTACGCAAACGACGTTAAGGAATGTTGTCGGTGAAATGGATTTGGACGAGACGTTTGCTTCCCGTGATAACATAAATGCAAAGTTAAGGCTTATCCTTGATGAAGCATCTTCCAAGTGGGGCGTAAAGGTTAATCGTGTTGAATTGCAAGATATTATTCCGCCTGAAAATATCCAAACCGCTATGGAAAAACAGATGAAAGCGGAAAGAGATAAAAGAGCTGCCATTTTGGAGGCTGAAGGCAAAAAGCAATCTGCAATCCTTAATGCCGAAGGTGATAAAGAAGCTCAAATCAACAGGGCGGAAGGTGAACGCCGTGCCGCGATTCTTATTGCCGAAGGTCAGGCGGAAGCTCGTGCCAAACAGGCAGAAGGTGAAGCTGCCGCTATTGCCAAAATTACAGAGGCTTTCGGTAGTAACGTTTCTGCCGACAAATACCTTATTGCCATTAAATACCTTGAAACTTTGAAACAAATGGTTGAGGGCGAAAACAATAAAGTTGTTTACCTGCCTTTTGAAGCAACGGGTGTTTTAAGTTCTCTTGACGGTATCAAACAACTTTTGGAAACAAAGAAATAATAATTGAAACAACGAAAATTATAAGGAAAGAAAATGTTGAATCCAAGTAACGAACAACGTGAAATTCGTATTGCTAAATTAAAAAAGTTAGAGGAAATGGGGATTAACCCTTACCCTCAGATTTACAGACCGACACACACTTCTGCCGAAATTGCCGAGAAGTATAAAGAACTTCCTCCCGATACGCAAACGGAAGATGAAGTCGTCGTGGCGGGGCGTGTAAAGGCTTACCGTAACTCCGGTATGTTTATGGACATTTATGATAAAGACGGAAAGATTCAAATTTTCTGCTCTAAAGAACACTTGCCCGATTCGGAGCAGGAAAAAATCGCTCTTATTGATATAGGTGATTTTATCGGCGTGAAGGGCTTTGTAAAAAGAACGAAAAGGGGTGAGATTACCGTTAATGCACAGGAAGTTACGTTCCTTTGCAAGTCTTTATTACCTTTGCCGGAAAAGTTCCACGGTTTGGCTGATGTTGAGGTTCGTTATCGCCAACGTTACCTTGATTTGATTACCAATGAAGAATCTTTCAAAACTTTGCAAAATCGCAGCAAGATTATCGCCTCTATTCGTAACACTTTGACAAGTAAAGGTATAACGGAGGTTGAAACTCCTATTTTGCACCCGATTCTCGGCGGTGCCAATGCCAAGCCTTTTATCACTCATCATAACGCTTTGGATATGCCTTTGTTTTTAAGAATAGCCCCCGAGCTTTACTTGAAAAGGTTGATTGTCGGCGGTTTTTCGGGCGTATTTGAAATCGGCAGGAATTTCCGTAATGAGGGTATATCCATAAAACATAACCCCGAATTTACGATGATGGAGGTTTATTGGACTTACAAGGATTACAACGATATGATGGACTTGGCGGAGGAGATTATCCGTAATGCCGCCAAAGCTGCCAACAACGGAAGTGCCGTCGTAAAGTACGGTGATGTTGAGATTGACCTTGATAAGCCTTTTGCCCGTCGTTCCATGATTGACCTTGTGAAAGAATATACGGGACTTGATTTTAACGAAATAAAGGATTTGCCTCAGGCTATGCAAGCTATTCAGGCGGCAGGTATTCACCTTGACAACGAACCTCGTAATTGGGGCGAAGCGTTGCAGGCGGTATTTGAAGCAAAGGTGGAAGAACACTTGGTACAACCGACACACGTTATTGACCACCCGAAAGAAGTATCCCCGCTTACCAAAACTCACCGCAGCGATCCTCGTTTGGTTGAAAGGTTTGAGACGTATATTAACACTTGGGAAATGTGCAACGCCTATTCCGAATTAAGTAACCCGATTGACCAAAGGGAACGTTTTGAAGAACAGGTAAAGCAAAGGGAAGCGGGTGATGATGAAGCCAATATGATGGACGAAGACTTTGTTACCGCTTTGGAATACGGTATGCCTCCGACGGGAGGACTGGGTATCGGAATAGACAGGTTGATAATGATACTTACAAATTCCGCCTCTATCAGAGACGTTATCGCTTTCCCGACAATGAGAAGAAAGGATTAAAACAATGAATTTTCGTGAAACCTCTGCTAAGGTAAAAGAAAAGTTTGATGCAAAATGGAAGGAAACTACAATGAAACTTAAAATTGATATTGCACCGGAAGATTTATTCTCCTTTGATAAAATGATAGCCATGCCCGCCATAAAAGTTATGTATGTAGCAGGGCTTATGTGCGTTGCCATATTCGGTTTGGCTTTAATGTTCCATCTGAATTTTCAAGATTTTTGCATAGGTATCGGCGTTTTGTTGATAGGCTCTATTTTATGGAGAATTATATGCGAAACGGCAATCGTTGTATTCGGTATTTATGACCGACTCGGCGAAATAAGAAATGCCGTCAATCGTATGGAAGAAGATCACATACTGTTCTTATCCAAAAAGAATAAAGCACAGACGGAAAAGAAAAACAGCAAATAAATAACGATTGTTTTGTTGTTAAATAGGTTTATCCTGGTTTGTAAATAAGGGAAAGGATATTTAAAATGCTTTTTGAAAATAAAAATGTTCACTACCCCCCCCGCTTATTTGAGGCGAAACGCTTAGGGCTTTTCGGTAAAGGATTACAACAAAGTAAAAAACACAATCAATCAGGTCGTTCTATGATTGAAATGCTGGGAGTCTTAGCAATCGTCGGCGTCTTGTCGGCAGGCGGTATTGCAGGCTATTCTATGGCTATGCAAAATTACAAAACAAATCAGCTTATTGACAAAATGCAAATGATTGCAACAAGGGTAAGAACGACTTATAAAGGTGATTACAGCGGACTAAACAAAGATAAGATGATTAGTTCCGGTAAACTCAGCGAAAGTGATTTTAAAAATCCTTTTGGTGGAAATATGCTTGTTGTAAATTCCTCTAATGTAGGTGAATTTTGGGTTAAAACAGGCGAATATAACTTACCTTTGGAGACTTGTATTGATATATTAACTACGGATTGGGGCGGTCAGGTTCATAGGTTTCAAGTTTATAATAGCTCAGGAGATATAGTAGGTTCTTCCGCATCCTCTCCCGTAGCACTTGATGCCGCTACAACGGCTTGCAGCGGTGGCGATAAAATGGTGCAACTCAGATTCAATTAAATAAAAAACAACCTTTCCGATTATGGGAAAGGTTGATTTTGTTCAAGATAAGGATATTTAAAAGTTGTTCTAAAAGAAACTCTTGTGATTTTCTTTTACGGCCGAAACTTTTACAATGCCGATAAAATTACAAAACATATCTCCGCTTAATAAGCGCAAAAAGGAAGACGCTTTATCCTTTGCGGTTGCTTTGACGGTATGCTTACCGCAGGAAAAAATCTTTACGTTATCAAAGGCATCACTATTTAAAATCATTTTTTATTCCTTTATGTCTTAATCTCAATTTAACCTTAATATAATAGGTACTTTTTGATATGTCAACACATTTGTCAAAAAAATTTTACTTTTTTTTTACGTTATTTTTTAAGGGTAGGTTTTTTGCCTTGATTTTTGTGAAAAAATGTATATTTTAGCGAGTATTGATATATGCTTTTTTAAATCATAAAGGACGCATAAAGTGGCAGGAAAGAAAGACGAAGAATCAAAAAAAGAAGATAAATTGCAAAATTCCGACAACGAATCCGAAAAAGAGGAATCGGCAAAAGAATCGCAATCGGAAAACAACCAACAAATAATTGATTCTAAATTGGCGGAGGCCTTATCGGAACGTTATCTTTCGTATGCCGTATCAACGATAGTTTCTCGTTACCTGCCTGATGTCAGAGACGGTTTGAAGCCTGGACAACGGCGACTTTTGTACGCTATGCGTGAATTGGGCTTAAATGCAACGGGCGGTTTTAAAAAAAGTGCAAGGGTTGTCGGTGATGTCATCGGTAAATACCACCCGCACGGAGATACCTCCGTTTATGAAGCAATGGTCAGATTGGCACAGGAATTTGCCGTCCGTTATCCTTTGGTTGAAGGGCAGGGCAATTTCGGTAACATTGACGGAGACAGCCCCGCCGCCATGCGTTATACGGAAGCTCGCCTTACGGAAGTTGCCTTGGCTTTAATGAAGGATTTGGATTCGGGTACGGTTGATTTTCGTCCCACTTATTCGGGCGAATATACCGAGCCTGTGGTTATGCCTGCCGCTATTCCCAATTTGCTTGCCAACGGAGCATCCGGTATTGCCGTAGGTATGGCAACCAATATCGCCCCTCACAATTTGGGAGAACTTTGCGACGGCTTGCAATATCTGATAAAGCACCCTGATGCAACCGTTGCCGATTTGGTAAAGTTTATTCCCGCACCAGATTTTCCGACGGGAGGTGTTATCACCGAATCGCCGGAAAACCTTTTAAAAATGTATGAAAAGGGCAAAGGCTCCATAAGGCTCAGAGCAAGGTGGAATACGGAAGAACTGCCGCACGGGCAATATCAAATTGTTGTTACGGAAATACCTTATGAGATAAAGAAAGAAGAACTTATTGCTCACATAGCGGATTTGATAACGGACAAAAAAGTACCTTTGCTTGCCGATGTAAGGGACGAGTCCGCCGAAGATATCCGTATTGTGTTAGAGCCTAAATCCCGCGTTGTTGACGCCAATCAACTTATGGAATTTTTATTCCGCAAATGTGATTTACAAGTCAACTTTGCGATGAATATGAATGTGCTTGATGCCAACGGTGTGCCGGGGGTAATGAACTTAAAAGAGATTCTGTCGGCTTATTTGGAACACAGGGAAATAATCCTTACCCGCAGAATAACAAACCGCAAAGACCATATTTTGCACCGTTTGGAAGTGTTGGACGGCTTACTTATCGCTTTTCTTAACCTTGACAGGATAATAGAAATTATCCGTACGGAAGACGAGCCTAAAGAAGTAATGATGGCGGAATTTAAACTTACCGATGTTCAGGCGGAAGCAATTTTGAACACAAAGTTGCGTTCTTTGCGTAAGCTGGAGGAGGAAGGAATCCGCACCGAAGATTCTTCTTTAAGGGAAGAACTGGCGAATATAGAAAAAATGCTTGAAAATGCCGATTTGCGTTGGTCTGCAATCTCCGAAGAAATAGCGGAAATAAAAAAGAAGTTCGGACAAAAAACGACTATCGGCAAAAGAAGAACAACCGTTTTGGGTGCTCCCGAGGAGATAGACCTTTCCATTGATGTTATGGTGGAAAAAGAACCCATAACCGTCATATTGTCCGAAATGGGCTGGATTCGTGCCGTTAAAGGACATGATATAACTTCGGAAGATTTAAAATTCAAAGACGGTGATAAGCTGAGGTTAGAGGTAAAAGCCTATACAACCGATAAGCTGTTGTTTTTTGCCGATAACGGGCGTTTTTATACCATACAGGGCGATAAATTTCCGCGAGGCAGGGGCTATGGCGAACCGTTACGCTTGTCTATTGATTTGCCCGAGGAAACAAAAATTTTGAATATGTTTGTGTTTAAAGAAACGGATAAATACCTTGTTGCTTCTTTGTCGGGCAAAGGCTTTATCGTTCAGGCAAAAGATACTTTGGCTCAAACAAGGGGCGGAAAAGGTGTGTTGACCCTTGGCGACGGGGATTTTGCCGCTTTATGTAAAGTTATTCCCGAAGATGCAGATACGGTTGCCGTTATCGGACAAAATCGCCGTATGCTTATGTTTAATTTGTCGGAGCTGCCTGAAATGACAAAGGGCAGGGGTGTTATTTTACAAAGGTATAAGGGCGGAAAATTGTCGGACGTAAAGGCATTTAAGGCGGAAGAAGGACTTGCTTATCCCGCAAACGGAGGAACAAGGATTGAACGTAACCTTATCGGCTGGTTGAATAAAAGGGCGAGTGTCGGAAAACTGCCGCCCATCGGCTTTCCCAGAACAAATAAATTTTAATCGGTTGATAAAGTTTAATTGCTCTTTACAAGATATTTATTAAGCGTTACAATGATAACGTTATGGTTGTATTATTATAACGTTTTTTTCAAGAAAGGATTTTTAAATGATGACTTATACAAAGAAGGCTCAAAGCGGTCGTTCCATGATTGAAATGCTTGGTGTTTTGGCAATCGTAGGTGTTCTTTCCGCTGGTGGTATTGCAGGTTACTCTATGGCAATGCAATCTTATAAAACTACTTCATTGATTGAAAAGATTAACCTTATTGCTCAACGTGCAAGAACGACGTTTAAAGGTAATTACAGCGGTCTTACTGCCGCCAGCGTTTTGGTAAATGCGGGTAAAATCAGCAATAATGACCTTGCTAACCCGTTCGGCGGTACTTTGACAGCTGTCGGTACGGCTACCAACTTTACAATGACTGCAACCAATGTTCCTAAAGAGGCTTGTGTTGATTTGTTGGAAACGGAATGGGGTAGCACGGGTGTGTTTACGAGTATAACGGCAGGAACCAATACTGCAAATACATCTTCTCCCGTTGCTGCAGGTACGGCAATTACTCAGTGTAATGACAGTACTAAATTTACGGGAACCATGACATTTGTTTTCAAATAACTGTTTAACATTTTTAATCTTCAAAAGGCGGGTTGTAATGACCCGCTTTTCTTTTGCTTTACCGTAAAAGACAAAACATCTTTTTATGTTAATGTGCTGCCGACCAGCTTTTACCTATACCGACATCAACTACCAGCGGAACAGACATTTTATATATATTTTCCATTTCTTTTTTGACTAGGTCAGCAAGTTGTTTTGCCTGATCTTCTTTGACTTCAAAGATAAGTTCATCATGAACCTGCAAAAGCATATCTGCGTCCAAGCCCTGTTTTTTTATCAGTTTCGGGATAGAGTTCATTGCCATTTTTATAATATCGGCGGCACTTCCCTGAATGGGAGCGTTAATTGCGGCACGTTGTGCAAAACCTCTTTTGGAAAAGCTGCTGCCGTTAATACCGGGGATAAAGCATTTTCTGCCCGTTACGGTGGTAACATAGCCGTCTATACCTGCCTGATGAACGGTTTTATTCATATATTCTTTTATTTCCGGATATTTGGCAAAGTAAGAGTTAATATAATCGGCGGCTTCTTGTCGTGTAGTTCCGATTCTTTTTGCCAAACCGATGGCGGATATACCATAGATGATACCGAAATTAACTGCCTTTGCCGCCCGTCTCATTTCGGGAGTAACGTCTTTTACGGGGATATTAAATACCGCCGAAGCAGTTGCCGTGTGAATATCATCTCCTGCCGAAAAGGCTTGTTTAAGGTGCGGTACATCGGCAATTTCCGCCATAACTCTTAATTCCACTTGTGAGTAATCGGCTGCCACCAACAACTTACCTTCATCGGCAATAAAGGCATCTCGTATTTCTTTTCCCGTTTCCGTGCGAACGGGGATACTTTGCAAATTCGGCTCGGAAGAAGCAAGCCTTCCCGTAGAAGTTATGGTTTGCGAAAAAGTCGTATGCACTCTGCCGCTTGCATCTGTTTCATTCGGTAAAACATCGGTATAAGTGTTTTTTAATTTGGCAAAACTGCGGTATTCAACAGCCAAGCGTGCCAACTCCACAGGTTCTTCATCATCTGAGCCGCTTGCCAATCTTTCCAAAGTTTCGCTGTCTGCTTTCCAAGCACCCGTTGCGGTTTTTGTTCCGCCCTTTATTTTTAAATCATCAAACAGTATTTTACCCAGTTGTGCGGGGGAGTTAATGTTAAATTCGCAACCCGCCTCTTTATATATTTGAGAGGTAAGCTCCTGCAAATTATCCGCAAATTTTCCGCTTAACGATTTAAGCAAGGTAACATCAACCTTTATTCCCTTTTCCTCCATTTGATACAAAACGTCAATCAAGGGGCGGTCTATATCTTCATAAATCATAACGGCGGAACTTTCGGTAAGCTGTTTTCTTAATTCGTGATAAAGGCGAAAGGTAATGTCGGCATCTTCCGCCGCATAAAACAAAGCATTTTCGGGGGATATTTCATCAAACGTTACTTTATTTCTGCCTTCTCCCACAACTTCATTGTATTTCACGGTATTGTAATCAAGATAAATTTCCGCCAGTTCGTCCATACCGTGCCCGTGTGAAGCTCCATGCAGAACGTAGCTGATAACCATTGTGTCATCATAGTTGTTAAGGGCAAACTTCATTTTATGCTTTTTAAAAGCACGATTCAGAACGTGCATATCGTATTTTATATTATGTCCCACTTTCAAGACTCTTTTATCGCTGAGCAGAGCAGAAAGCACTTCCAAGGCTTGATGTTCCGGTATTTGTCCCGCAACTTTTTGCTTACTTTGTGAGGAGGAAAACAAATCCCCTTGAACGGCTTTGACGGTATGACCGACGGGAACATAGCAAGCCTCACCTGCCGCAAAACATAAAGAGAACCCGACCAAATCGGCACTTGTTGCTTTTAAAGAGTCCGTTTCGGTATCAATGGCGACTAAATCTGCATTTTTGGCTTTATCAACCCAAGTTTTAAGCTCTGTAATATCCTTGATGAGAGTGTATTTTTGAGCGATGGAGCGAATAGGCATAACGTCTGTTCTTTCCTTGCACCACTTTTCAATTACGGGTAACAGGCTTGCAAATTCATTGGTTACGGCAAAGTCCATTATTCTTTCGCAATCGGGAACGTTTACCGCCAAATCTATCAAAGGCTTGGGTAAGGGGGCATCTTCCGCCAAAGTTATCAAACGACGACTTAAAAAAGCTGTTTCCTTTTCTTTTTCCAAAGTTTCCCGCCGTTTAGGCTGTTTTATTTCGTCCAGATGGTCAAACAGTTTTTCCAAACTGCCGTATTTGTTGATAAGTTCGGCGGCGGTTTTCGGACCTATACCGTAAACACCGGGGACATTATCGGAAGCATCACCGATTAAAGACATCGTATCCAATAATTTATTTGAAGTAACACCGAATTTTTCTTTTATTTCTTTCTCGGTAATAATTATGCGTTTCATCGGGTCATATAAAGTTACGCCGTTTGCCACCAGCTGCATCATATCTTTGTCTGCGGAAACAACTTTGACATTTATACCGTTTGTCTGTGCCTCTTTGGCGTATGCCGCAATCAAATCATCTGCTTCATAGCCTTCTTCATCTATACAAGCTATGTTAAAAGAACGGACGGCTTCTCTTATCAAAGGAAATTGAGGAATCAATTCAGGCGGAGTATCTTTTCGGGTGCCTTTATATTCGGGATAAATGTCGTTACGAAAGTTGCGACGTGCGGCATCAAAAATTACCGCCATATAATCCGCTCTGGACTCTTTTATCAGATTCATCAGCATTTTAACAAAGCCGTAAACGGCATTTACGGGAGTACCATCACTTTTGGTAATAAGAGGGAGTGCGTAAAAAGCTCTGAAAATATAACCCGAACCGTCTATCAGCAATAAGTTTTTCATAATAACAATTCCTTTTGGTTTTAAGCATTGAAACGGTAAAATCCACAAGCCCGCATACTAGCAAACTTTGCGATAAAAAACAATCCGCCGTAAGAATATAACATAAAAAACAGTCGCTTTCATAATTACTGAAAACGACTGTCCGATTTGAGGGGAAAAATGAAACATAAACTAACCATCAAACATCTCGTGTCGCAGCTGTTGACGTAAAGTATCAATAACTTCCAAGTTCTTTTTTCTTTGATAATGCCAGAAAATCCAGCCGTTACAAGAAGAAAGACCTTGCAAAGCCGCACCCACCTGATGAATGGAACCCACGGTTTTATTTGCTTCCAAAGTACCGTCAGGTCTTATGACCGCATGGAATCTTTTGCGAGAGTCAAACAGCACATCACCGGGGGTAAGCAAGCCGTGTTCAATCACGGAACCGAAAGGGATACGAGGCTCTGGCTTTTTTACAACGGAAGTAAAGGCGGACATATCGGGCGAAGTTATTGCATCTATTCTTTCCTGTGCCGCTTTTGCATAAACCGTCTCACGCTCTATACCGATGAAATGACGACCTGTTTTACGGGCAACCGCACCTGTTGTACCGGTGCCGAAGAACGGGTCTAAAATAACATCACCGGGATTAGTGCTTGCCATAATAACACGATAGAGTAAGGCTTCGGGCTTTTGTGTGGTGTGAAGTTTCTTTCCGTCCTCACCTTTTAACCTTTCGGAACCGGTGCATATCGGAAGCAACCAATCGCTACGCATTTGCACACCTTCATTCATAGCCTTCATAACATCATAATTAAAAGTATATTTTGCCTTTGGATTTTTTGCACACCACAACAAAGTTTCGTGAGCATTGGTAAACCTTGTGCCTCTGAAATTAGGCATAGGGTTTGTTTTTTCCCAAATAATATCGTTTAATGTCCAAAAGCCCATATTTTGCAGTTGATAACCGACCCTGAATATATTGTGATAAGAGCCTATTACCCAAATACTGCCCGTATTTTTCAAAACTCTGCGAGCGGCGGTAAGCCATTTTTGCGTAAAGTCATCATATTCGGCAAAGTCCGTAAACTTATCCCATTCATCAAAAACCGTTCCGACAATCGTATTGTTATCGGGACGTGTAAGACCCTCGCCGACCTGCATAAAGTAAGGAGGATCGGCAAAAATCATATCCACGGATTCCGCCGGCATAGAGTTCATTACCTCTATACAGTCGCCTATTTTTATCTTGTCTAAAAAGTCTTTCATGGTTTTTTCTTCTCTGTTTTGTAACAAATCATCACTTACTTGAAGGAATGCTACAAAATAAAAATGACTATTTTATTAACAAATTTCTTGAAAGAGGCAAAAAGATGTTTAAGATGATTTCACTTTTAATTTTTTGATGTTAGGAAAAGTAAATGGATTGGGAAAATATAAAAAGTACCTCGTTGCAAATGATAGAAAAAGCTGAAAATTTATCTGCTTTGGACGAGGTAAGGGTAAAATTACTCGGTAAAAAGGGCGAGCTTACGGAACTTACGAAAAATATCGGCTCTATGCTTGCCGAAGAAAGAAAAACATTCGGTGCCGCCTTGAATACGGTAAAAGAAGAAATAACAAACGCTTTGCAAGAGAAAAAAGAAAGGCTTGAGGAAAAGGCACTTGATGAAAAGCTGAAAGCGGAAACGGTTGATATAACCCTGCCGCCTTTGCCCGATGTCAATCAAGGCAGGATTCACCCCGTATCTCAGGTAACGGAAGAACTTATCGCCATTTTCGGGCAGATGGGCTTTTCTTTGGCTGAAGGTCCGGATATAGAAGATGATTGGCATTGTTTTGAGGCTTTGAATTTCCCTAAATCTCACCCCGCAAGACAAATGCAAGCTACTTTCTTTATGGGTGATGAGGGTAACGTTTTGCGTACGCATACTTCTCCCGTGCAAATACGCACCATGGAAAAGCAAAAACCACCCATAAAAATAATTGCTCCGGGCAGGACTTATCGTTGTGATTATGATATGACGCACACTCCTATGTTCCACCAGATTGAAGGCTTGATGATTGACAAAAATACGAATATGGGACATTTGAAAGGTTGCCTTATTGACGTTATGAAAGCGTTTTTTGAGGTTGACGACGTTCCCGTGCGTTTCCGTCCGTCTTTCTTCCCGTTTACGGAGCCGTCGGCAGAGGTTGATATAGGCTGTACCAAAGAAAACGGCGAATTTAAAATTACGGCGGGCAAAGGCTGGATGGAGATTTTGGGCTGCGGTATGGTACATCCGAACGTTTTGCGTAACTGCGGTCTTGACCCTGACGAGTACCAAGGCTTTGCTTTCGGTTTTGGTATTGACCGTATGGCTATGTTAAAATACGGCATACCTGATTTAAGAACATTTTTTGACGGCGATATTCGCTGGATGAAGCATTACGGATTTATACCGTTGGACGTACCAACTTTAACGGGCGGTTTAAGTCTTAACGGAGGTGCAAAATTATGAAATTTACATTTAATTGGTTAAAAGACTACCTTAAAACAGATAAGACTTTGGCGGAAATAACGGATAAATTATCTGCCATCGGTTTAGAGGTTGAAGATGTTTCGGATAAAACGGAAAGCCTGAAAGACTTTGTTATTGCCGAGATTAAAGAGGTAAAAGACCACCCCGACTCAGACCACCTGCACATTTTGGCGGTTGATGACGGAAGCGGTAAAATCTTGCAGATTGTTTGCGGTGCTCCTAACGTACGTGTCGGATTAAAAGGCGTATTGGCTCACATAGGGGTAAAAATTCCCTATACCGGCGATACCTTGAAAGCAAGCAAAATCAGAGGTGTTG
>Ga0310690_10002379_pt1 | contig 30761 bp, 24 predicted proteins | sample AusTroGonzalo_MG_2_FD_207661 | JGI IMG/M metagenome (GOLD analysis project Ga0310690, IMG submission 207661) | Bovine rumen microbial communities from tropical cattle in Woodstock, Queensland, Australia - Gonzalo_04 (v2) (version 2) | ecosystem: Host-associated > Mammals > Digestive system >...
AGGGGTTCGAGTGGATTGATGCGAATGATTCACAGCAGAGCACCATGTCATTCATGAGGAAGGGAAAGAATCCTGATGACACAATTGTATGCGTTTTCAACTTCACTCCGGTTGTACGTGGAAATTACAGGGTTGGCGTACCGCAGGGCGGCTTCTGGAAGGAAATACTGAATACAGATTCAGCAGCATATTCCGGCAGCGGAATAGGCAATCTCGGCGGAGTGGAATCTGAAAACGTTTCCATGCACGGCAGGGAACAGTCTATTCTTATAACCCTTCCCCCTCTGGCAGCTGTTTTCTTTAAGCTGGATAAAAAAACACCAGTAACGGAAAAGGAAGAAACAGAGAAATAAAAGGCTCTTTTAAAGGAAAGTATTGATACGATGCTGAAATAAATTCAGCACGACGCGGAAATTTCAAACTCAATACTCTTCTTATATACAGAGCGAAATAAAAAAGGCCCCGTTTAAGGGGCCTTTTTTATTTACAACAAACAGCTTTTTATTTATTCACATGACCGATTGAAGAGTAAGCCGCATTTCCATAATTCCACACAGCACCTATCTGACTGGGAGGCAGATGTGTTACCCTTCCAAGAATTTCTATGGCATATGTGGCTATAGCACCTTTTGCCCCGGATTTACCTACGGAAGCCAGATCGCCACCATGAACAGCGTCATTGGCAGCTCCTATTGCTGCGGCACCAAGTGCCTGAAGTGCAAGCCTCTTGGCAGCAGACCGCACCACAACCTTGCCTATGGCATAATCTACCCCTCCGCCTATAAGGGCGAAAGTTATCTCCAGCATGACAGCATCTGTTTTCTGTTTCAGGCAGTTATCAAAGGAATAAGGCTGAAAACTGCCTGTTGCATATATTCTATGCCCCAGGATTTGCTCATAGACATCCCTGAAAGCGGTACGGGTATAACAATCAAAACCGTTGCCTTCAATGACAGGTATCAGTTTCTGTGCATTTCCTGTCTCAATAAGGAATTGTCTGCCGCCTCTGTCTTCGCTTACTATTTTACTGGTAAGCTCCCCATCATTAGAATGCGATTTTTTACCCAAAATATAAAGAGAGGCATAATAAGCGACCCTGTTGCCACCTTTATCCTCATAACCTCCCATCTGGTGATAATATCTTGTATCCCACGGCAGGCCGGCATACCATCTCAGTTTTGATAGAGCTCTGTTTTGTACATCAGCATCTTTGCTTTCAGACAGAGACTCCAGAGCCAGTACAAGGGCTGTAATCAAAGCTCTGTCATTATCTTTATCTTTTACTGACAATACCCCGTCTTTACCAAAATCAAATGCACCGTCAGGGCTTAATGTCTTGCTGGACAAAAAACCAATTCCATTATTTATCGCACTTATGCACTGGGTAATTTTATCTACAGCCGCAGGCTTTTCTATTGAACCAAGCGATATTATGGCGGCACGCTTCACATCCTTATTCTCGTCCTCATTCACTATTACCTGGTAAAGACTCTTAAGTGCAAGCTGTCCTACAGTGCTGCCCTGCATAGGGACATTATAGTTGGCATTTGCTATAAGACCCACCGCAATCATAATCTTGTATCTTTCAGCAATAGATGTTTTATCCGTTTTCGCCACATTACGTACATAATAATTCTGTAGCGAGGTGAGTATTGCATTTATTGGCTGGGCTTTTCCAACAAGAGGGGAGTCTCCTGTAGCCAGCAGACCCAGGGCGGCTATGGCGTCTGCTTTGTTTTCAAACTTATACGTTCCCCTGATTACATTCAAATGTATATTGGCATGTCTTGCTGCTGTTGCATATTGCGTAAGATCTGTGCCCGCAGCTTCAAACATTTTCTGCCGCTCGGTATAATTTTCCAGGTCTATGGACTTAACATTGCTGACAACCCGTGTATTATCCTGCACAGATGTGTAAGCCTTTTTCTCAATCACAGACTTATATTTTTCAGTATCAAAATTCTGCGCGAATGCAGCTGCAGGAATTAAGAAAAGTACAGACAGAGCTATAATTCTTTTCATAAACAATCTCCGTTTTAGTCAATAAGCAGTTTCTGATTCAACCATGAAATCCAGGACAGCATAACTGCTTATAATATAATTATAACAGAAATATATGGCTAATCCATGGGACTTTAGGGCAACAGAAAATTCAGAAAGCTACATAATACAAATACTGCTGTTTGTAATTGACGGAAGTACAGGTATAATTTTGTTGTAAAGAGTTAACAGTACGGAAATTTTAATTATTTTTTTACAAATTACATCTCCATAATGTTAATATAACAAACACTCTGAAAAACACCAGAGATAAAAAAACCGCCTTTTCAGGCGGTTTTTTTAATAAACGGACAGAATTTAATTTACTGTGCCGCGGTTTTCAGCACATCAGCACCAAGTTTAACATTTCCATAAGTGCTGTGAATATTGAAAACACCCTGCAGTATTCTCTCGCTATATGTAGCGGTGGCAGTGGAAGCTGCTGACAGTATTTTTGCTCCTTTTGTTCCCTGTACAGCGGCATACATCGCACGTCCAATAGCCTGCATGGCAAGTTTTTTTGCTGCGGCCTTGATAACCACCTTCGCAACAACTCCGTCCACACCGCCTAACAGAAGATTTGTAGTAATCTCAAGCATAATCTTATCCGTCTTCTGTTTCAGACAGTTGTCAAAATGATAAGGAAGATACGGAGGCTGTTCGTCACCACTCCACAATCTATCTGAAAGGGCATGGCCGGCTATGGCTTTATATGTATCTTCAAAAGCCCGACGGGTGTAACATTCATTTTGTTCTGTCTCGATTAAAGGCAACAGTTTCATCGAGTTCTCTTCTTCTACATATGCTCCCCGGTTGTACACACGGTGATAAGTGATTTTTGATTTAAGATACATAGAACCAGGCATATAATAACCGGAAGGAGCAGTTCCGCCCTTGTTTCCTAAAATATACAGAGCGGCCATATAAGTTGTCTTGTTACCTTTAGGCTCATAATTAGCCATCTGATTATAGTGCTTACAGTTATAAGTAAGTCCGGCATACCATTTCAGTTTAGATATAGCTGCATTGCTTACAGATTTATTTTTTGATTCAGACAATGTGTCAAGGGCAAGAATCAGCGCAGTAATCAGAGCGGCATCACTGTCGCCTGTATCTGAAAGGTCCCCAGTCTTTGCATCAAAAACGAACGCCTTGTCAGCTGAAGAAAAGGTCTTGGTGAAAAATCCTGTCTCTGAAACAAGTTTTGTTATGGCTGAAGAAATTTTATCAACTGTTGCAGTGTTCTCTATTGCCGCCATAGCGAGAATTGCTGTCCTACGGACATTAAATTCCTCTTTATCATTTGTAATTACCTGATAAAGACTATGAAGCGCAAGAGCTCCAACGGTATTGCCTACTGTACTCCCCTGCATAGGAAGGTTGAAATTCGCCCCTGCTATCAGCGCTACTGCCAGAGCCAATTCACATTTTTCTTCATCTGTAGCGGTGCCATTCTTCACACCTCTGACATAAAATGAATTCAGGGTTTTAAGTATGGCTCCTATGGCCTGCTGATTTCCTACAAGAGGTGAATCTCCTGAACCAAGCAGAGACAGTGAAAGAATTGCATCCGTCTTTTTTTCTCCAAGATATTTACCTGAAAGAATTCCGATATGCAGATTGGCGTGATTTGCCGCATCTTTATGTGATTTAAGATTTGTCCCTGCGGACTCAAGCATTTTGGCAAAACCGGTATTGTCACTTATGCTGGTTCTTACATTGGAAACAACACGTGTATTGTCCTGCACTGCAGTGTATGCCTTTTTTTCAATCATGTATTTGTTCTTTTCAATATCAAAATTCTGCGCAAATACCCCCGCAGGAATAAAGAAAAGAGCAAACAGAGCGATAATTTTCTTCATAAAATATTCTCCGTTCCAGTCATTAAGCAGTTTCAAATTCAACATCTGAAATCCAAAACAATACTGCTTCTATTAGTATAACAGTATATGCCTGAATAATCAATGGGACTTTTGGGCAATTAAAAAAAACCGCAAGATATATACGGATTTTTAAGGAATAATCTTTGACGTTTTTATTTTTGTAATTTGCGGAAACATTAAATCTTTTGTTATAAATAAGTTAAGGCCGGAAACAGGCCGCAGAATTTTCTGGAGGATATATGGCTGAACACGAACTTCGCCGCACCGTTCTAAACGAAACAGAACGCAAAGCCGGCGGCAAAATGGTAGACTTCCACGGCTGGGAGCTGCCTATGGAATTTACAGGAATAGTAAAGGAGCATGAGGCTGTACGCAAATCCGCGGGCATTTTCGACGTATCCCATATGGGACAGGTATTCGTAACCGGACCGGATGCCTTCAATCTGCTTCAGCATCTCAATGCCAATGACCTGAAAAAAGCGACACCGGGAAAAGGTGTATATTCACATCTCATAAATGAAAAAGGCGGACTTGTAGACGATATAATCGCTTTCTGTCTGTCAATGGACAGATACCTCGTTGTTGTAAATGCCGCCACGGCAGACAAGGATTTTGCGTGGATAAAAAAACACTCGGAACATATGAGCGTGACCGTGGAGAACAAGAGTGATGAATATTCAATTCTTGCGGTTCAGGGCCCCAATGTTCCGCTTATGATGGAAACATTTGCCCCAGAGGCTCTTCCGCTTCCGCGCTTCGGAATCGTGGAAAAAGACATACACGGCAGACATTGTTTCATAAGCCGTACCGGCTACACCGGAGAGGACGGTTTCGAGATAACCTGCCCGAACGATATAGCTGTACAGCTCTGGAATGAAATGCTGGAACTGGGCAAACCATACAATATAATACCATGCGGTCTCGGTGCGCGCGACACACTGCGCCTTGAGGCAGGCTATCTGCTCTACGGGCAGGATGTAGACGACGATCATAGCACATATGAAGCAAATTACGGCTGGGTTGTGTGCCTTGACAAAGGCGACTTCATCGGCAGAAGCATACTTGCAGAACAGAAAGCAAATGGCGTAAAGAGAAAACTGACAGGCATAGTTCTTAGCGAACGCGGAATTCCACGCCAGGGCTGCAGGATTTTCCACGAAGGGCAGGAAGTAGGAACATTCAACAGTGCCACGTATTCACCCACCCTCAAAAAGGGCATCGGTATGGGATATGTTACCCCACCGCTGAAACCAGGCACACCGGTTGAAGTTGAAATCAGGGGCCGCCGTGTAAAAGGTGAAGTGGTACGTACCCCTTTCCACAAGGGCGGAGCCTTCAGCAAGGTTCTTTATACCGGCAAAAATAAATAGAATTTAAAAGGAGACTTTACAATGAAACCCGAAGAACTTAAATATGCAAAATCACACGAATGGATAAAATTAGGCGACGAAGCTGTCGTCGGTGTATCCGATTATGCCCAGCATGAAATGGGCGATGTAGTTTTTGTTGAACTGCCGAAAGTCGGCCAGAAAGTGGAGAAGGAAAAACAGTGCGCCGTAGTCGAATCAGTAAAATCTGCTTTCGATATTCTCTCTCCTGTTTCCGGTACCATAACCGCCGTAAATGAAGCTGTTGCAGCCGACCCGGCAATACTGAACCAGTCTCCTCTTGACGAGGGCTGGCTTTTCAAACTGAAACCTGAAAATCCGGCTGATGCCGAAACGCTGCTCACATGGGAACAGTATCAGGTTTTCATAAAGCAGGCCTGAGATAAGGGTTTACCCCGGCACCGGAATAATACCGGATTTTCCGGCTGTATTCCGGTGTCTTTTTACATTATCCAGTATTTCAGGAGATTTCATGTATTTACCACACAGTGAAAAAGACAAAGAGGAAATGCTAAAAGCTACGGGAGCATCCTCTTTCGTGGATCTGATAAAACAGGTTCCATCTAAATTTTTAAACCCTAAATATAATATTCCGGAAGGGATGGACGAAGCGCAGGCTGCGCGCCATCTGGCCGGTCTCGCGGAAAAAAACCGCAAAGTTCTGAATTTCGTAGGCGCAGGAGCATATGAGCGTTATACTCCGGCCGCAGTCAACGCAATAATAGAGCGTGGAGAATTTCTTACGGCATACACGCCTTACCAGGCTGAATCCAGTCAGGGCACATTACAGACTATTTATGAATATCAGAGCTGTATGTGCGCATTGTATGGAATGGATTGTTCAAACGCATCTATGTACGACGGGGCAAGCGCACTGGCCGAAGCCGCCCGTGCAGCCGTAAGAGTTACCGGAAAGAAAAAAATAGTATATTCCGGTGCACTCAACCCGCAATATGTACAGGTTATGAAAACATATTTTGCGAATGCCACTGAATATGAGTTTGTTTCCTGCCCTCTTCAGAACGGAAAAACAAATATTGAGAACATAAACAGAACCGTAGATGAAAAAACAGCCTGCTTTATTCTGCAGACGCCGAATTTCTTCGGTATTATAGAAGACGGAGAAGCTATAGGAGCGGCAGTAAAAGCAAAAGGTGCAATGTTCGTTGTTTCAGCTGATCCGGTTTCACTGGGTATTCTTAAAACACCGGGTGAAATGGGGGCTGATTTCGCCACTGGCGAAGGACAAAGCCTCGGCCTGCCACTTTCATACGGAGGGCCATACTTAGGAATTTTCACATGCACAAAGCCCCTTGTGCGTCAGATGCCTGGCAGAATTGCTGGCATGACAGTTGATAAAGACGGAAAACGCGGCTTTGTTCTTACACTACAGGCACGCGAGCAGCATATACGCCGCGACAAGGCGGCATCAAATATATGCTCAAATGAAGCGCTATGCGCTCTTTCAGCGACAATATATACCACGCTGCTTGGCCCAGAAGGTATGCGCGAACTTGCGGAGACAAATTCCGGTGCGGCACACGCCACTGCTGAAAAACTTACAGCAGTTCCAGGTATACGCAGAACATTTGACGGGGAATTTTTCAATGAGTTCGTCATAACACTGCCGTGCGATGCAGAACAGCTGCGCAGAAAAATACTCGTAAAGGAAAATATAGACATAGGTCTGCCACTCAGACAGCTTTTCCCCGGAATGAATAATGAACTGCTTGTATGCGCAACAGAAACGAAAACAATGGAAGACATTGACAGACTGGCGAAAGCCGTGAAGGAGAACTTATGACTGACAACCGTTTAAGCATTGAGAAATCCGTTCCCGGCCGTCGTGGAATAACATTCAGAAATCCGCTCAGGGAAAAAGCCGTGGTATCAGCAGATATGCGCCGCAAAACTCCCCCCCGTCTGCCGGAAATGAGCGAATTTGACGCAGTGCGCCATTTCACAAAACTTTCCACCCTTAATTATTCGGTGGATACTCATTTCTATCCTCTGGGCTCGTGCACAATGAAATACAATCCCCGTCTTAACGAGGATGCTGCCAACATGAAAGGTTTTACTGCTGTTCACCCGTTGGCAGAGGACGAAGCCGCACAGGGCACACTGGAAATGCTGTACAATCTTTCCTCACGGCTTACGGAACTTACCGGAATGGACGGCATAACGCTACAGCCCGCAGCCGGAGCCCACAGTGAATTCACAGGAATACTTACGGCAAAAGCCTATTTTATGCACCGTGGCGAGACAGAAAGAACAGAAGTTATAGTTCCTGATTCCGCACACGGCACAAACCCGGCTACAGCCTCAATGGCGGGGTTCTCTACTATAAATATAGCTTCTGAACCCGACGGGCGCCTGAGCCTTGACAAACTCAAGGAAAAATTAGGTCCAAAGACTGCTGTTGTAATGCTCACTATTCCGAATACCCTCGGAATATTTGAAAGCAGAATAGAAGAGATAGCGGAAGCTGTGCATAAGGCCGGAGCGCTGTTATATATGGACGGCGCAAACTTCAACGCGCTTATAGGTCTTGTAAAGCCAGGCGATATGGGCGTTGATCTCATGCATCTGAATATGCACAAGACTTTCTCCGCTCCACACGGTGGCGGTGGCCCTGGCGCCGGAGCCATAGCGGCAAAGAAACATCTGCTGCCGCATCTGCCCATGCCTCTCATAAAAAAAGAAAATGGCAGATTCGTATGTGATTACGGCGATGAACGTTCAGCCGGGCGTGTAAAATCCTTCTTCGGCAACACCGGTGTGCTGATAAAGGCATATGCCTATCTGCTTGTTCATTCCGCAAAGGAAACAGGCGACATAGCCCGTATGGCGATTCTCAACGCAAACTATATTCTTGCGAAGCTCAAAGACATTTATCCGTGCTGCTCCAAAGAGTACTGTATGCATGAATGCGTACTCACACCAGGACATGACCTGACTGAAAAAGGCATAAAAACCCTCGATGTGGCAAAAGCACTACTGGATAAAGGTTTCCACGCGCCCACGATATATTTCCCGCTTATCGTACACGAAGCTCTTATGATAGAGCCTACAGAAACAGAAAGCAGGGAAACACTTGATGAATTCATAAAGGCAATGCGGGAAATTCACGAGGAAGGACTGGCCAACCCGGAAGTTCTGAAAGCTGCTCCGCAGCATCAGACTGTGAAACGTCTTGACGAGGTTACTGCGGCCAGAAAGCCCAACATACACTGGTAACACAGCAGGAATCATAAAGCTGACACGGAAAAGCCGCGGTTATGATAACCGCGGCTTTTCCAATTACTGCCAGCAAATAACAGACCTTACCTGACACAGGGCCAGCAGTTCAGCGTGGGTATACTGAATTCACAGCCTCAGCATATCTGGAGCAGATATTTTCCCCAATCTGCGGATAACCGTGCGATATGTCAATCATGTAGTGAATAATACAGAAAGGACCTTTCCGCAGTTTTTCGCATACGTCCATAAGAACAGCCTTGCCACTGCCGTCCAGCCCATGCCATATATCAAAAAATGCCTTTGAATATGAGCCTCCGTATTTCTCAGCGATATTTTTTTTGAAATCTGCCTTCAGCACATTATTCATGTTCCAGGTAGTTATGGCTATAACCATTATATCCTCAATGCGCAGCATTTCTTCCGAACAATCCGCAGTGGAAAGTATATAATACGGAGGTCTTGGATTACTTACTATTTTCAGTTTATCTGCATTACGGTGCACAGGCGTTCCATGAAACAGCTGTGTATGGAAAAACAACGGGTGTTCAGACTGCGAGAAAGCCCAGTCTATGGCTTTGCAGAAATCAGCAAGATTCTCTCCCGGAGAAGCATACATAAGCTCTATAAAAGCTGTTGTAAGTGGCATTTTCTGCTTCATGGCAAGAATTTTTTTCTCCATACTTTCCACAGAAAACTCTCTTGAATAAACTTTCTGTGTTCTAAGCGCAAGAGCGTTTATGCCTATGTCAAATTCATAATTGGGATGGGAATAAGCCTCCATAAGGGCCTCATCCCAGGAATTCAGATTTGTCTGAAATGTAAAAGTATGCCCGGCTTCAGCAGCCCGTAGGAAAAGAGGAGCCAGCCTCAACGCTCTTTCACGGTTAGCAAATGTATCGGAATCACATACAAAAATCCTTGAGCGTGGTGCATTTTTCATCACCCATTCCAGGTTCTGCGCTATCCTTTCATCAGAATAATAACGCACGGAACGCTGTCCAAGCTCTGTCCATGTGCAGTAGGCGCAGTGATTTGCGCAGCCGCGCATTGTTTCCATTGGGAAAAACATTTCCGGATAAGGTTCCATTCCCATATTTTCAACAGTGTACGGAAATGGAAAATCCTCAACAGGCAGAAGCTTTGAACGGCATTTAAGCGCATATTCCGCTGCAGAATCTGGCAGAATAAGTCCTTCAATATTTTCCGGTCTTCTTTTTTCTGTAAGGGCGGAAAGAAGTTTTACAAAAGAATCCTCCCCCTCTCCGACAATGAGAAAATCAGAATCTGTTTCTTTAAGAAATGTCTCCCTTCTGCCGGTAGCCTCCGGGCCACCTAAAAGAATTTTTACCCCTGGAAATTCTTTTCTGACAATACCACACAAACCGCGTACTATGTCAATATTCCACAGATAGCAGGAAAAACCTATAAGTTCAGGACCAAATGATTTAACAGTTTCACGGAAATCATTTTCACATTCACCGAAAAAATTTACATTTTTTATATCAGCCCTGCCGGGAAGCATTTTTTCCGCATAACTTTTCAGACACGCTATTGCGAGTGAAAAACCTGTACTGTATGTATGACGTGTAAACAGACAGGTGCTGACTAAAAGAACCTTAAACTTATTTGTATTTTTCATGAGATTTTTAAGGAACGGTCCGTTTCAGGGCCGGAATTTTTTTATCTCAGCTCCGAGAGTACTGGCTATATCGCGGACATTTTCCAGAAAAGGATAAATCCTTATTGTACCAACACGCTGTTTTACTACGAGCATCTGTCTGCCTTTGGCATATACATCAAGACCTTTCTGTCTTTCAAAAGATTCCAGTACAGTGCGGTTGAAAAATTTTCTTACAAGTTCTTCATCTTCACCTTCGAGACGGTAGTTATCGGAAAAATCAGGGAAATCATCAAAGTCGATATCCTGAAGTCCTGCTGTTTTCTCAGCCATACGTGTGAGAATTGTTTCTGGCTCCAGCCTGAACGAAGGAAGCTCTCCCTCGTTAAGAGTTACCAGAGCACAGCTGAAAAAATAGCGGTAATACCGTTCCGATTCGTTTTCCCTGGAACCATCATAAGTTTCGTATGAATAATCAAAATATATTACTTTTGAATAACTGTTTTCCATGCCGGTAACAAAATTTTCGGCACATCGGTTTTCCTCTTTGTTGAAAAAAGAAAATCCTGTCTGTTTGAAAAGTTCCTCAGGAGTTTTATAATCAACGGAAAATTTCCAGCCGTATCTTTCAGCAAATTTTTCTATTTCCTTTTTACGGCTTGCCCGGCAGAAAAGAGAAACAGCTACAATAACTGCCACAAGAACAAAAAATGTAACCAGCAGAAGCCATGGATGCGCATTTATAACAGAATGAATAGATTCAATAAACATAATTAAATTTTAGCAAAGTATAGTAAGCAATAATATATCTGTTCACATAAATTATCAGGGAAAGTCAGACAATAGTCTGCAGGACTACGGTTCAAATAAATTATTTATGGCTCTGTTAAAGGCTGGCATTAATGCAATCCATTATAAAAAACAATGCATATATTGCTTAGTCTTCCTGAACCTGTTTCAGGGCATATCGCCGTAGATAAATATCATTATTTATATACGGACTATTAAAATTAATGCCGCGAAACCTTAAACTGTTTCGCGGCACCACGTTATATATCACAGTCTGTTTCGTAATGATTTTTACTGTTTACTGCTGCCAGTTTCACCGCTTTCCGCTACAGCCTTGTTTCCTGCGGCCTGTTCCTGTTTTTTTACAATATGTTTCGGCTTAACCATGAAGAAAGGTCTGGTATTCCCATTCCCGAAAGAAGCCGTAAGTGTTTCATGAGGCTTATTTCTGACAGAGGAGGGCATGACATCAGCCGGATGCTTTATAAGATGTACTGTCTCAAGCAAAGGCTGAAGAGCAGTGAAGGCCATACCGTGCTCAGTTTTGTGAAGCACCTTCTCCTTAAGGCATTCAGGAAGTCTGTCGTAACGGGAAACCATATTGAGATCAAGAACAATATCCATGAAATTCCGCAGTGACGAATACTCCGAAATATCAGCCTCAAGAGGGAACGAAGGCAGTTTTACAGCAGAACTGTTCCCGGACTGTGCCACATATGCCACATCATGGAAAATCTGCGCAGCAAGACGCACATAACCGCAGGCTATCTCGTCCCCACCGCAGACAAGAAACAACAGACTGCCAAAGCGCTGTTTCAGCCTGCCAACAGCTGAAACAAGATTCCGGAGACCAAGATCATAAAGCCCGTATACAGAATTATCCTCATAAGGCTCAATGAACAGAGTTTCCGTATCAATTTTCAACCCTGAAAAGAAGTTCTCAAGCGCAGCTGAGACAGTTTTTCCGTCTGCACTGTCAGGTGCAAGAAAAACCACCCTGCGGCAGTTTTTCAGCAGGGCGGGATCCGGAAGCGAAAACAGTGTCTTGAGTTCCACACAGCAGTTCTGGAAGGCATTATGGGAATCTTCCCGGATAAATGCAGAAAGGCCACCAATGTCAGGCACATCATTATTCTCCGCTCTGCGGTAATTTTCAAGCAGAGAACAGCCCACGGTAAAAACTGCTACTTCCGGCAGGGCATTTTTTCTATGCGGAACATCATTCACTGGCAGGACTGCTGATGAACGCGGGTAATTTTTGCCGCTGGTGCGACAGTAAGTTTCAAGCAGCATACCGTAGGGAGAATAAAAATATCTGTCATTCTTGTGTATAACAGCAATATTTAACAGTTCCGCAGGCACACATTTCACAAGACTGCTGTTTCCTTCGTACACAATCTCCCGTATATTTCCCCAATATGCCTCAAGCTGTCTTTTCCCGAATGGGAAAGGAAACGGAAGCATTTCGGAAATTCTGCCATAATGAGAGAAAAAAGCCCTCATGCCAAAGAAAGTAACGAAAAGACTTATCCATGCGTCGAGAATTCTGTCTCCACCGGCAAAAAATGAAACTTCAGCAAAATCAGAAATCAGGCAGGATACAGCAGACACAAAGCGCTTTTCCTCAGCAGAATAATTCTCATCAGAGCCACCCTCTCCCGGAAGCGGGGAAAGCATAAGAATTTCAGCAGGGATTTCAGCATTCTCAAGAAAATCCCTGCGAAGTTCCTCGGCAATGGAAAGGGTTTCCTTGCGGCAGAAAAGGAACACCTTTCCGGGAGCAGAACCCAAAGAGCATTTTTCAAGCAGCGAAGCAGCTGAAAGCAGTCCCTCGCTTTTAATCAATTCACCGGCGGTAACGGCAAGAACCGCCGTCTCCCGGCTGGCCGCCGACACAACCCTGCCATTTCCGTCTTTGTAAAAAGAAATATTTTCGCCACGGGAAGCCGGTATAATTGTTTTTATACCAGACATGGCACCTGCAGCCTGATTTAATACAGAAGCGTCACAACCGCAAAGCAGCACCGCTGTGGCGCCGCTGTCTGTTACAGTCCTGTACAGGTTTCCAGTCGACGGAGTACCTGTCAGATCACAGGCTGCCACCCTGCATGTTTTCTCTCCTTTTTTATTAAGAATATCCTCAAGCTCATGTGGAAGTCTGGCCCCCGGATATACTACAGAAGCCAGTTCATTACTTCTGACAAGGGGCAGAAGATTAGCGGAAAAGCTTCCACGCATATCAGAGAAATCTTCTCCTGGGGTAATAAAAATGCGGAAACCGCAATTCGCCTCGCGTGGCAGGGAAGCCGGCTGAATGCCGGAGCGCAGATAAGCACTGGCATAATCAAGTTTTATACCGTTCTCCTCATAAATGCGAAGAATATCACCGGCCTCCGTGCCAACCGGGCATATTCTTATATCAGCTGAAAGAATACCACGTTGCTGCAGCCCGTTCAATGCCTTGATAACAAGAGGCAGTCTGGGAAGCGCTGCCGGGATAAAGAAAAAACCAAGATTCCTGCGCGCTATGTTTATCTCCTCTGCCAGTTTCTCAAAGGATATTGGAACAGTCGGCGCAGATGAATCTTTCTCCAGAACTTCGGCATTTATATAATTATCAGGCAGCTCAGCGCAGATGATATCTGTTTTTGCAATATTATTATCAGCTATGGCTCCTGCGCAGCTGGAAAACAGTTCCGATGAGGCCGAAATCTCAGTCAGCATAACTGAATCTTCTCCATGCGCAAGACGCACGGAGGCTGCCCCAAGAAACGGCCCGGCCTGTAGAAACCTGACTGATACTGATCCTATGGAAAATTCCTCATTATATTCATGGACTTTGAAATTATCAAGTACAGCCTCAAGAGCTTTTCCCTCCTGTTTTCTGCCTGCGGCAGCTGCAGCATGTACCTTGTTCTCAATCTGATGCTTCACCATGGCATAAGCGCCTTTTACAAGATGTACAGGCAGATTGCTGTACTGCCATAAAAGGGCGAACACAGCCATTTCTCCGTCTTCCGGCACACCGGAAAGCAGGACGGCTGAAGGCATTACCCTGCCGGCCACATTTTCGGGCAGTTCCGGCAGCCTTTTGCCATATTTCACAGTCTTTACCAGGCCACTGCCTGTAACAAAACGCTCACCTGCAAAATCAAGAATCTGGAAAGGATTGTCCTTTTCCTTCTGAAATGCCAGTTTCAAGTCCATGTCTTTTATCATAAAAATACCTTAATAGTTACTTTAACGCCATCAGGCCCGGATCTGCTGCCTTATGCCATGCACAACGCATACAGTGCGCTGCCACAGCAAAGCCATGCAGGCCGGACGAATCAGAAACAGTATAGCGCATGAATGGCGCTATCAATAAAGATTTTAGCAATTTTATTTAAATATTACTCAAATTTATTAAATAGTGCGGATTAAACAGCCTTTCTATTTTTTGAAAACATATTCCGGAAATTCTCATATATGAATTCCGGCAGAAAATCTATGATTTTTTTATTATGACGTTTCCAATGCTCCGGTCCGGCATGAATCTGATATTTCCGTGGTATTTTCTCATAGATAATATCGGTAAGGAAGGTTATGTTTGAATACCACAGATTGTGAAGTTTCGGATCATGCCAGTGCTGAAGACCTAAATTCGGGAGATTAAGCCCTGCTGATGCGGCCCAGAAAACCGAGTTTACCGCTATCACACCGGTTTTGTGTTTCTGTGCAAGCATTGACAGCAGACGGAAAGTATCATTCATAGCCAGTTTTTTTATATCAAGTTCAAGACAGTTTTTTATGCCGGAAATACCAGGCGTCACGCTCAAAACAGCATATTCACTGCTGAGCATTCCCGCAAGTCCGCGTATATACGGATATGTGTAGTCAGATCCACGTGAATCCAGCTGCAGGAAAACAATATCCTTACAGCCACACATTCTTTCAATTACGTTAAAATATTCTTTTACAGTCTCTGAAGGTTCTCCCGGGAAATACATCTGCGGCGTGGGAACTTTTTCAATATTACCCTGTTCAGGAAAAGGCAGTCCATATGTTTCAAAAAGAGAATGAACCCGGTGACTTACCTTAACAGAATAATCATAGTAAACCGGTACAGCCAGATAATCTTCCGGGACATATTCCAGCGCATTCCGGTAATCATAATTTTTCCATATCACCGGATGCCGGCGTCCATCTGAATATGTGCGCACTTTGGAAAAACATGGATTTGTTTTTAAAAGCTGCGCTACAAGTGCCGAGTTATTTCTGTCGTTTTTATCCCCGGAAAGAGCAATAAAATCCAGACCAGGATATTTCTTTTTTAATTCAGGGAAAACGGGCGAGGCATAAAGATAATCTCCCGCGCCCATGAAAAAAATAAAAACTATACCTTTAAGCCGCGGATATGCTTCTATAGCGGCCTCAAAATTGAATGTTATATGTTCGTGAATGCGGAAAGGGCGCGTGAGACGGAACCAGTCCCTGCCGGGCAGTTCTGCTGGATTATTTATATCAGGAATGGAATATTTTATCTTTTTACCGCCGTCGTCCTGTCTGGCGCAGTAATTGTACCAGCATGGGGTATGTTCTTCTGATTTTATACAGCGCAGGGCAATACGGCACAGCTCATAAAGCTGGCATATAAGACGCGGGCATTTTATAAAAAAGCGGTTTAATCTCCATGCTGCATTGTCTTTCACATTAATATTATAACAATTAAGAAAATTACATACAGCATAAAAAAGCCCGGATGACTCCGGGCTTTTGTTTATGACTCTGCGGTAATGCTCAGAATCTGTAGCCTACATTGATTCCAATCGCCGAAACGAAATCAGCTTTTCTTACACGATGGAACCTTACGTCAAGGCCGGTAAACATATGATCCCACACGAAATCAAATCCCGCACCGTAACTGAATCCGCCTTTGTCTGCGTCTTCCTTGTCACTCTGACCGGTGGCTCCGCTTGTCACTTTCGCGCTGCCATAATAACGTCCATGACCGACTTTACCGTAAAAATTGAGTCCGCAGTTATCAGAAATGGATATTTCAGGCAGATATGCCTTTAAATAAATACCACCCATGTAAGACGTAAATTCCGTCTTGTCATTAGTGACCTGAGCAGTACCATCATATTTCATAAAATACTGGAATTCCAGTCCGGGCTCAAGGAACTCGAAAAGACCGAATCCGGCAGAAATGCCGAAAGCCATATTTGTGCGGTCCACTTCAGCAGCCTTGAGATCTTTCTCAAAATCACCCATAGCATCTGTGTATGCACCGTTCACATTTATATTAATGCGGTTCTTGAAATTGTGGTCCGCAGCAAAGGAAGTGCAGGGAATAAGCAGAAGCGCAGCTAATAAAATTTTCTTCATTATAATATCTCCGGTATTTTGATTACAACTTATCTTTAATGACATTATATAAAATTATTCTTTCCAACGTTCAATATATTCATTTTCTGTTTATGCATCAGCTGAACCATATTACACTGGCATACATATTTCAGTACATAAGATGCCTGAACTGCCTGCTACACCAGTAACGCGGAAGCAAAAATCAGCACATGTCCATCAGATTTATTTCTTCATACGTCCACCATACATATTGATGAGAGAATATATAAGGTAAATCAGAGCTCCACCGTCATCAACCCATCCTAAAAGCGGAAATGCGTCTGGAATTGCGTCAAGTGGCGAAATGATATAAACCAGTGCCAGGATCATAAGAATCCAGTTCGGTTTTTTCGCCTGTTCCGCTATTTTTTTCAACTGCTCCTGCTTATCCGGTAAATTTTCATCCGCCATAAAACCTCCTCCTTGAACACTCACTTTCTGCTGAATAACCAGCAGTTTTAAACAGAATGCCTGACACAAGGAAAAATATTTCCTTTGTGATATTATATGATAATTGCGGAAAAAGTCTGCTTTTTCACGCTTTTTATATAATTATCACGTGAGAAAAATTTCTGATTTTATAAAAAATGACCATGGACTTGGATTTTCATTATTATGCTTTACAGCAGCGCTACTGCTATGCCAGCTGCAGAGACTGGCGCTGTATTTAAGTTTTCATTCCTTTTTCGCAAACATAGGCCCTGCTGATTTATTCTGGTGCTTCATAAAGGCATTTGTTTTTGATGCATCGATATGTGTCACCATATTCGGCCTGCCACTGCTGCTTATGAATATTCCAGGCACAGGAAAGAAATGGCTTAAGAGCCAGAGCATTTTTTTTACAGTACTGTTTGTATGTTTTGCGATACTGCTGGCAGCTGATTATTTCTACTTTCCTGAAGCACACAGGCATATAGCGGAAGAACTTAAATGGATTTTCAATGAGATGGGATTTTTCGTTTCATATGCCTTCACAAAAGGACTGCCGGCGCTTACAGGTATTATCATTCTGTCAGGAGCAATGATATACGGATTTTTCAGACTTGCAGACAAAACCGAAAACAAGAAAAAAACAATCGCATATCATATAACAAAACTTGTGCTGCTCGCTGCTGCTCTTTTTCTTCTGCAGCGCGGAGGCTTCGTAAGGAAAAATATCGGTGTGGCAGATGTTTTCAAATATGCCAGAACAAACGAGGAAGCAGTGCTTGTTATGAACGGTGTTTTCTCGGCGGTAAATATTTCCAGGAAAAAGACCGTGCAGGTTACCAACAATTATCCTTTCGATGAAGCAGTTTCCGCAGTGAAAACTCTTGTTCTTTCAAAAGGAGAGAAATGGAACAGCAGCAAAAACTTTCCTCTTATGAGAAACTCATCAAGAGAACTTGAAACAGCGGGTAAAACACATAACAGGCTGAATATATTTTTTGTAATGCTGGAGGCATGGAAGCCTGAATCAATAGACTCATTAAGCGGCGGAAAAACCGGAGATACACCGGTATTCGACGATATTGTTAAAAACGGTCTTGTTTTTACAAATGCTTATGCGACAGGAACGAGAAGCATTTATGGCTTCGCAGGGATATTTGCCTCACTTCCGCTGGTTCCCGGTCTTCCCGTATTCGGCTATGGTCTGGAATTAAACTCATTTTCACCTGTATTCCGGCTTTTTGGTGAAAACGGATACAGCACATCCTTTACGCAGGCTTCTCACAGCGACAGCTACAGAATGTGCTCACTGGCTAAAGCCATGGGAGCAGATGGTTCATGGGGCTGGGAACATATTCCACAGAAGCTGGACTATAAATTCACTCCGGATTATGGCTATGATTATGAAACACTTATGTTCGCCGCAGACAAAGCTGCTGAAAGTGCAGCATTAAAGCGGCCTTTCTTTGCTGCAGCGTTCACAGCCTCGACCCACTCTCCTTTCGGAAAACTTCTTGACGAAGAACGTTTTAACAAATACCCAAACGATTCATGGGAGCATGGTTATCGCAACAGTCTCAGATATTCCGACTGGAGCATAGGCGAAGTTATAAAGAAGGCCAGACACGAAGGCTGGTTCGACGACACTGTTTTTATATTTATGAGTGACCACAATCAGCATGTTTCCGGCAGTTCCGACAGGGAAACCTTTCATATTCCACTGGTGATTTACTCTCCTAAGCATATAAAACCCGGACGGCGGGATTATGTTGTTTCACAGCTTGACATTCTGCCGACTCTCGCAGAAACAGGTGGCATAAAACAGCCTTTTTCCTCTATAGGAAGAAGTGTGTTTGACACAAGCAGGCCAGGGGATCGCTTCGCACTGAATTCCTATGGCGGGGATGATTTCGGCATAATAACAGCCGATGGCTCGCTACGGCACAATATGCAGAAAATTACTGCTTTTGAAAACAAAACAGGCAAAGCCGATAAAGACAGACTTGAGGCAAGGCTGCTGCAGTCGCACAGGATTTTTTATCAGCTTATGCGGCAGAACAGATGGTTCGGAACTGATACAGGTACTGACGGAAGTTTCTCCGGAATTTACAACAGCGGTAAAAAATAAATACCGTCGGCCCTGTAATCTACTTGTAAAATCTGCCGAAATCCTTAAGCGCGTTTTTAAGTACCTGTGCGCTGGCGCCTTCGTCAGAGGTATTGGCATTTTCATCAAAATGATTGATTTTTCCGTAATTACTGAATTCTGAAATACGGTTTTCTTCGCGCACTGCCTTCATGGTATAACTGGATATTATCGTATATGGACGGCCTTTATCTCCGTATCCGTCTATCATATCCCTGCCCATGGAATATGAGTATGGATCCGTGGTACACCCGAAAGCGCGTTTCATAAGGGTTGGCACTATGTCATAATGAGCAGTGTGATAATCCATGACATTTCCTTTCAGTCCAGGGACATAAAGCAGCATTGGCACACGTGTCTGCCAGTCAGAGAAATTGGAATTATGCCCCCAGCTGTTATGTTTTGTCTCATTCAGTTCCTGGCCATGATCGCCGGTAATTATCACAATAGTGTCATTGAAACGTCCATCACGCTCCAGGCGTTCAATTATCCGCCCTATCAGTGAATCGGTGTAATACACTGAGTTTTTATACAGATTCAGCCACGGCAAAGGATCTGTTCCCTGATTAAGAATCATGTAATTCATTGAATCCGGTGACGGCATAAATGGACGGTGGTATTTTTCCGGTACTGCGTATGCGTGTGGGCCATCAAAAAACACAAAAGACATAAAATGCTTTTTGGAATCATCTGTTTTTGAATTACCGTCTCTCTTTTTAAATTCATCAAGGAATACAAAGAAATCATCAAGCGCATTCAGATCACGCTCTATAGTATTTGTTCCTGCTGAACCTGTACGTAGATTTTTTATTCCGGAAAATATATTTCCTGTAAAATCCGGACTATCCAGCCTGGCGCTTGCAAAAATTCCGGTTTCATAATGTCTGTCAGACACGGTTTTAATAAGCACAGGAGACACGCCGCTTACACTGCTCCAATATGAAAATGGCAAGGAATAGAAAAGCGAAAATATTCCGGCTGCGGTTGAATTGCCACCTGAAAAATGCCTGCTGAAATTAAAAAAGCCATGTCTGGCAGCTGCCGCGGCTGTATGTGGCATTATATCAGGCTTCATCATGTCAAAACGCAGTGCATCCACAACTATAATGACAATGTTTGAACCGGTGGTTCCGTCAAACTCCAAAGGCTGCAGGGGGTAGGAGAAATTTCCCACCGCAGATTCCTCGAAATCTCCTGAATGTGGCCTGAAACCCATTTTTTTCAGACGGCTGTTCATACTTAACGGATATGCCAGCGGAAGAATGGAAATCTGCGCCAGAACATCAGGAATGAATATATATCTGGCATAGGCATAATGAATGTTATAGGCACAAAATATCAGAGAAAACACACATACAGCGGCAGTAACATGGACACTACTGATTTTAATTCTGTTCACATGGAACGCCACAAAAAAAGTATATACGGCAACAGCAGCTATGACAGGAGCTGCAAGAATATACATGGAAGCCGGGAAAGTAAAAATCTCTGAACGTGCCGGTCCCAAAAGCAGCTGTATCATGGCAGGATTTACATGAAAATGATACTGCCCATATACGAAAATATCAATTACAGCGGCTATATTGATCAATGCTGTCACAGAAGTACCACAGTAAAAAGAAACACGGGGGCCGGCAATCCTGAAAAACATGAATATCAGAAAAACAAGAACTCCGAACTGAAAGGCAACAGCCGGCATAAAAAGCAGAGTGAATATTATACCGTGCACTGAAAGAAAAAAACCGCTGAAACAATAGAAGACCAAAAAAATCATCAGGAGAAAAGCGGCCTCAAGGAAACAGAATAAAACTGTGTTTTTTATATCAAATGCTGGCATATCACGGATAATATTATATAAAAACATTTTTTGTATAATTTTTCCGTATGTCTGATATCAAAGAACCTGTTCCAGAAAGAAATGATGTACTTCTGGTATTTCCCCCCGCCGCCATACTTATGCTTATGCCGGAGCTTGGAATGCCACAGATTTCTTCCTGGCTGAAAAGCCGTGGCTGGAAAAGCCGTGTACTTGATCTGAATGTAAAATTTCTTTTTGACTGGATAGAAAAACCTGAGATAGAAGAAATGCTGAAACAACGCTGGTCCGGCAGAAGCGAAACATTTAAAAAGACATATCCGGAATATAAATTCAGCAGAGCTTACACTGTGGCTCAGTACGACGGACAGATAGGATACGCAAAAAGTTATTCTCCAGTGCTTAATCCTGAAAACAAAACATGGCACATAGACGAAATAATTGAAAATTCACTTAAACCGGATCCTCTGTTCGAAAAATTCTACAGGGAATTTCTCGCCCCGGAAGTGACAGAATCAGGGCTTATAGGTTTTGAACTTATGGATCATTACCAGCTGCCGGCCGTGCTTTATTTTTCAAGGAGAATTAAAGAGGATTTTCCAGGGAAAAACATAATCATAGGCGGGCCGTGGTCCACCGCATCTCAAAGCGCATTCAGCAGCTGGAAAAAACTGTTTGATTTTATTGACTTTGCATGTCTTTACGCAGGTGAGGAACCGGTAGAAGGAACATTACAGTTCCTTAAAGGCGAAAGGGAGAAAAAGGATATTCCAGGAGTGGTATGGTGTGAAAACGGTATTGTACGCGAAAATGAAATAAGGCCACTGCCTGACATAAAATCCGCCCCGGCACCTGATTTTACTGATCTGCCACTGCATCTGTACCCGTGGAAAGCCCTGCCGGTAAGAAATTCTGCCGGATGCCCATGGGGCAAATGCCTTTTCTGCTATCACTGCTTTCCAGGAAACAAATATTACGAAAAAGATACAGCACGCACGGCGGAGGAGATGAAAGCGGTTGCAGATGCAAATAATTTCAGAAAACTGTCACTCGCGGATTTTTCTGTTTCTCCACAGGCATTGCTTGGAATAGCAAAAAATTTAATCAGGATAAAGGCAAATGTCAAATGGGATGCTCTCACAAGGGCAGATATGGCTTATTCCGACAAATTCGCCAGGGTTTTAGCTGCATCCGGCTGCAGACAGCTTTTTGTAGGCCTGGAAATTGAAGATGCTGAAGAAATAGAAAAACTTAATAAGGGAATAAAGACTTCCAACTTCGAAAAAATGCTTGAGAGCTGCATAAACAATGGTATAAGTATAGGTGTTTTTCTATTGAACTATCCGGGACTTTCCGAAGAAAAACTGAAAACAGGACTTGAGTACTGCAGAAACCTTCAGAAAAAAAGCCGTGGACAAATGTATCTTATCGTAAAAGATTTCGAACTTGGAAGAGCCTCCAACACCATAGGACATCTTGATGCCTTCGGCATAGTTCTTGACAAAGACGTGAATATGGATGTGCGCAGTTTCAGCCTGCCTTTCAAAACAACCATACCATGGAAAAAACTTTATGATTAGAGGTTAAAACTGCAGGAAAATTTTATGGAGAAAGGACTTGTTTTTGACTCACCGGATCTTGATGTATACAGCCAGATGGCCGCTGATGAAATTCTGTGTGGCTGTAATGCTGCCCAATATATTCTCAGGTTCTTCAACTGGGCATCTCCCGGAATAACATATGGATATTCTCAGCGCCGCAGACAGGTGGAAGCCGCAGTCCGTATCGCCGGAAGCAGCATAAAAGATCTTGTGCGCCGCCCCACAGGTGGCGGTATAGTTTTCCACGATGACGATGTAACCTTCTCTTTTATTTTTCCCTCCCCGGAACTGCTGTTCGAACCGCATAAGACATATGAACGTCTGCACACTGCGATAAACAGAAAATACCGCGAATGTGGTGAGGATTTTACCCTTATGAGCGGCAGAACAGAAAGCTACGCAGTAAACAGTCCGGCCATGGCCTGTTTTTCAAAACCAGTCACTCTGGATATTTTATATAATGACAGAAAGGTTCTTGGCGGAGCACTCAGGAAAACAGGCACGAAAATGCTATACCAGGGTTCTTTTCAGTTTCCAGGGGCCAGGAAAAGGCAGGCTTTTCACCGCAGGATAATTGCCTCTGCACTGTCTGAGGAATTCAGACTGGAATGGGAAACAGTTCCTTTTTCAGAAGAAATGCTGGAAGAACTAAGAATGCTTGCCGTTAACAAATACCGCACTGAAGAGTGGAACAGCAGGATTTAGGAGCATTTATGGCAGATAAAAAATTAATTCTTTTCGCTGACGACGACGAGCTTATATGCGATCTTTTTACTTTCGCACTCGACAGCGCCGGTTTCGATATTATCACCGCACATGATGTAAAAACCATTCTTCAGAAAATAGAAGAAAAAAAACCTGATATTATGCTGCTTGACCTCACTCTGGGGGATGAAAGCGGGGTTGATGTGCTAAAGCAGATGAAAAGAACTGATATACCTGTAATAATGCTTTCAGGTTATAATATGGAACAGCTTAAGGAAGAAGGTGTAACAAAGTATCAATGTGTAAAAGACTGTCTTACAAAACCGATATCCCCGGATACAGTGATAGATAAAATAAAGGAAATTTTAGGACTGAAATAGTTGCAGCGGTCCGCGACACGGACTTATGAGCAGGAAAAGATATTTGCCGGCGCTTCCGTGTTTTTTATTCCGTACAGCCGCCGGCATTTTTTTGTTTCCTGCAGCCGTTTCGGTATTATATACATCTTTCAGGATTTTTTTATTATTCTGCAGGGACAGAAGTTTTATACTGCCTCTTGTTTCCGGAGCGTCTGTTTATATTATTACCGCACTGCTGGAAGCAAGGTACAGAAAGAAAAAAAGAAGTGATATTTTATATATAGCCGCGCATGAAATATCCCATGCTTTAGCTGCAATATTTTTCCTGGTTAAAGTCCAGGACATAAATATAGGCCGCAACAGCGGCAATGTAAAACTTTCCGGCTCAAATTTCATAATAGGTCTGGCCCCTTATTTCCTGCCGCTTTACGCAGTAATTACGGTTATTGTCTACATAATATCAGGTTATGCCGCCCCTGAAATACAGCTGTCAGTAAAACCATGGTTCACGGCTCTTGCCGGCTTTTTTCTCGCTTTTCATTTTATACATACGGCAGATATTCTCGCAGGTCCGGTACAGCCCGATCTTCAGGAAGAGGGGGGCATTATATTTTCATTCCCGGTTATCATGATATTTTCAGGAACTGTCTCCATAGCACTGCTTCTGGCCTTAGGGCCGGAAAAACACGGCTTAACACAGACTGCCATGGAGTTCACTGCAGACATAAAATTATTTTATATAAAGGCGTATTATTTGCTTAAATATATTTATAATTATGTTTCCGGGACAGTAGTGCCGTTTATAAAATCTGTCCTTTTAGCCAAATGAAAATTTTCCGGCAGATTCTGGCGAGACTTATATTCTGGCCGCTTATAGCGGCCGGAATGCTTTTTGCCGTTTTCAATATATCAGTACGGATTATGCTGGACGAAGTGACACTGCGCAGCATAGTATCATACTGCCTGAGTGAGGCACTTAAAGGACAGGCTGAAATGACCTGGGCAAGGCTCTCCCCCTCCGGGGAGATACAGATACGCGGTCTACGCCTGCGCGATCCAGGACATCTTGAGGAAAATCTTCTTTCTGCGGAAAATGTTTTTCTTAAACTTTCCCCCATGTCTTTCATAAAGGGTGTTCCTGAGATAAAGGAGATAATTTTTGTCGCTCCGCGCATTGAGTTAATAAAGGAGAAGGATTCGCAATGGAATATTCAGAAATATGCCGCTGCCTATAAAAAGAATGAAAAAAGCAGGCGCGTTGACGTAACCATACACGAAACCAATGTTCGTGATGCCGAAGTAATCATAACAGACCGTATTGATAAAACCAGGCATGAATTCCGTAACATAAACCTTGGACTGCATGAATTTAGTCCAGGAGCCGGTTCTAAAATCGAGGCTTCAGCATCTTATACCGTTCAGGGACGCAAAAAAAATGTTGACGGACGTATATTCGCAAGAGGTATCATAAATCTGGCAGATTTCGATTTTTCAAAAGCTGAATTACAGGATCTTAACGGAAAACTTTTTCTGCAGAACCAGGAAATACCTTTCTCATGCAGCATATCCGGATTTACAGAACCTGTAATAAAACTGAAAACCTCCACGCCGGCTTTTGACCATACAAAACTGGATTATCTTTTTGAATCAGCTGTGGATTTTTCAGCTCCGGCACAGGACTGGAATATAAATATTTCTGTAGGTGGTGGAAAAATAACACTCTCCACAGATTCTGATCCCCTGGACATAAATGTTGCAGGAAGCATAAACATATCCTCACCAGCGGCATACAGGTTTGAAATATCCGCACCTCCATTACCACTGGAAAATCTGAATAGTCATATAAACCTTATGGTAAAGAACCCGCACGGAAAGATAAAACCGTCACTTACCATTGTTTCCGGTCCGAAAGGCGAACCTGTACTTACTGATCTGACTGGAGATTTTTCAAATTCCAACTTCAAATATAAAACACTTACCGCAACAGGGCTGGATATGCTCCTGCATCTTACAGAAAATCTTGAAAACAGCAATGTTACCGTATATGACGGCCGTCTGCAGTTAGGACCGCAGAGACTTACCACACTGGTTCTTAACGGTTCCATATCAAAAAAAGAACTTGATATATCATTCTCAGGAAGACTGAATTCAGACCCCACAAAAGGGAAAATGAATATTTATAACCCGTTTTCACATGTAAAAAGCGTTTATTATACAGGATATTCAGAGGATCTTCAGTACAATACCGCAAAAACACTTATTTTCAACCTTATAGATCTTCTAAGCGATAAAACTCCAAGGCGCAAACGCAGATTCTCACAACTACAGTGGGTGAATCAGCTCAGGAATTCCATTCCTTCAGGATATTCCATGTTCACTATAGCATATAAGGCAGGCATATTCCGCCATGAATATCTTCAGGCCAGAAATTTCTATGTAACGCTTTCAATGAACAGTCTTTCAGGAAAAATAGAAAATCTTAAAGGGAAACTTTCAATCAAGTCCGGTCAGGGCAAGCTGTTCAAGGTAGAAGAAAATTCAAAAAAAGACAGAATTCATTATCTGGCATCAATGCCTTTAAGATTTATAGATGAACTCAACAAGAAAAAGGCTTTTAAATTCGATAAACTTGAAGATGTATCCTTCAAAGCGATGGGTGGAGATATAACAGCAGACAAAGGAATCGCCGTAATAGAGAATTTCTATATGGAAGGCGATGAGTTCTCAGCATGTCTTAACGGCGAAGTTGATTTTATACATGAAACAGTAGATCTTAAAATTTATACAATAATGGATAAGTACAGCAGAGGTGTACTGCCAGCGGGACTTACTGATGCCAGCGGCAAATCGGCAATGGCTTTTTCCCTTACCGGTAAAATGGACAGCCCGCAACTGAATATGTTAAGCCCTAAGGATGCATCAAAACGTATAGCAGGAGCCGCACTTAAGGAACCCTCTGTAAGTTTTGGAAGAATAAAAAGGCTGTTAGGTGGAAAATGACCTGAATGCCACGGAGGAAAAGAAATATTTTATGGCGAAAATGAGAAAATTTGATTTTGTCAGTCTGCTTCGCGAGCATGGTGCTATCCAGAGCGGTCATTTTCTTCTTCCGAACGGATTTCACACACAGACTTACATACAGCCTTCAGTACTGCTTCAATACCCGCATCTGGCACGCAGAATAGCAGGCGAGTTATGTTCCCTGTTCCCTGATGAGGTAAATGTGGTTCTGGCTCCTTCAGCAGGCTCCATAGTTATAGCCCAGGAAGTCGCCCGGGAAAAAGGTGCCCGTTCAATATACACCGATCGTATAAATGGGGTTATGCTGTTAAGGCGTGATTTCAGGATAAACGAGGGTGAAAGAGTTCTTATAGCAGATGATGTTCTTAATTCCGGAAGGCTTTGCAGCGAGGCGATGATGCTTGTGCGTGGCTATGGTGCGAGAACGACTGGTATTGCAGCAATTGTCGACAGATCTACCGGAGATCCCGGATTCCATGTACCAATACGCAGCCTGCTTTCATATCCCCTGCAGCTTTTCTACGCAGCCTCATGTCCGTTGTGTGAACAGAATATTCCGCTCACTGTTCCAGGCCTTGGACGGCTGCCTGATAATTTCCGCTGAAAATCCCTGATAATAAAATGAAAACAAAATTCGTAGCTTTTTTAACAGATTTCGGAACGGCAGATCCTTTTGTAAGTGTTATGAAAGGTCTTGTTCTCTCCCGCGCGCCCAAAGTAACCATACTTGACATAACCCATGAGATTCCAGCGCAGGACATACATATGGCCAGTTTTTACCTTATGGCCTCCATGAATTATATGCCTGAAGGTACGCTTTTCATGTGTGTTGTTGATCCTACAGTCGGCACAAAAAGAAAAATCCTCTGGGCCAGGACAAAGCATTATCAGTTCATAGCGCCTGACAACGGCCTTATAAGCTGGGTTGAGCAGAATGAACCACTTGAAGAAGTACGCTATATTGAAAACAGAAAACTCTTTTTGAAAAACGTAAGCATGACTTTCCACGGCAGGGATATTATGGCGCCTGTAGGAGGCGAAGTGGCAAACGGGCTTAAAGAAGAAGAAATAGGGCCTGTAACCACGGAATATATACAACGGCCTTTCCCGTTGCCAGAGCAGGCCGGAAAGCGCATAAAAGGACAGATAATAGCCATAGATCATTTCGGCAACGCCATAACCAATATACGTGGAGGCACGTATCAGAATAATACCGTGTTTTCTATAGCCGACAGACTTATACACGGAGTAAAACCCACCTATGCTTCCGTAAATTCCGGCGAAGCTCTCGCACTTACCGGTTCATTCGGATTTCTGGAATTTTCCGTAAGAAACGGCAGTTTCGCAAAAACATTTGATGTAAAAATAGGATCAAAACTTGAAAGCCTGGGGACACTCGATGACTAATGAAATAATTCTTAATCTGAAAAAAACAGCCATGCGCCGCCGCGAAAGCGGCCATCTGTGGATATTTTCCAATGAACTGGAAAACATAGACACTTCAATTTCCGCAGGAACAATATGCAGAATACTGCGCCCTGACGGTGGAACCGAAGGCAGGGGTTTTTTCAACCCCAGAAGCCTTATAGCCGTACGACTGCTTCAGAAAGGCAAAACACCTCTTAACCCTGATTTCATTGAGGAAAGAATCAGTACAGCCCTCTCATACCGTAGACAGGCTGGTATAGAAAAATACTGCCGCCTTGTATTCAGTGAATCAGATAATCTTCCCGGACTTATAATAGACCGCTACGGTGATGTTTTCATAGTGGAAATACTGTGCGCCGGGATGGAACAGCTGAAAGACAAAATAACCAGTGCCATTGTAAAACTTTTCCGTCCCAGGGCCGTTCATTACCGTAATACAAGCCGCTTCCGTGAACTTGAGGGACTGGAGATATATGAAGAAACAGAATATGGTTCTCTGCCCGATGAAGTGTCCATAGAGGAAAACGGCCTTAACTATATAATTCCAATTCCTGACGCTCAGAAGACAGGCTGGTACTACGACCAGCGTGAAAACCGGGCTTTTCTGGAACCATATTTCACAGGCAGACGTGTACTGGACCTGCACACATATCTGGGCGGGTTCGCTCTTACAGCGGCACGTTCCGGCGCAGCGCGGGTATGGGGAGTGGATTCTTCCGCAAAGGCAATAGAATATGCAGAGAAGAACGCTTTAATGAACGGTCTCGCGGACCGCGTTATTTTCCAAAAGGCAAAGGCCGAACATATGCTTGAAGCGCTGGAAGCGGGCCTGCTTCCTGAGAAACCTGATTTCATACTGCTTGATCCGCCAAATATCGTCTATAATAAAAAATGTCTTTCCCAGGGCATTAAAATGCTTTCAAAAATGGTTTATCAGGCTGTCACGGCACTTCCGCAGGGCGGTCTGCTTGCCGTTTCAACATGTTCAAACCATATAACGCGTGAACTTTTTACAGAAAGCCTTGCAAAAGCCGCAGGCAAAACAGGCCGTACGGTGAGTCTTATGGAACTGCGCGGCCAGGCGAAGGATCACCCGGTAATACTGGGAATGCCGGAAACCGAATACCTGCATTTTGCACTGCTTAGAATAATGTAAAAAACCCCCTGAATGCGCAGAAAATTACCGTGCAGAACAATAAAAAATCCGCCTTTACCGGCGGATTTTTTTATCACTTTCAGAAATATTTTTCTATTTATTACGATGGAGGAATCTCCGGAAATAAAAAATTGCCGCGGGATGGGATCGAACCATCGACGCCTGGTTTTTCAGACCAGTGCTCTACCACTGAGCTACCGCGGCAACTGTGGTAATACTGCTATATTTATATGATAGCATTTTTTTAAGAATTTTCAAATACTTATTTTCCACACATTGCGGAAAATTCCTCTTCCGTAAGTATTTTCACTCCCAGCTTAAGCGCTTTTTCATATTTTGAGCCTGGATTTTTTCCAGCTACTACATACGAGGTTTTACCTGACACAGAAGAGGTTTCCTTTCCGCCAAGAGACCTTACAAGCGCCTGCGCCTGCGCACGGGTAAGAGACTGAAGTTCACCGGTAAATACAAATGTCCTGCCCGAAAAAAGATTACCGGCGGTGTTTTCCGGCTCTTCCATATTGACTCCAAGAGCAGACAGCTGTCCCGCAAGTTCCCTGTTGAATTTTTCGGAGAAAAACTCTGTTACGGCCGCTGCCGTAACAGGTCCTACATCATGCAGAGACGCAAGTTCATCTGCGGAGACATTGAGAAGTTTTTCCATGTTTTTGCAGTATGCAGCTATAATACGCGCGTTTTTTTCTCCAGTATGGCGTATGCCAAGCGCAAAAACAAGACGGGACAGAGGCTGTTTTTTGCTCTTTTCTATTTCAGCTATCAGATTATCTGCCCTCTTCGGTCCAAAAAGTTCCAGCTGCAGAAGCTGCTCCCTGCCAATACGGTATATATCTGCAATATTCCTGACAAATTTTTTTTCTATAACCTGTGAAACAACAGCCTCACCGAAACCTTCTATGTTCATGGCATCTCTGGAGGTAAAATGCCTTAGAGCCCTTTCAAACTGCGCAGGGCAGGATGGATTAACACAGCGAAGCGCCACCTCGCCCTCGGCATGGAACAATTCCCCCCCACATGATGGACATTCTTCCGGTGGGACAATATCTGTCTCGGAGCCAGTACGGCATTCAGGACGCGCTTTTACAACTTTCGGAATTACTTCCCCTGCACGCTCTATAATCACATGATCGCCTTTTTTTATTGCGAGCCTTTTTATCTCATCGAAATTATGCAGCGTAGCACTGGAAATTGTTACACCGGCGCACTGAACAGGCTGCAGTACCGCTACAGGTGTAACAACACCTGTACGGCCAACCTGGAAAACAACATCTTTCAGAACAGTTTCAGCCTTCTGCGCCGGATACTTAAGCGCTATTGCCCACCGCGGACTTTTGGCGGTACTTCCCAATATGCCACGCTGGGAAAGTGAGTCTATTTTCACCACAAGGCCGTCAGCCTCAAACGCATTGGTAAAGCGGTCTTTCTCAAACTGATCGTAAAGCGCTGCAACCTGTTCAGCAGTCGCACATGGCTCCTTACACAAGGCGGTTGTTGAAAAGCCGAACTCACGGCATATACGCAGATATTCCCAATGGGAATCCGGTTCAGTCATGCCTTCCACATATCCATATGAATGAACGGTAAATTTAAGACGCCGGCCGGCTGTAACACGTGGATTTTTCTGACGCAGGGAACCGGCTGCGGCATTACGCGCATTTACAAAAGGTTCCTCTCCTGCGGCAATTGCCTCATCACGTAACAGTTCAAAATCAGCACGGTCCATATAAACCTCCCCA
>Ga0310690_10002380_pt1 | contig 30761 bp, 25 predicted proteins | sample AusTroGonzalo_MG_2_FD_207661 | JGI IMG/M metagenome (GOLD analysis project Ga0310690, IMG submission 207661) | Bovine rumen microbial communities from tropical cattle in Woodstock, Queensland, Australia - Gonzalo_04 (v2) (version 2) | ecosystem: Host-associated > Mammals > Digestive system >...
CAAACACTACTGTCTGCAGCTCAGCGCAGGTGTGAAGAACATCCTTGACCAGTACCAGCGCGACCTGGACCAAGGTCCTCTGCGCGATGCCGGTTACATATACGGTATCACCACACCGCGCACCTACTTCATCGGGCTGACGCTGAAGATATAAACAGGATTACGATATAAACAATCAGGATATAATAAATTACGATATAAACAGGAGCACCTGTACAGCAAGGGAGCGTGTCAAACGGCACGCTCCCTATTGTATAAGTCAGAAGTAAGAAAGGTTGTTGTTACTTCTGCTCTACGCCTAACATATTGATAACCTTACCGTCGCGAATCAGGACAACCTGTCCGTTGCGGATAGCCTTAACAGTCCTGGCCTCGACAGCGATGTTGTCAACAGCGGACTGAGCGCTCAGTTCGGCATTGATGAAATACAACTGAACAGCATCGTTGTAGACAGCAACAACACCGGTGATGTCATACTTCTTCTCGGTATCGAAAGCCACATCAGCGTTGAAGTTGTTGCGGAGAACGAAGGTCTCTTCACCAATGGTAGCATCCATGTTCTTGTTGGACGGGAAAGTAGCTGCAGAAACGGTCACGTTATTCAGAATGACGTACTTGTTCATATCAGCAGCCACGGGAGCAGCCGTAAGCTCTACAGGAGCCGGAGCCTCCCCCGGAGTAGCGGTAACGGCAGCCACTTGGTCAGCAGACGGTTTTACCTCATACAATTTATTGTAAATGTCTACAACACCTTTAACGCCCGAGAGAACGTCACCGGCCTTCCATGCGGCGTCAGCAGGCAGATAGATGAGCATAGCACCCGTAGCATCCTTTACATAGACATTTTTGCCGTTTGTATAGGTTACAGTTACATCGTTCAGAGCTACTTTATCATTTTTAGCCTTGTCATATACCTCAGCGCAAGTAATCGGCTCAAGCGGCGGAACCTTGGTGAAGGTCTTCTCTGCCACAGCGCTCCAATCATTGCCGGTATAAGCAGCAGCCTTGATAGTAGTGGTCTCTTTGATAACTATGGGCTTTTTGTACTCCGGAGCAGCCGAGCAATCACACTTAGGATCAGTCGTACCATCGGTGGTGTAGTAGATGTCAGCCGAAGGAGTGCTGCAGGTCAACGTAACAATCACACTGTCAGTGAACTCAATATCGCCGGAGATAACCGGAGTAGCCACTTTCGGAGCTTCGCCACCTTCCATATTCACGGTAACAGACTTGAAATAAATACGCTTTTCAGGAGTAGCTAACGCAATTGAATTGATTTCCGTAGCTGTCGCATACGTATACGTAACATCTGTGAAATCAGAGCCTTCATCTGCCGTAAATGCATCGCCTTGAATGCTGAAAGCCATTTCGGTGTCATTGTACTTACGCACATTAACAACGATGGAAGAAACTTTGGCAGCTTGAGCAAGCGTCAGCGTCAGAGAACCAGGTTTTGTACTGGTACCCAGTTTAATACCGCGGCCTACACGTGCGTTGTACACGTTATCCGCAGTAACAGCCGACACGTACGATGCACCGTCAGAAATAATGTCTTCAACAGTACTAACTTTTGTACTGCTGTCACTGGATTCGCCAGTACCCTCTTTAAAGGTAATAGTGTACGAGTCCGCCATCATGCTACCTGCGAAAAGCAAAGCAGCGAAAAGAGAAGGGATCTTTTTCATGATTTTAAGAGTTTATTGTTAATAAAAATTGGTTAACTCTTGTTTTGTAAAGGATTAGGTTACATGCAAAAGATAAGACCAAAAATCCTTGACAAAGATACAAATAATTTTTGATAAATGCAAATATATCGTCAAGAATTTTTCATTTTTTTGCAAACAGGGCAAAATGCGCTCTTTTTTATACTCACTTATCTTTTTTGCTTTAGTTATATACTCAAAAAACAGGGGGTGCCTCCGATGAAACCCCGATAAAACCCCGACAAAACCCCGACAATGACCCGATAAAGGTCCGACAAGCATTCGGCAGATGAAAAACATACTATTTGTTTGGTTCATTGCCCGGTTATATACAGCAAGAGAGCGTGTCAACCGGCACGCTCCCTAAAGTATAAGTCAGAGGTAATGTAGTAATTACTTCTGCTCTACGCCGAACATGTTGATAACCTTTCCGTCGCGAATCAGGACAACCTGTCCGTTGCGGATAGCCTTAACTATCTTGGCGTCAACAGCGGTGTTGTCAACAGCTGTAGCCTGATGCAGTTCGGCATTGATGAAATACAACTGAACAGCATCGTTGTAGACAGCAACAACACCGGTGATATCATACTTCTTCTCGGTATCGAAAGCCACATCAGCGTTGAAGTTGTTTCGGAGAACGAAGGTCTCCCCACCAATGGTAGCGTCCAACTTCTTGTCGGTGAAAGTAGCTGCAGAAACGGTCACGTCCTTCAGAATGACATACTTATTCATATCAGCAGCCACGGGAGCAGCCGTAAGCTCTACAGGAGCCGGAGCCTCACCCGGAGTAGCGGTAACTGCAGCTACTTGGTCAGCAGACGGTTTTACCTCATACAGACCATAGTAGATGTCAACCACACCAGCAACGCCCGAGAGAACGTCACCTGCTTTCCATGTGGTGGCCTCAGACAAATAAACCAACATAGCGCCGGTAGCATCCTTTACATACACGTTTTTGCCGTTTGCATAGGTTACGGTTACATCGTTCAGCAGTACCTCGTCATTTTTGACCTTGCTATATACCTCATTGCAAGAAAGCGGTTCAACCTTCGTGAATGTTTTCTCTACTACACTACTCTTGTCCTCGCCCTTGATAGCGATAGCCTTGACGGTGGTGGTAGCTGTGAGTTTGAAGGCTGCGGTGTATTTCGTAGCGTCCTTGGTAGGCTCTGTGCCGTCGAGGGTATAGAAGATTTCTGCACCTTCGGTAGCGCAGGTGATGGTAACGGTCACTTCATTCTGGAAATTGGCCTCACCGGAGATAACAGGTTTAGTTACTGCAGCCGGAGCGCCCGAAGCTTTCTTATAGAGAGTAAGCGCCTTTCCGGTACCGGAAGCATAGCAAGCAAAAGCCGAAACCTGGCTATTGTAACGCAGCCATTTGTTATTGGGGTCAGTACCTGCGGCACGTGATTTGTTCTCGAATTCAAACTTGCCGTTGCTTACAGTAACAGTCCACAAAGCCTTGTCATCTGCGCCGCTTTCCTGCATGGCAGCCTGGTTCTTAGCTGTTTTGGCAGCTGCATATTTATTGGCATCAGCATTGTAGAGTGTCCAATAGTCACCTGACTTGGCAATATGCCAAACGATATCAGCGCTTGGACCGGAAATAACATCATTTACCGGAGTAACTGCGGTTGATCCCAAGCGGTTGTTTGCCTCTGTAGTATTCAATGCACTATTATCAGAGCAAATAACGTAGTCGCCTTCAACGATAGCATCGGTATAGAGTTCAAAGGCCGCACTCGGGTCAGCACCCTCAACCACCTTCATCGTTACCGTTACGGTGGCAGACTTGCTGTCGGCAGCCGACTGAACGGTCAGCGTCTGGCTATACTCACCAGCCTCGGCTGTGGAAGCGGAAATAGTAATCTTATCGCCGGATGCAGCAATTGTACCTGCTGCACCAAACGGAGCAGTCAGCCCGGAGAACGTAACGGCACCTGTCAGGTTACCGAAGCTAACGGTTACCTCTTTCGCATCAACAGAAGCATCTTTCTTTACAGTACCGAAGTCAACCGTTGCCGGAGTAACGCTTACATAGGGATCCGACGACTCCTCCAACTTATACACCGTGAAGTCGTGACCATAGTCTCCCAAATTCTGCGAAGCATACGCTTTATAAGCATTCGAACCTGTACTTGTCTCACCCAGGAAACGATTGCTGTTACTTGTATTGGAGATAAGGGCTACACCATCAGTGAACTCAATTTTCCAATCAGACGTACTGTTGTTGGAAAAAGTAATCTTTGTCTTTTCTGGATTGTTCAGATAGATATGCCCTGCAGGCTCCGCCTCGGCCTTAGCCACATTCTTAATGGAGAAGCAGCCTTCCTTTCCATCAACTGCATCCAGTTTCCAAACATATGTCTCATTGCCTGCGAGACCCGAATTGACATACTCATCGGTTGTTTGAACAGCATCGTTGGCCAATTGACCAACCAGCACGTGACTGTTGCGCTCGAACACATACAATCCGCCATTTTCAACCGAAGTAACCTTGGTCAGGTTGTACGCGCCTGCGGCAAACATGCTACCCGCGAAGAGCACGGCAGCTAAAAGAGAAAAAATCTTTTTCATGATTTTGAAAATATTAGTTAATAAAAATTGGTTAACCCTTATTTTATACGGGATCAGGCTTATGCGCAAACATAGCACCCAAAATCCTTGACAAAGATACAAATAATTTTTGATAAATGCAAATAATTCGGCAAGAATTTTTCTTTTTTTTTGCAAACAGGGCTAAACACGCTGACTTTTTCATACCCACTCATCTTTTGGCTGTTTTTTGGAGGCATACACAAAAAAAAATCGGGTTATCTCTTGCAAATGTCATTTTTTTTTCGTACCTTTGCACGTACACTACAAACAGACCTGCCGTAAGGCAGCTGTACTGCATGATACAAACAACGAATATCCGCATGATCCTTCGTCACGCGACTTGTGTTGTGTGGCTGATACTTATGCCCCTGTGCTTGTTCGCCGAGGGTGTGGACTACCCATGCCGTGAGCTGTTGGAGGCAAGGCATTACGACAAAGCACGCACAGAGTTACAGAAGATGGAGGACAAGATATCCGGTGACCATGCAGTGGCCTATGCGTTCTACAAACTATACGTGACACGCGAAAATCCAGACCGCGACCTCAAGAAAGCCTACACCTGGCTATGCCGCTCGCAGGACAGGCTGAACGGCTATCCGCAGAAAGACCTCGCCAAAGCCGAGAAGAACGGATATACCGCACAACTCTATGCATCGGAATACGGCAACGTATGTCTGTTCGCCCAGCTCGATGCACAACGGCACAACACCCTGGAGGCATGGAACGACTACCTCGTCACCTACACCCGTGCACCGCAGAAACAGATTGCCCAGGTAACCAGGACACGCGACGCACTTGCCTTCAAGCAGGCGGAGAAGACACACACGGTGGACGCCTACCGGCAGTTTGTAGCCTCCTACCCGCAGGCGCATGAACGTCAGGAAGCGGTGAAACGCATATACACCCTCGCCTACAACGCCATAGCCGCAGGAGGCACGGAGAAAGAGTGTATGGAGTACCTCAAGCTATACCCCAACAGTCCGTACAAAAACAAGGTGCGTGAACTGGCAGCCGAACTGGAGATGCGAAGGCTGGTGCGCAGGCACGACTGGCAGTCGCAGAAAGACTATCTGCTCTCCCACCCCGATGCATCCCGCTGGCGGGACACAACCATGGCATATATGGTCCGCTATGTGCATCGCACACACACCATAGAAGCCGCACGCTGGGCTACGGTCAACCTGCCTCATCCACACAGCGACAGTTGCTGGATGATCCTCAGGACGGTAAGCATGGAGGACACCACCCTGCTGCCACTTGCCAAGTTCTACAAGACTTACACCCCGATGGCCGACGCAGCCCTCATTGTGGCGGACAAGCAGTTGATAGACGCCGACGAGAGTTTCCGAAACGGAAGCCTTAGCCAGGAGGAATACATCCGTCAGGTGGCACCTGCCTACCCAGCCTATTACCAGTTGCAGAAGCTGATAAGATCCGACGTAAAAGCCAAAAAGTGGGATGCCGTACTGGCTACGGTCAAGAGCTACCAACAGTTCTTCGGCAATGACCACCGCTACAACGACCTGCTGCGCATACTGGAGGAGCAGGACGATGTGAAACTCATAGCCACCTCGGTCGGCACAGGAGTCAACACGCCCGACGGCAACGAGTTCCTGCCCGTGATTGCCGCCAACGGTACGCAATTGTACTTCTGCGGTACGAAACGTCCGGGGAACGCCGGCAAGGAAGATATATTCTCCAGCATCATGACGCAGAAAGGCTGGAGCAAAGCCGAACCCGTAGCCGAACTCAACACCCCAGACGCCAACGAAGCACCACTGTCCATCAGCGCCGACGGAACGACGATGATTGTCTTCCTGAACGGCAAGTTGATGCTCAGCCACCGCACAAAAAGCGGTTGGGGCCCATTACAGCCGCTGTCGAAGAACCTGAACATCAGCGAGTGGCTCGCCGACGCCATGATTACCAGCGACGGCAAAGCACTGCTGTTCGCAGCCATGTGCAAGGCAAGCCATGAGTATCAGATGTCGGTCAACATATTCGTCTCCCTGCTCCAGGAGAACGGCGAATGGGGCAAGCCATTCGGTCTGGGTCCGATGATCAACACGCCACGCATTGACCGCTCGCCGTTCCTGCACCCCGACATGAAAACCCTGTACTTCTGCTCGGAAGGTCATAGCAGCCTCGGCGGGATGGACGTATTCGTTTCCACACGTCTGAACGAGCGCAACTGGATTGAATGGAGCGAACCCGTGAACATGGGCAAGGCAATCAACACCGCAGGCAACGAGTGCTGGTACAAGATCTCCACCGATGGCTCGCAGGCCTACTTCTCCAAACGCGAGAACAAGCAGAATGACCTATGTCTGCAGTCCATCCCGGAACATCTACGTCCGGAACCCGTAACCACTATTTCCGGCAAGGTTACCGACCCGCACGGCGCACCCGTGGTGACCATGATACGCTGGGAGAACCTGGAGACGCAACGGCTGGTAGGACAGACACGTACCGACCCCGAGGACGGGAGTTTCTTCATTGTGCTACCGGAAGGCAAGAACTACGGTTACTACATATACAACGACAAGTTCTTCCCAGTATCCGACAACATCGACCTGAGGCAGACCCACGAGTTCCAGAGTGTGGAGAACAACATCACCGTGGCGTCCCTCAAAGAAATGGTGGAGGAGGAAGTGCCGATGCCTATGAACAACCTGTTCTTCAACACGGGTGAATATGTGCTGCTACCGGCATCTGTCGCCGAGCTCAACCGCGTGGCGGCAATCATCCGCCAGATAGGCAAACGCGTGGAGATAAGCGGACACACCGACAGCGTGGGCAACGACGAATCGAACCGCGCCCTGTCGGAAAACAGAGCCAACGCCGTACGCAACCACCTGATCAAGCTGGGCATTCACAAGGACCTGCTCACCACCAAGGGCTACGGCGAGACGATGCCTGTCGCCACCAATGACACACCCGAAGGACGGCAGAAGAACAGACGGGTGGAACTGAAATTCATCAAATAACAACAAACATATGGAAAAACAATTCAAACTGTGGAACGTGATTACCGGCTGGGTGGTGTTCGCCATCGCTGCCGCCACGTATCTGCTGACCATTGAGCCCACCGCGTCGTTCTGGGACTGCGGCGAGTTCATCTCCTCCGCCGACAAGCTCGACGTAGGGCACCCTCCCGGAGCACCTTTCTTCATGCTGATGGGACACTTTTTCTCGCTGTTCGCCAGTGATGCTTCGCATGTAGCAATGTGCGTCAATGCCCTGTCGGCACTGGCCTCGGCGTTCACTATCCTGTTCCTGTTCTGGACGATTACCGCCCTGGCGAAGAAACTCGTTGCACCGGACAGCACGGCACACATCATCGCGTTGCTGGGCAGCGGTGTGGTAGGTGCGCTGGCTTACACGTTCAGTGACACGTTCTGGTTTTCGGCCGTCGAGGGTGAGGTGTATGCCTCCTCGTCGCTGTTCACCGCCGTGGTGTTCTGGCTCATTCTGAAGTGGTACGACCACGCCGATGACGAGGGCTCGGACAAGTGGCTCATACTCATCGCCTATCTGATGGGCCTGAGTATAGGCGTGCACCTGCTGAACCTGCTGACCATCCCGGCTATCGTGCTCGTATATTACTTCCGCAAGTACAAATTCTCATGGAAAGGCATCCTGCTGGCGTTCCTCGCCTCGATAGGTATCCTGGCGTTCGTGCTGTACGGAATAATCCCGGGCGTACCGACCATCGCCGGCTGGTTTGAGCTGGCGTTCGTGAATGGAATGGGTCTGCCGTTCAACACCGGTCTGGCAGTCTATCTTGTGCTACTGGCAGCCGCACTCGTCTGGGCAGTAGCCAGCACCGCCAAGGCGGAGAAAGTCGGAGTGCAGGAGATCATAGCGTTCCTCTGCGCATTTACGCTGGCCGGTACACCGTTCCTCAGGGAGAGCGTAGGCATCGGTATGGTAGTGACAGGTATCCTGATTGCATTCCTGTTCGCATACAAAGAGAAGATTACTCCGCGTCTGCTGAACACAGCCTCGCTGATGATTGCAGTGATTATCATCGGCTACAGCTCGTATGCCGCACTGGTCATCCGCTCGAATGCCGACACCCCGATGGACCAGAACAGTCCGGACAACGTGTTCTCACTCAAGTACTACCTCAACCGCGAACAGTACGGCGATACGCCGCTGCTGTACGGTCAGACCTACAATGCACCGGTGGAACTGGAGATAAAAGGCAACATGTGCATCCCTGTGGAGAAAGAAGGGAACGCACAGTACGCTCCTGCACCGCGTGTAGAAGGCGAGAAAGACCACTACGCCATCACGGGCTACAAGACACAGTACGTATATATGAAGGAGTTCATGATGCTCTTCCCGCGTATGTGGTCGGCACAAGGCTCACACGTGAATGCCTATAAGGAGTGGGCAAACATCAAAGGCCGCAAGGTACGCTATGACTACTGCGGACAGCAGAAGACCGAGTATGTGCCCACCTTCGGCGAGAACCTCAGGTTCTTCTTCCGCTACCAGGTCAACTACATGTACTGGCGGTACTTCATGTGGAACTTCTCCGGTCGTCAGAACGACCTGCAAGGCTACGGCGAGATACACAAAGGCAACTGGATAACCGGCTTCCACGCCATTGACAACGCGATGCTCGGTGACCAGGAGATGCTTCCTGCCGAACTGCGCGAGAACAAAGGTCACAACACCTACTACATGCTGCCGCTGCTGCTGGGTCTGATAGGTCTCATATGGCAAGCCACAAAGACCAACCAGCGTCAGGGTAAGGAGAACGGGCTGAGCAAGACATTCACGGACTACGTAGGTCTTCGCTCGTTCACAATCACCGCGCTGCTGTTCCTGCTAACAGGTCTGGCTATCGTGGTTTATCTGAACCAGACGCCGTACCAGCCGCGTGAGCGTGACTACGCCTATGCCGGTTCGTTCTATGCGTTCTGCATTTGGATAGGTTTCGGCGTGCTGGCACTAATTGACAGCCTCTCGCAGTCGCTGAAGACGGAGAGCGGCAAAACACTGGCAGCCATCGCCGTGAGCATCGTCACGCTGGGTGTACCCGCTCTGATGGCACAGCAGAACTGGGATGATCACGACCGCTCACAACGCTACGTATGCCGCGACTTCGGAGCGAACTACCTCAAGTCCTGCAAGCAGAACGGTATCATCTTCTCCAACGGTGACAACGACACCTTCCCCCTGTGGTACAACCAGGAGGTGGAGGGCGTAGGCACCGACCTGCGCGTGTGCAACCTGTCGTACCTGCAGACCGACTGGTACATCTCACAGATGAAACGTCCGTACTACGAGTCGCCGGCACTGCCCATCACCTGGGAGTACAAGGACTTTATGCCCGGCACGAACGAGGTAGTCTGGACGGACAACCGTCTCGGACAACCACTGGAGGTATCGAAAGCCTTCCAGTTCCTGCGCTCCGATGACCCGAAGACCAAGAACCGCGAGGGCGAGAACTACCTGCCCTCCGACCAGCTCTACGTCCTTGCACCGGACAGCAGCCAGATACTGATGAAGAAAGCCCGCCGCTTCACGCGCTCGGAGATGATGATCATGGAGATGCTTGCGCAGAACAAGTGGGAGCGCCCGATGTACTTCGCCGTGAGTGTCGGTCCGGACTACTACATGGGGTTGGAGCCGTACTTTGAGTGCACGGGAATGGCATACCGCATCACACCCAACCGCTCGCCGAACAACCAGCCACGCGTGGCAGTTGAGGAGATGTACGACAACATGATGAACAAGTTCCGCTACGGCAATTGCAACGCCGAAGGCATCTACCTTGACGAGAACACCCTGCGCATGTGCCGTACGCACCGGATGATGTTCGCCCAACTGGCCGAAGTGCTCGTCAACCGCAAGGATTATGAGCGCGCGACGGCTGTGCTCGACAAAGCCTTTGAGGAACTGCCAGGCACCAATGTCAACTACGACTACACGGCTGCATCGATGGCTATGCTGTATGTGCGTATGGGTAATAAGGAAAAAGCCGAACCCATTCTGCGCGATGTGGCACAGACCTGCTCCGAGTACATCATGTGGGGCAAGTCGCTCAGCAAGGACCGTCGTAAGGCGATGAAGAACACCATCGAGCACTACGACGCCGTACTCGGTTACATCCTCCAGCAGTGCGAACGTAACGGACTGCACTCCATCGTTGAGGACCACTACCGCATATACGACAATGCCGGGATGTAACGCCCTACGCATCAGCACAATAAAAGCACCCACAATCGTGAGTGCTTTTATTGTATTCTTTACTATTCCAGCAGTTGTTACCCTTCGCCCAACAGCAGCAAGGCTTCTTCGCGTACGTCCTGCGGCAGGTTGATGCCTCGCGCCTGCATGGCGCACACCCAGTCGCTCACCTCCTTGGGCATAAGCGTCTCAAACACCTCTCTGATCTCCGCAGCCTGCTCCGGTGTGTAATCCTCCGGCGCTATACCCTTGTACGCATCGAGCTCCTCATCGTTGTAATAGAGGCTCTCGTCACGCAGGATGCGTAAGCCTTTTTCGCAGTTCTCATGCAAACCACAACAGCCGGTATCGTTACTCCACATCGTCTTCTTCCACTACAAGGTTGTTGATGATAAAGTCCTGGCGCTCGGAGGTGTTCTTGCCCATAAAGAAGTTCAGCAGGTCGCCTACTGCATCTTCCTTGCGCAGCGTCACCTGGTCAAGACGTATCTCCTTGCCGATGAAACCCTTGAACTCGTCGGGCGAGATCTCTCCCAGACCTTTGAATCGGGTTATCTCGGGCGTACTGATCTCGTCGATGGCCTTCAGGCGCTCCTCTTCCGAGTAGCAGTAGCGTGTCTCCTTCTTGTTCTTGACGCGGAAGAGCGGCGTTTGCAATATATATACGTGCCCTTTCTTCACCAGGTCGGGGAAGAACTGCAGGAAGAACGTAAGCATCAGCAGGCGTATGTGCATGCCGTCGACATCGGCATCGGTAGCGATGATAACCTTGTTATAGCGGAGCTCGTCCAGACCGTCCTCGATGTTCAGCGCCGACTGCAGGCAGTTGAACTCCTCGTTCTCATACACGACGGATTTGCTCAGTCCGTACGAGTTCAGCGGTTTGCCTCGGAGTGAGAACACCGCCTGCGTGCGCACGTCACGGCTCTTGGTTATACTACCCGATGCCGACAGGCCCTCGGTGATAAAGATGCACGTCTCGTCGCGCAAGTCGTCCTCGGCATCCTTGGCGGAACGCACAGGTTTGGCGTCGTTGAAGTGTATCTGGCAGTCGCGGAGCTTGGGGTTGTTGAGCAGGTTCTTCTTTGAACGCTCACGTGCGGCTTTCGTCACTCCGGCAATGGCTTTGCGCTCCCGCTCCGAGTCCTGAATCTTCTTGAGCATGACTTCCGTTACCTCGGGATGCTTGTGAAGGTAGTTGTCGAGCTGCAGGCCTACAAAATCGTTGACGAACTTGTTGACCGACACGCCGCCTGTGGGGCTCATGTCCTTCGAGCCGAGCTTGACTTTCGTCTGGCTCTCGAACACCGGTTCCTCTACATTGATGGCTATAGCGCCCACCACGCCGTTACGTATGTCGCTGAGCTCCTGGTTCTTGCCGAAGAACTCCTTGATAGTGCGTCCGATAGCCTCACGGTACGCAGCCTGGTGCGTGCCGCCTTGTATGGTGTGCTGGCCGTTGACAAACGAGTGATACTCCTCGCCTGTCTGGTCGGTGTGCGTCAAGGCTATCTCTATGTCCTCGCCTACAATGTGTATGATCGGGTACAGCGGTTCGACAGTCATCGTCTCGGTCAGCAGATCGAGCAGACCGTTGCGCGAGAAGAACTTGCGACCGTTGTAGTTGAGCGTCAGACCGGTATTCAGATACGCGTAGTTGCGCATCATGGTCTCGATATAATCGTCGCGGAACGAGTAGTTCTCGAACAGTCCCTTGCTGTCGTCCGGCACAAACTCGATACGCGTGCCACGCTTGGCAGTCGGCGGTGCGTCAATGATATCCGTGTCCTCGACCAGATGTCCCTGACGGAACACGGCACGGCGCATCTTCTCTTCGCGTACGCTCTCCACGATGAACTCCTTGGAGAGTGCATTCACGGCTTTCGTACCCACACCGTTCAGACCCACGGACTTCTTGAACGCTTTACTGTCGTACTTGCCGCCGGTGTTCAGGATGGAAACAGCGTCCACCAATTTGCCGAGAGGTATACCGCGTCCGTAGTCGCGCACAATCACGCGTCCGTCAGCGACGGTCACATCAATGACCTTGCCCTCGCCCATGCGGTACTCGTCGATAGAGTTGTCTATCGTCTCCTTAATCAGCACGTATATACCGTCGTCCGAATGCGTACCGTCGCCGAGCTTGCCGATATACATGCCCGGACGACGACGGATGTGCTCCCGGTCGTCAAGATGGATAATGTTGTCTTCGTTATAGTTCTCTGCCATGATTGCTGCCTTTTGGTTCGGCATAAGCCATTCTATGCAATTTGTGTACAAAGGTACGAAAAAAATACCGAATATGCAAATTTTCCTGCGAAAAAAATCACCTGCTCCTGTACTTTCCAGCCCAGAAGATGAAGCCGCACAAACATGCGAGCGTGACAACTCCAGCTATCAGGTAGCCGATCCAGCACCATTCGCCGGGCAGACTAACACCTTCGGGAGCTATCAGTATATAACTCGTGCTGACCATCGTCATGAACAGTGCCGGAACAAGCGCCATTACGTATCCATAGCGCATAAGCGGCGCCGCTGACGGACGCCTGCCGTTCTTATAGAGCCAAACAGTACCTGCCCACAGGGTGAACACCGCCAGGGTTTGGTTGGTCCAGGAAAAGTAACGCCAGACTATGTCAAAGTTGACGAAAACCAAAGCAAAGACACAGCAGAACAGCGGCAGAGCGATGCCGAGACGTTTGAGACGCGGCTTCTGATCAACATGCATGAAGTCGGCAACGATGAGACGTGCGGAACGCAGGGCCGTGTCGCCGGAAGTGATGGGTGCAGCAATAACGCCGATGATGGCCAGTATGCCACCTACAGTACCCAGCCACGAGCGGGAAACAGTATCCACTATCAACGCAGGCATATTCGTACCTTTATCGTATTGGGATGCAAACGCATGGAGACCGCTTATACCGTCAAGCCCATTTTCAGGGTCAGCAAAGAATGTACCTGCTGCTGCCGCCCAGATGAGAGCAAGGATGCCTTCTGCAACCATCGCGCCATAGAATATCCAGCGTCCCTGCCGTTCGTTGGTCAGGCAGCGGGACATTATAGGTGACTGCGTGCCATGGAAGCCCGAGATAGCGCCGCAAGCTATACTAACGAACATCATAGGAAAAATAGGCAGTCCGTCCGACTTACGGTTATACAATCCGTCAGTCAGTTCGGGCATCTCACTGCCATGCCAGCCAAGCATCACAATCATAATCCCCACGCCCATGAACAACAGCATAGCGCCAAAGATCGGATAGAAGCGGCCGATAAGCTTATCAACGGGAAGCACAGTTGCCAGAGCATAATATGCGAAGATGATCAGCACCCAAGTGATCGGCAGCATACGACCATGGAAAGGCATTGTGCCGAGGGGTGCCAGACCTTGCAGCAATGTTGCTGGACCGGAAAGAAAAGTAGTGGTCAGCAACAGCAGCAACACCAATGACAATACGCGCATGAACACGCGTACGCCCGTACCTAATTCACTACCGACTATCTCCGGCAGCGACATGCCACCTTTTCGGAGCGACAGCATTCCGCTCAAGTAGTCATGTACGCCACCTGCAAAGATAGTACCCAATACTATCCACAGGAAAGCCGCCGGACCGAAGAAAATACCCATTATCGCTCCGAAGATGGGCCCCAGGCCTGCGATGTTAAGGAACTGCACGAGAAAAATCCGCCAACCGGACATAGGAACAAAGTCCACTCCGTCATTCTTAGTTACGGCAGGCGTCTCTGCTTTTTCGTTAACTCCGAACACCCGTTCAACCAATGTACCATACAGCACAAAACCAACAATCAGCGCTACAAGCGCCACAATAAATGTTATCATAATTAGCTTTTTTATATGTTTTTAATGCGAGCCTGCACAAGTCAAGCCATAAGGCTGTTTGTGGCGGGCAAAGACGGAAACATGCGTCGCATATATATCGCTACGCAACACTCTGCAACAGCATAGTTAACGCCATTTGCAATGCAAAGTTACAAAAAACAGATGAAAAATGCAAATATTTCGTGATTTTTTGCAAAAAATTTGCATAAATGAAAAAAATGTGCTACCTTTGCATCCGCTTTTCGGGAATAGCGCTTCCCGCCAACGCATCGGGCGTTTAGCTCAGCTGGTTTAGAGCATCTGCCCTACAAGCAGAGGGTCTGCGGTTCGAATCCGTAAACGCCCACAACTATCCGGTGCTGTAGTTCAGTTGGTTAGAATATCGGCCTGTCACGCCGGAGGTCGCGAGTTCGAGTCTCGTCGGCACCGCAAAAAGAGAATCACACAAGTGGTTCTCTTTTTGTTTTGAAATCATGCAGCCATAGCACTCTGTATTTCCGACTGCAGAACATCATGAAAAGCAGAAAATGCACCAAATGTCACCTAAAGAATACGATTTATGAGTTAAGAGAAAAAAAAAGCCCGGATATTTGCATAATTCAAACTTTTTTAGTAATTTTGTATGCTTTTTGCCGCGCTGTGGCGAAAGGCGGGAAGTGATAGAGCATTTCCCGATACTATTCATTCGTCGGACTGGGCAGTGTCCCGCACATTGGATGCGGGAGTAAATGATGTCTGTCGGTCCGGCCTAAAACAAACAAAACAAATGGAATACAACAATTACAAAACCGTATCGGTGAGCAAGGAAGCTGCTCGCGACCTGAAACGTTGGGTCGTTATCGATGCGAAGGACCAGATTCTTGGTCGTATGTGCACGAAGGTGGCTAACCTCCTCCGTGGCAAGTACAAACCCCAGTTCACACCGAACGTTGACTGCGGTGACAATGTGATCATTATCAATGCTGACCAGGTACGCATGACCGGCAACAAGTGGACAGACCGCGTGTATGTTCGTTACACAGGTTTCCCCGGCGGACAGCGCGAGTGCACTCCGTTGGATCTGAAGAACAAGAGTGTTGACAAGCTCATTCGCAAAGTGGTGAAGGGCATGCTGCCCAAGAACCGTCTCGGCGACAAGCTGATTGGCAACCTCTACGTGTTTGGCGGAGCCGAGCATGACAAACAGGCACAACAACCGATAGCAATTGACATTAACACCCTTAAATAATCGAAGAAATGGAAGTAATCAATGCATTAGGCCGTCGTAAGGCCGCTGTGGCACGCGTATATGTACAGGAAGGTGCCGGAAACATCACGATCAACGGTCGTGAGCTCAATGTTTATTTCCCCTCTTCTATCCTCCAATACGTGGTTAAGCAACCGCTGGAGAAGCTGGGTGTAACAGAGAAGTATGACATCAAGGCTAACCTTGACGGTGGCGGATTCAAAGGACAGGCAGAGGCTCTGCGTCTGGCTATCGCCCGCGCACTGGTTAAGATCAACCCCGAGGACAAGAGCGCACTGAAGGCTGAAGGCTTCATGACTCGTGACGCCCGTGAGGTAGAGCGTAAGAAACCCGGTCAGCCCAAGGCTCGTCGTCACTTCCAGTTCAGTAAACGTTAATATCCAAATCTTCGGGACCTGCTCCGGCAGTTACCCGAAGATTGCCGCATAACGCCTTTCTCTGCGAGATGCGGTCACGGACAAATAATAACAATTATTCAAACCAATCAAACTCAAATGAGAACAAACTTTGACCAGTTGCTTGAGGCAGGTTGCCACTTCGGTCACCTCAAGCGCAAATGGAACCCCGCCATGGCGCCATACATCTACATGGAGCGCAATGGCATTCACATCATTGACCTCAACAAGACCGCCATCAAGATTGAGGAGGCTGCCGAGGCACTGAAGAACATCGCCCGTTCGGGACGCAAGATCCTGTTCGTCAGCACGAAGAAGCAGGGCCAGGAGATCATCGCCGCCAAGGCACAGGAGATCGGCATGCCGTACATCACCGAGCGTTGGGCAGGTGGTATGCTCACCAACTTCCCCACTATCCGCAAGGCTGTGAAGAAGATGAGCCAGATCGACAAGATGATGACCGACGGCACACTTGACAACGTATCGAAGCGTGAGAAACTGCAGATTACCCGTCAGCGCGAGAAGCTCGAGAAGAACCTCGGCTCCATCGTTGACCTGACCCGTCTGCCGAGCGCACTGTTCGTTGTGGACGTGATGAAGGAGCACATTGCCGTAGCTGAGGCTAACCGTCTGGGCATCCCCGTATTCGGCATCGTTGATACGAACTCCGATCCTAACCCCATCGACTACGTTATTCCTGCCAACGACGACGCACAAAAGTCCATCGAGGTAATCGTGGGCGCTGTATGCGAGGCTATCAAGGAAGGTCTGGAAGAGCGCAAGGTTGAGAAGGCTGACGAGGAGGCTGCTGCCGCTCAGGCCAACACCGAGGCTCCCGCTCCCCGTGAGCGCCGCACACGCGTTCGCAAAGCTGCCCCGAAAGAGGAGGCTGAGAAAGTGGCCGACGTGAAAGTTGAAGAACCCAAAGCAGAAGAGGAGGCATAATCATGGCAGTTACATTAGCTGATATCAAAAAACTGCGCGATATCACCGGCGCAGGTATGATGGACGTCAAGAAAGCCCTCGAGGAGGCCAACGGCGACTTCGAGATTGCCAAGGACCTGCTCCGCAAGCGCGGTCAGGCTATCGCTGCCAAGCGTTCCGACCGTGAGGCTTCGGAAGGTTGCGTGCTGGCTAAGGCTGAGAACGGCTTCGGCGTGATCGTAGGCGTGAAGTGCGAAACGGACTTCGTGGCCAAGAACGCTGATTTCGTAGGTATGGTCAAGCTCATCCTCGACGCTGCGTTCAACAACCGTCCGGCTGACCTTGAGGCTCTCAAGGCACTCAAGATCGGTGACTTCACCGCTCAGGACCTCGTGACCGAGCGCTCCGGCGTTACCGGTGAGAAGATGGAGCTCAGCGATTACACCTTCCTTGAGGGTGAGATCGTTGACGCATACAACCACCTGGGCAACAAGCTCTCGTCACTCGTAGCTGCCAATGCAGGCGCTGACCACGAGACCGTTCACGGTATCTCGATGCAGGTTGCCGCTATGGCTCCTATCGCACTCGACGCAGACCATGTAGCTGAAGAGGTGAAAGCCAAAGAGCTCGCAGTAGCTGTTGAGAAGACCAAACAGGACGAGATCAACAAGGCTATCGAGAACGCTCTGCGCAAGGCAGGTCTGAATCCTGCTCACTGCGACAGCGACGATCACATCGCTTCGAACACCGCCAAGGGCTGGCTCACCGAGGAGCAGGCACAGGTGGCACGCGACATCCGCGCCAACGTTCCTGCAGAGGCCGAGGCTAACCTCAATATGAAGAAGATCGAGATGATCGCTCAAGGCCGTCTGGGCAAGTTCCTAAAAGAGAGCACGCTCGTTGAGCAGGCTTACATCATGAGCGAGAGCAAGGAACTGGTGAAGGACATTCTGAAGAAGCAGAACGTTACCATCACCGACTTCCGCCGTGTAACCCTCAACCAAGAGTAAGCGTTAGCGGCCTCAAGTACAGCAAAAGGACTCCGAATCGGAGTCCTTTTGTTATGCTTAGTTAATTACCAGTCAATCGGTTGCAGGTTATGCTGCCGGAGATAATCGTTGGCAGCGGAGAAATGTCCACATCCGATGAACCCGCGGTAGGCGGACAGTGGGCTGGGATGCGGAGCCTCAAGCACAAGATGCCGTCTGCGGTTAATGAACTGCCCTTTACGTTGCGCATAACTGCCCCATAACAGAAACACCAGATGTTCGCGACGCTCATTGAGTGCCATGATTGCAGCGTCTGTCAGTTCTTCCCAGCCTTTATTCTGATGACTTCCTGCACGATGCGCCTCAACAGTCAGAGTGGCGTTGAGCAGTAGAACACCCTGCTCTACCCAAGACGCCAGATGTCCGGATGCAGGAAATGGCTTGCCAAGGTCACGCTGCAGCTCCTTATAAATATTTTCCAGGCTAGGCGGGATACGTACACCATCGGGGACGGAAAATGCCCAGCCTTCAGCTTGCCCAGGCTCGTGATACGGGTCCTGACCTAATATAACAACGCGAACCTTGTCAAAAGGGCACGCGTCGAATGCATGAAAGATAAGCCTTGCCGGCGGATAGCAAGTAGAGGTCGAATAGGCACGACGTACAAATGAGGTTAGTATCTCAAAATACGGCTTGTCAAACTCCGGCTGGAGCACAGCGCGCCACGACTCATCAATGCGTACGTTCATATCAGTCCACGATGAGCATAGCGTCGCCGTAATCGCCGAAACGGTAATCTTTCTTCAAGGCTTCCTTATAAGCCGCCATAACGTTCTCATAGCCGCCAAAAGCAGCAACCATCATCAGTTGAATGGACAACGGAAAATACAGGTTAACTAACAACGCGGATGGAACAAGCGTATCATAAGGAGGATAAATAAATCGATTGGTCCAACCGTCATACTCTTTAATCAGACCAGTAGTACCAGCAACAGACTCCAAGGCACGCATTACCTCTGTGCCGACCGCACATATGCGCTTCTTTGTCAGTTTTGCGCGATTGACCGCATCAACGCACTCGCGCTCTATTATAATCTGCTCAGAATCTACTTTATGCTTATTCAAATCCTCGACGTCTATGATTTTGAAATTCCCCAAGCCGACATGTGAGGTCAGCGTGGTATAGTTAATTCCACGTATCTCAATACGTTTGAGCAGGTTCTTGCTGATATGCATTGATGCAGCAGGAGCGGCTACAGCACCAACCTTTCGGGCAAAGATGGACTGATAGCGTTCCTCGTCCATGTCACGGACAACAGGCTCAAGTTCGGCATCATCTTCAACCATAAACTCCTTACGGAAATTACGGGCAACCTCAGCTTTCATCGGGCGGTGGATATAATCCGGCAGCGGCGTCGTTCCCATAGCATACAACTGGGCGACAAGCTTCTCAGGCGTATAGTCCGACTCAAAACGTATGGTACGTCCTCGCGAAGTAGTGTTGTCCACTATTTCACCTATGATGGTATTATCGTCGTCCAGATACAGTTTGTTTCCGATACGAATCTTTCGTGCAGGCTCTACGAGCGCATCCCAACATGACTCATCATGATTAAGCTCACGCAGCAGGAAAACCTCTATCTCCGCATTGGTCTTCTCCTTGATGCCGTACAGACGCGCAGGAAAGACCTTGGTGTCATTGAAAACCATCAGGTCTTGCTCATCAAAATAGTCAACCAGCTCGGATACCTTTTTATGCTCCACCTTGCCCGTACTGCGATGCAGCACCAGCATCTTAGCATCTTCCCGATGCAACGGAGGGAACTGTGCAATCTGATTATCAGGCAGCTTGAACTTGAACTCACTAAGTTTCATATCAATTATCCTTTCTTTCTATGCTTGTTTGAGGTAGCCCTGTGCTACCATTTGTTGTAACTGTTCGATAGTTATGCACTTGTCTATTGTATAGTCTCCTACACGCGTCCGGCGGAGAGATGTGAGGTAAGCACCGGATTCCAAACGCTCGCCTATGTCGCGCGCCAAAGCTCGGATATAGGTGCCTTTGGAGCATACGACTCGTAGCGTAAGTTGCATTGTCTCTGCATTGAAATGCTGCAACTCAAGTTCATCAATCACAAGCAGCTTGGGCTTAATCTCTATATCATCCTGCTTCCCTTTACGCGCATATTCGTATGCTCGTTTACCGTTGATCTTGACAGCTGAATATACAGGCGGTACCTGCCATTGCTCACCCATGAACGTTGGAAGCACCTCATCAATCAGCTCACGGGTGATATGCGTAGTTGGAAACGTGGCATCAACAGGATGTTCCATGTCGTAACTCGGAGTAGTGGCACCCAGTTGCAGTGTGGCTACATACTCCTTGGTGTGGTTCATCAGTTCATCAATGCGTTTTGTCTGCCTGCCTGTGCAGACAATCACCACACCCGTTGCCAAAGGATCCAATGTGCCGGCATGGCCTACCTTCAGTTTCTTGACACCCAATGCACGGCACAGCATGCCGCGCACGCGATTGACCACGTCAAAACTCGTCCAATGTAACGGTTTGTCAAACGCCAGTATTTCGCCCTCGACAAAATCCATTTACAGCACTGACCAGAGAATGGCAAATGTGCCTGCACAGAGACAGTAGATGGCGAAATACACCAGTTTCTGCTTACGCACGATATCGAGCATGAACTTGCAGGCAAAACATCCTGTGAGGAATGCAGCAACAAATCCTACAACCATCGGTATAAATCCCAAACTGGTGGTCATCTCTCCCTTAAGCAGGTCAATCAGGTCAAGAAAAGCTTCTCCGAGAATTGGCACAAGTACCATCAGGAACGAGAACTGCGCCACACTCTCCTTTTTTACGCCGCAGAGCAAACCGGTTGCAATGGTTGTTCCACTCCGGCTCAAGCCGGGCAGTACGGCGCACATCTGGGCTATGCCGATAAGGAATGCGTCGCGATAGGTGACATCATGACCTACCCTGCCCTTGGCTGCCATATGTTTGCTCAGCCACTCACTGAAGTATAGCAGGCAGGCTGTGACAAGCAGGCATATACCCACCAACAAAAGACCGTTGCCAAAGAAGGCCTCCACCTCGTCCTTGAAAAACATGCCCACAATGAACACCGGTATCATTGATACAAGGATCTTGGCTATATAATCCTTCTCCTGATTCCACTGAAGCGTACAGAACGTACCGCGGAGAAGTTGTTGTATCTCACGCCAGAGTACAACTATCGTCGCGAGCACAGTAGCCGTGTGGACAACTATAGCGAACGTCAGGTTCTCTTCGCCTGCTGTACCTAATACGGCCTGTCCTATCTCAAGATGTCCGGAACTGGAAACCGGCAGAAACTCTGTCAGACCTTGTATGATGCCTAACACCAATGCTTCCCACCAGCTCATCGTGCTTCCTCCCTATTTTCGCTATCCCTGTCGTCCTCCTGCTTGGCATTGCCACGCTGGGGAAAGAGGATAGCCACAATCATCAGCACGAATCCCGCCAGTGCAATCATCGGGCCGACAGTAATACGGCGGAACGAGAATATATCCGGATTATACTCTGTTGCCCCAGATGGATCACCTGTCATCAGCGCAAAGCCGATAACAATAATCAATACACAAGCAATTATGAGTATGGAGTTGAATTTAGGTAGTTGTTTCATAATCAAATAGCATACATTCGTTCTGTATCCATACGGATATATCGGTTCACAGCAATAAGCGAACCTATCAAGGTAAGCAATTCTCCTGTGAGGAGCACTACACCCGCAATGACAGCGATGTTGGCTCCGGTAACTGGCATCAGGACAATATTCATCGAATACTGCACGTAGTAGAACAATCCAGTCAGCAGCACCAATGCCAGCAATGCCGACCAGCACCCCATACGAAGGCTGCGAGCCACAAACGGGCGTTTGATCACCCATGGCGTAGCACCTACAAGCCGCATCGTATTTATCAGGAAGCGATGACTATACACATGTAGGCGGATAGTATTAATAATCAACACATATGCTATGAGCAGCAACATGACCACCAATCCAAGCAGCACAAGTGTTACCTGACTGACATTATGCTCCAACAGTTCTACCAAATCCATCTGGTACATCACCTGCTTGACATATGGCAGACTGGATATCTGCTTCTCCACAGCAGCTATACTGTCAGCATTGGCGTATGCGGATGTCAAGTTCACTTCGTATGATGCCAACAAAGGGTTGTAACCGAGAAACTGTGCAGGATCATCACCCAATGAGCGCACATGCTCCTCCAGAGCCTCTTCACTTGATATATAGCGGCACGCATGGCAATAAGGTGCGGCATTCAGCACTGTGCCACACCGGACAACCTGCGCTGAATCAGCTTCAGGCGACAATACAACGGTGAGCGTGACATTATGCTTGACCTGCTCAATCATGCGATGAGCAGACAGCGTGACCATAGCAATCAATCCCACCAAAAACAGCACCAGCGTGATGCTGACCGAGGTGGTGACGTACATGTTCCAAAATCTACGTTTCTTTTGCATATTCTACCTACTAAACGCAAACGAGCAGGCTGTTAACCTGCTCCTGTTTGCCTTATGAATTAGTATTCCCACAGATCCAATTCTGTATTCAGCAGTTCATTGGCAATACGTTCCTGATCACGATGGACAAACTCCTCTGTCAGGACCTCCTGACCTTGCACTATCATTCGGTCGTACATATTGTCGTCACCGACTATATATGATGAATAGAGATGCTCGGCAAAGAAGTTATCAAACGTCACGCGTTTGCTGCTGTTGTTCAAAGGAATCATGTACTTGCGTGCCATGAACGGACGCAATTGATCGAAAAGTATCCAGAACCGCACCTGGTTGACAAGGTTGTCATACGGATCTCTATCAGAAGCCATAGCTGATTGTAGCGGAGCAATCGCCATAATCTTCGAATAGAAACGGGATGTGTGCTTGTCGAAGAACACAATCTCCATCGTCAGATACTTAAGTTGGTTTTTCACATAATTCGAATAACCATAGGTATTGATATCCAACTTGTAACCGATGGAGTCATCGTACGTTACGAGGTACTCATCGCGGTCATCGGTATCGATAATCTCGCTCTGAGGACGAACGGCAAATGCCGCTTGCATCTCCTTGTTACGCGGGATTATCATCGAGTCCGGGAACATAGGCTTTATACCACGCGGGTTAGCGCCATACAATGCCAGATATTCCTGTCTTCCGTCCAATGTGGTACGTCCGTGAACCACAGCATCCACAATCAAGCGGAACAGACTCCAATACTTGGGATCATCAGGGTTGGTAGGGAAATAGAGCTGGTAGTTCTGCTTAAAGCGCATGTCGATGATACGATATATAACGCGCGACCATACTATATCATCCGTACGATGGAAAATGGTTGCTATCGTGTCGGCATTCTCGTCCAACTCTTGCGTTTCGATACGTACTGTACCTAATTCGTTGAAGAACGAATTGATGCGGTGTTGCGCTTGAATACCAAGCGCAGCACTCACCAATACGACGATTAAAAGTGTTCTCTTCATAAGATGTTTTTACTTTAATATAAGTGCCAAGTTACCCTGATACAGCGTCTCAGCACCACCTTTCGTGCGATACTTGATGTTCTGAACGAGCACCATATCACCACTCTTAAGCTGGCCAATCAGTTTGAGCTGCGCAGCAGAGAACTTGTTTCCTGAAGACTTTCCGGTCTTACGCAAGATATAGGTGTCGAAACTGGTTATCTCGAATGGTACTTCGAGCAGACCGTCTTCACCATAACCAATCTCAAGGACGGTATTCTTGTTCAAGCTCTTACGCGGAGTGCTGCTTGAACTTACCTGCTTGCCGTTGTCCACAAAGTATGGCATAGGCTGAGGCAGGCGCTGTACCTTGAAGACCTTCTCCCCCATGGTAGACATACGACCGTTCATATCAGCCAATACGGTGACCTTAACCTGCTTGGCATCAGCCTTCGGACGCAGAATATAGAACTTGCCCTGACGTTTCACATCAGCTCCGACCACATTCACCTTCAACTGATTGTCCGTCATACCCGGTGCGGATACCACGTAGCGGTTGTCGAAGTCACGATAGATAATGTTCAGGTCTTCGTTCATGACAGATGCAGAAGGCTCACCAACGGTGAAGGCTGACTCAAACGGCAGGCTGACAGTATCACGGCCCTGTTTGTAACGTACGATACCGGAATATGTCTGCAGACCGGAACCGGTAGCCGTGCAACGGTAGATACCGTCCTCGCCAAGTTCAACTCCGTTTACAAAGTAATCGGGTTTGGCAGTTGAGTCAACGGCTGCCAGGATGATTTGAGCCTCATACTGGTCGCCACGGATTACATACGACGACTTGGGAATCACGTAAGCATTGATATCGTTCGCCTTGAAATCGTTGGCGTCAATACGCTGCCACAGACGTGTCAGAGTACGGTTCTCATATGCACGGATATCGTTCTGATACTTTGTCAGGATTGCCAAGCAGGCACCTGCCGGCATTCCATCGAATACGGATGCCTCCCAAGGAATCGAGTCACCGTCATTGTTCACGCCTTTATCGGTATTGAAGATACCACGAATAATAGCAGCCGGCTTACCGTTACGTGCACGTTCGGAAAAGTGCTGAACATCCATCAGCAACTCGCGGTACTCTTCAATCTTGTGACGAAGCACCTCGCCGTTGGGAAGACCCTTCTCGGGGTCAATCATAACCATTGCATAGGTACCCGGGTGATCGAAGTCAGAGGTGTTGATAATCTTGCGGGCTGTTGAGTCATACGCCTCACCGTCCACAAGCTTAGTCACCTCTACTTTGAAGTTCTGGATGTATTCATATAGTTCGTCTGATGCCTTGCGCAGCGAATCGGCCTGCACATACAGCTGTCCCACCTTGGCGGGATTCTCTGCATATGCACGCTCAAAACGGCGGTACTGCATCGCATTCTGCTCAACGGTGTTGTCCAGAGTAACATGCAAACTGGCGTCCACCTTGGCAAAGGCATCAAGCACGTTCGTACTTACGTTCAACGCCAACATGGCGGTAAGCACGAGGTACATCATACCAATCATTTTTTGTCTCGGAGTTTCCGGACAGTTGGTTGCTCCACTCATTTCTTAATTTTTTAAGGGTTAGTTAATTGTTCAAGAAATGGTTGAATTATGCGATTGCACTGAGCATATTTCCATATACAGTATTAAGCTCAGCAACCTTTGCTGCCAATTGCTTGGTGGCTGCCTCGAACGACTCACTGCTCTTTGCGGCAGCAGAGGTAGCAGCGGCAACTTTCTTCATATCCTCAGCCATGCTTTCAACCTGAGCAGCAGCAATATTGGTCTTTTCTGCCTGCTGCTTGATAGCATCAGCTTGTGCCTGAACGTTCTTGAGTTGGAGCTCATAAACGGCATTGAGACTGTTCAGGTTGGCATTCACAGCGTTCAGACCTTTCTCGTAAGCCTCGGTCTGACCGGACATACTCGTTGCCGATGCTGCGAACTTCTCCATAGCAGCACCTGCTTCATCAAGCTTTGCTCCGAGTTTGGCGGTAGAGGCTGCTACATTGCCGAGATCGTTAAGCTGGGCAGCTGTCTTGGCTAACTTCTGGATTCCTTCACTCAGGCTAGCCTGGTCTTTGTCGGACAATGTGCCTGCGGGGATACCTGCACCACCGCCGTTACCACCATTTCCACCCATTGATCCGAGCAGAGTCGGTTTCTCACGCTTCGAAACCTCAGCATAAAGGTTCGGTTCGCAACCACTCTCCAGAGACACGAGCTGCGGGAACACCTGCTCCCAGTGATACGTGGGGTGAGGAGCATCCAAAGTACCGATAGTAAAGAGGAATGCCTCGGTAAACATACCGATCATAAGCACGACTGATGCACCAGGCCAGTGCAGAATTTTGAACAACGCACCGATAATTACGACAGCAGCACCTACTGAATAGATGATACCTGTGACACGTTTACCTTTGTAGGATTCATACCACTCCATGAATCCACCTTTTTTTTCGTTAGCCATTTTTGTTGAATTTTAAATTGTATAACTTATAATTAATTATTTTTTCTTTTTTGATATTCCGATGAATCAACATTTACAACGATTATTCACCGATATACGAACGCACGCAACGGAAGCCGATATACGGACGGCTTTCATACTGATACTCGTAGTCACGTGCACCGCACTGGAGATAGTCCTTCACATCTTTCCAGCTGCCGCCCTTGATAACCTTGCGTTTCAACCGGTCAGGGTCATTCTTGCGGGCCATATATGCGTGGTTAGGGTTAAAGTCATGGATAATAGCACTTGCTGTCGGAGTGTAAGACTCCAAGGTCCATTCGGAAACATTTCCTGCCATATCGAACAAACCGAAATCGTTAGGACGGTATGAAGCTACTGCCATCGGTCCATTGCCGGTATCATCATTGTACGCACCGTGATACGGCTTGAAGTTGGCAAGGAAGCAACCCTTGTAATCGCGCACGTAGTTGCCACCCCAAGGATAAGCAGCCATTTTTCTGCCGCCACGTGCCGCATATTCCCACTCCGCCTCTGTTGGCAGACGATAAATCTGCGCATCAATATTAGTATTGTCCAGCATAATCTGTGTACGCCAGTGGCAGAACGCATGTGCCTGCTCCCACGTTACGCCTACTACAGGGTAATTGGCATACCCCTCATGCGAGAAATATTTGAGCATCTTCGGGTCATTGTACGCGTATTGGAAGTCACGAATCCAAACCATCGTATCCGGGTAAATGTTAATAATACACTCCGTATAGAGGTCTTTCGGCTCCACCAGCTTGCGGATGATAGTAGTGTCATGGATTCCACCGTTCTCATCTACCCAGAACGAGTCAACACGTGCCTTCGCATTGTCAGGATACTTACCTTTTGCCACGTCGAACTTATTCTCTTGCAACTTTGCCTGATCATAGTTCTTCCACATGTAATGGTAGTGCATACGGTTTGTATTGAGGGTATGGTCAGAATAGAACAACGGACGCAAAGCAGCATGCACCTCCTCGTCTGTCTTGTATTTGTTCCAGGGAATCTTATTGACCATCATCCAGTTGAGTGCTGTATCAGGAGCAATCTCTTCAATATACTCCACCTTCGGCAGCATCATGAACTGAACGCCATCGGCATATTCGTCAGCCGCCCCCGCCCGATAGAGCAACGTCATGGCAATCGAATCACGCACCCAGTGCACGAACTGCTTGTACTCGTTGTTCGTTATCTCCGTCTCGTCCATCCAGAATGCATCAACAGTGGACATGACCTTGTTGTCCGGCATAGTGAACAAGTTGGACTGCGTGTTTTCGCCTTTCATAAAACTACCCTTGCGGATTAGCAACATACCAAACGGGTCAGCCTCTGAAAATTTCTTTGCTTTACCGGCACCGACCAATTCACCTGCAGGTTTGTTGCAACCTGCGAGTGCTATCGTGAGCACCAGAATCGGCAGAATTGTTTTGAGTTTCATATTCATAAATTATTGCTATGAAGTTTCGTTTTATTATGTTTCGTTATAAGTATCGTACACTTTTGTAGCGGTTGGTGCGCTTTGGCTTGAGGATGTCAAATCCGTACGCCAGATAGAGTTCGTGCGAACCATAGCTCTCATAAATCAGCTTGGATGTCGGCAACTCGTAGGTATAACCTATCTGCAGTCCGGAGATAATATCCATTCCCAGCAGCAAGCCGACATTTCCCAGAATACGGTAGCTCGCTCCGAAGCGGTATCTTTCCTTAATTTCCGCCATAAACGTGAGGTTCACATCCCACTCTCTGAAATCCGACATTACCATTATGGACGGCTTGAGCACCCAGTTCTTGTTGCGCAGTTTCCAGTTGTATCCTCCGGCCACGTACATTGTACCGAAGAGGTGAAAATCCGACTCGTCACTCCAATGCAGTGTCGGGTATGTTAAATGGCTCATACTCGCACTCACCCAGAAGCTTGGCGCAGAGTACCAGATACCTGCCCCGAGGTCAAAGGTCATCCCGTTTCCGCCTTGTCCGGTCGGCAGCGCCGGATCGGACGACGAAAAATAGTCGGCATTCAGGTCCTTGAGGTTGACGCTGTCATTGGCGAAACTGATGTTTACAAACCCAAGGTCAACACCCACCGCCAGATATCCTTTTCCCACTTTGTGCCTGTATGCGTATTGCACATGCAAAGCCTGATTGGAGAACAATCCGGAGCGGTCGTTCATGAACCGTATTCCTGCAGCATGTTTCGTTTTGCCTATCACAAACGGCGAACTGAATGAGAAGTATGTTGTCATCGGTGCATTCTTTATGCCCGTGAACTGCATGCGGTGCATACCCGCCACCTTCATCAGGTCGTCTTCCCCAGCCGCTGCGGGGTTGTAGGCTGTCGGCATATACATGTACTGCCCTATCTGCGGGTCGAACTGCGCACGCACGGCTATTACGCCACACACAAGTACGCCCAACAAGATAACCAGTCGCTTCACGCCAACATCAATTTGTTCGTATCGAATCCGCAGGAATCAGTATTCCTCTTCGTCAAAAAAGAAGTCATCCTTGGTCGGAAAATCCGGCCACAGATCCTCTATTGACTCGAATTCCTCCTCGTCATCCTCAATCTCGTTGAGGTTCTCAATCACCTCCATCGGCGCACCCGTACGCTGGGCATAATCAAGCAACTCGTCCCGCGTTGCAGGCCAAGGAGCATCTTCCAGCTTTGATGCTAATTCCAGATTCCAATACATAGTTGCAGTTTAATATCAATAATTACATTCCGCCAAGCCCTAAAGACCAGCTATTTATACTGCCAAATACCGCATACTATCATACGCAAAAGGTGCGCTTTTAGGCGCATAGTTCATGCATAGTACACAAAATTTCGCGCAAAGGTACAAAAAATTATCGAATTATGCAAGTTTTTTTTGATTTTTTTTTATTTTTTCCACTCAACTGGTGATTTTTTTTGCAAAATGGTACATTTACGGGCTAAAACGAAGCAGTAATCCGACAGCCTGTTCACCCACCGTATAGCTGTCATCAGCTGTCCGTTCTGCGGTGTTTCCCCCATGTTTTGTGTCTGTTGTTCCGTCAGGCGCACCATCAGCCGTTCCAGGCGTCTGGTAACAGTCCTGCAAATATGCGCAGCGGCAATCGCCTCACTGCCTGCCGGCAGTATGAACGCATGTTGCGGCGGCAGTTCCGCCTGAATGGCGTCTATCCAGTGCTCCACCTCCTTCACATCGTCCTGTGTGAGCCACTCACCGGGTGCACAGGACAACATCGCTCCGAGATTGAATAGCTTGTTCTGTACCGTATTCAGCTGCAGCATATGAGCAGTGACATCACTCAACGGTTCATCATGCGGCATCCGGCTTGACATCTCGTCCAGCAAAGCGCTAAGCCAGCCGAAATACGAGTTCAGTTCGTCAGCCGTGCCGTAGCTCTCTATCTGTAGGGAACTCTTGCTCACACGGTTGCCGTCGGCAAGTGAAGTCGTGCCGTTATCTCCTGTTTTGGTATAAATCATATACGTATTTTGTAATGTTTTTTCATATAATGCTTGTTGAAGAACACCACTCCTACATCGTAGCAGTCAATCGTGCTTGTCACCTGCCCGATGTCTTGTATATCCAGCCAGGCGTGCTCCATCTCCGCGGAATGGTGGATACCGCCTATCACAAATATGCTGTGTTGTCCGGCAGTCGGCAGCAACTGGCGGAAGAAGCGCATCGTAGCTTCATACGTATACGCGTCGTGGATATATGCCAGATCAATCCGTTTCGTGCGGATTGTCTGCAGTGTGTCGTCAATGCTCCCTATGACCGGCTGTATATTCTTCAGTTCCAGCTCCCTCCATACATCCAAAGCGATATCCGACGCATCTTCAGCATCGTCAAATGTCAGCACACTGTTCCGCGAACCGGGTGAAGCGAGATACGCTGTGGTTATGCCGAGCGACGTGCCCAACTCGACTATCGTCAACGGCTCCTGTTGTGTAGCTGTCAGATGGTTGACGAGGCGGAAGAGCAACTGGCCGACCTTGGGGGACGCCAGATGCATTCGTGCTATGTCCGCCACGCAACAGGATGTGACTTGCGGCAATGCTCCGTCCCTCGCGCGCGCACCCGTTCCATAATCCTCTTGCTGCACCATAGCTGTACTGTGCAATAACCGGGCGCGCTGCCGTTCTATCAATGGGAAGGCATAATATGCATTGTCATCATAAATGACCATTCGCACGACATAGAACAGCGCAGGAGAGTGCACACCTTCGCCGCCGGTATGCCACGCCGTCAGTTGATGACGGGCATAGGACCGTAGTCGATATAAAGCATTGCTGCCGGTCACTTATCTGCGTGTTGACGTGTTGCTTCGTGTATTGACACCTGTTCCGGCGGAACGTGTACTTGTGCCGCTACTGCTACGGGTGCTTGTTCCGGCAGCAGGCGTACGGGTTGTAGTCGTAGTACCGGAGGTACGCACGCGTGTAGTAGTGGTTGCCGTTCCTTGTCGCACCTCGTTTTGAGTACGCGTAACCTGTTGTGGAGTAGCCGTCGTACGAGTTGCTGTAGTCTGTTGTTGGGTGGATGTAGTGCGCGTAGCCGGCTGGGTTGTCGTTGTACGGGTCGAGGATGGCTGCTGCGTGGTTGAAGTACGAGTGGCTGGCTGTGCAGTCGTAGTAGCACGAGTGTTGCTTGTGGAAGTTGTCGTGCGCGAAGCGCCGGACTGCTCAACTGCCTGACTGAGCTGACGTGCATTGGTCACGCGTATTGGTGTCTGGCTGCCTGCAGGGGTATAGGTTGCCGTCGTACGACGTGCAAATGACTGTT
>Ga0310690_10002381_pt1 | contig 30740 bp, 25 predicted proteins | sample AusTroGonzalo_MG_2_FD_207661 | JGI IMG/M metagenome (GOLD analysis project Ga0310690, IMG submission 207661) | Bovine rumen microbial communities from tropical cattle in Woodstock, Queensland, Australia - Gonzalo_04 (v2) (version 2) | ecosystem: Host-associated > Mammals > Digestive system >...
TTAACAAATGAGTTTTTCTCAGGTCTCGGGAAAAGCCAAAGCAAACGAACGGTTTTTGCCGTCGGCGATCGAAAACAATCCATTTTCAGATTTCAGGGCGCCGAGCCGGAACGTTTCGATGAAATGCGCCATAAATATAAAAACCTCATTTCAAAATCAGATTTCAAAGAGGTGGATTTAGCTGTTTCGTTCAGATCCGCAAAAGCCGTTTTGGAAATGGTCAACAAACTGTTTTCTTTGGAAGATGCAAAAAAAGGCGTTGCCGATAACGGAAGCGAAGTGAAGCATTTACCTTTCAGACTAGGCGAAGGCGGTTTGGTTGAACTTTGGCCGCTTGTTGATTTAGAAGAAAAAGAAGTTGATGTTTGGGAAGAACCTGTTGTTTTAAAAAACGAACAATCGGCAATCACAAAACTCGCCTTAAAAATTGCACAAAAAATAAAAGACATGGTCTCTTCGGGAGATATTTTAGAGTCAAAAGCAAGACCTGTCCGCTATCAAGATTTCATGGTTTTGGTAAAAAAAAGAAAACCCTTTATGGAAGAGTTTGTCAAAGCTTGTAAAAAAACCGGCGTTGCCATCACCGGCATTGACAGATTAAATCTTTTAGAAGAAATTGCCGTTGAAGATTTAATTTCTCTTGCAAATTTCCTACTTTTACCCGAAGACGATTTAAGCTTGGCGGAAGTCTTAAAATCACCGCTTTACGGATTAAATGATGATGATTTATTCGGGCTGTGTTTTCAGCGCGGTGAACGTTCTTTGTGGCAAAAGCTGTGTGCTAACACGCGTTACACATCCGTTAAAGACGAGCTTTCAGAGCTTTTAAGTGCCTCCGATTACATGCGCCCGTTTGAACTTTTTGATATGGTCTTAAACACTTTCGAAGGTCGGAAAAGATTTTACAAACGCCTCGGACTTCAAGCCAAAGACGGATTAGATGAATTTATGAATTTGGCTTTAAGTTTTGAACAAAAGCACGTGCCTAACTTGCAAAATTTCATAGCCTGGCTCACTTCAAATGACATTGAAATTAAGCGAGAACTGGAACAGCCCACAACAGACGCCGTCCGCTTAATGACAGTCCACACCTCAAAAGGCTTGCAAGCACCGATTGTTATTTTGCCTGATACCGTTCGTCCCTCACAAAACAGAAAAGAGGGAGGGCTTATTTTTGATAACGATTTGTTTTACTATCCTTTGCAATCAAAAGATTACAACACTGCTTGCACATCAGCACACAACGAGCTCACCCAAAAAGAAGCCGATGAATACAGAAGGCTTTTATATGTTGCTTTAACGCGTGCGGAAGACAGACTTTATATTGCAGGCTTCGGAAAACCATCAAAACAAGAAAAAAGTTGGTATGAACTTTGTCAGGAAACGCTTGAACAAATGCCTGTTCAAAAACAAAAAGACGGCATTGTTTTAAGTTGTCCGCAAGAAATTGAAGTTGAAGAAAAACAAAAATTTAAGAAAAGAACCCCAATCTTAAAAGACGAATCTTTTGCTTATAAAAAAGCCGAGCAAGAAAAACCAACCTTAAAACCCTACAGCCCGTCGCACATGGAAGACACGGATGATACACCTGCTTCATCTCCTTTAGAAGACAACGGATTTTGCTATAAACGGGGAACAATTATCCATAAACTTCTTCAAATGCTCCCATCTCAAAGCTCAATTGAAATGCAGGAAAAATTGATAAAAAATTATCTTAAAAAACAAAACGATCTCAGCGAAAAATACAAACAAGACATCGAAAAAGAAGTTTTAAATGTTCTTCAAGATAAAAGTTTCAGCTTTATTTTTAGCGAAAACAGCCGTCCCGAAGTGCCGATTATGGGCGAAGTTGACGGCAAAATCATTTCCGGCCAGATTGACCGTTTAGTCATTGAAAAAGATAAAGTCGTTGTTGTTGATTTTAAAACCAACCGGCCGGCAGCTTCAAAAAGAGAAGATGTTTTAAGCGCTTATGTCACACAACTTCATATATATCAAAAACTTTTAAGCCGCATTTACCCGAACAAAGAAATAGAAACATACATTTTATGGACGAACACACTAAAACTGATGAAAATTTAATTTTCATATTGTTTTTTTCTTCTTTGCCTTTAATATGAAAAGAGAATGCTTATATTTAAAAAAAATTGAGAAAGGAAAAGTCATGCAATCATTAAATGAGAACGATTTTCAAAAAGAAGTTTTAGATTCGAAAGGTTTGGTTTTGGTAGATTTTTGGGCAGAGTGGTGCGGTCCATGCCGCCAGTTAGGCCCCATTTTGGAAGCTGTTTCCCAAACCATGCCTGACGTCAAATTCTGCAAAGTCAATGTTGACGAAGCCCCAAACACGGCTGCCTCTTTCGGCATCAGAAGCATTCCAAGCATGTTCTTGTTCAAAAACGGCAAACAAGTTGATACAAAAGTCGGGTTTTCATCTCAAGAATCCGTCACGGCATGGATTAATAATTTCAAATAAAATAAAAAGTATACAACAGCCTAAAAAGCTCGGAGAACAGCATCTGTATTAGATGCAAATGACACGCATTTTTCAAAAAATGCGGAGAATGCGCTAAATAATAAGACACCCGACTAAGTGCGAGATGAGTGTACAGATTAGTACACGACTAAGCACGCAGAAGGGCGTCTGTATTAGTTAGCTATTATACGCGTTTTTACTCTTCTTCTGAGTTCGTCTCAACTTTAATATTGCTTTCCTTCCATTTCTGGAAAGTCGATTTCACCATATCCGAAACGGCATTTTTAAGTTTTTCACCAACTGTTTTCTTGTCTTCGCAAACCTTTTCAACCTTGTTCCATTCGCGACCGGCTTTTTTGCACTCAATTTCTTCGGCATGAATCACATAGTAACCTGCAAAAAACATGGCACCTAAAAGCGCAACGGCACAAACAATTTTCAAAAATGATCTGGCAAAAATCCACAAAATCCAAAAACCGCCGATCACCACCATAATCATTTTGTTAATCATCGGGTCTTTTTCAAAAACAAAAGCCAAAAGACCGAAATAGCCAAGCGCACAAGCAAAAATGATATGGCTTAAATATTTGATAAAAATGTTCATGAGTGTCAGTCCTTATAAAATAAACCTTTATATTTTTTTATTTTATTTTCAAATAACAATCAAGCCTTATTTGATTTTTCATCACACCTCAAGCACAGCCTCCTATTGTCATGCCTCCGAACGTCGCGAGGATCAGGCATCTCTTTAACCCATCATCCTTGCTTTAGTTCCCCATGACACGCATTTAAAAAAAAATGCGGAGAATGCGCTAAATAATAAGACACCCGACTAAGTGCGAGATGAGTGTACAGATTAGTACACGACTGAGCACGCAGAAGGGCGTCTGTATTAGTTAGCCATTATACGCATTTTTAAAGCAAATCTTTGCAAACCCTTTTAAAGTTTGCAACAATCTCTTCCTCACCTTTCACATATCCGTTTTTCATCAAACATTTTCCATCGCAAAAAACATCTGTGATGCAGGAACTGTCGGCTGCATAAACCATATCTGAAATCAAATTGTAGGAAGGATTTAGGAAAACATTATTTAAATCAACAAGCATAAAATCGGCCAAATAACCCTCCTCAATACGCCCTGCCTTAATACCCAAAGCTTCAAAACCGTTAACGGTTGCCATTTCAAAAATTGTATTAACTTTAGCCGCACAACAATCACATGCCTGATTTTTTCCGGACAGCGCCGCGATTTTCATTTCATCTAACATTGAAAGGTTGTTGTTTGAAGAAACACCATCTGTACCGAGTGTTATTTTTAATCCTTTATTGAGATATTTTTGCAAAGGCATCTGCCCTGAATTCAGCTTCAAATTAGAGACCGGATTATGAGCCACAACCGCGCCGGATTGACCTACGCGTGCAATTTCATCATCATCTAAATGCACGGCATGCGCCAACACACTTTTTTTATCCAAAACGCCCCATTCATCCAACAGGCGCCCCGGTCTTTTGCCATATTTTTCAACACAATCGTTTACTTCTTTTTGTGTTTCGGATAAGTGGATATTAAAAAGCACATCCTCCTTTTTTGCCATTTGTTTAAACGTTTTGATTAAACGCTCGGAAGTGGTATAAACCGCATGACAGGAAAGACCTTGTTGCAAACGCGTTGTTGGCATTCTAAGGCTTAAAAACTTTTGAGCATTATCAATATGTTTTGAAGTTTCATGATCATCAAATATATCCATAATACCCAAATAAGTGATGGCGGCACGCACACCTGTTTCCAAAACGGCTTGAATGGTTGCGTTTGTATAAAAATACATATCCAAAAAAGCGGTCGTTCCCGTTTTAATCATTTCTAAAATCGCAAATTTTGAAAGATGATAAACGCTTTCTTCGGTAAGTTTTTCTTCTCTCGGCCAAATTTCTTTATTAAGCCAATCAAAAAGTTCCAAATCTTCCCCGACCCCGCGTAAAAACATCATGGAAGCATGCGTATGCATATTGCAAAACGTGGGCAAAATTGCTTTGTTTTTGCAATCGATGATTTCAACACCATCAGCTTTAACTTCATCAGATATTTTATCGATAAGATTTTCTTTAATAAGCACATCCTTTTGTGCGCCGTTTAAATAAACATTTTTAAGTAAAAGCATTTAACTTCTCTTTGCTAGACCTGATTGTTTTTTTTCGCTTTTAGCACATTTAGAACAATCTTTCAAGAAAAACATCTGCCTTCAGTCTATTTAAATTTAGCCACCGTTTATACGCATCTCAAAAAAATGCATTTCATTAGTTAGCCGTTATAGGTGTTTTGTAAAAATGCGGAGAATGGATAAAATAGAGTGAAAATAAGACGCGTTTTAAAGAACTTCACGACGGCCAACGTGATCAGCAGGCCCCACAATCCCTTCCGCTTCCATGCGGTCAATCAAAGATGCCGCACGATTATAACCGATTCGCAGACGGCGTTGAATGTAGCTGGTTGAGGCTTTCTTTTCGGTGCGCACAATCTCAAGGGCCTGCGTGTATAAATCCGCATCAGAACCGCCCATCGCCGTATTGTCAAAAACAGCACCGCTATCTTTGTTCACTTCCGCCTCAGTCACAGCATCAACATATTCCGGCCTACCCTGCGTTTTCAAGAAATTGGCAACAGCTTCCACATCACTGTCTTTTACAAAACTGCCATGAACTCTGAGCGGTTTTGCCCCTGAAGGCATATAGAGCATATCACCCATACCCAAGAGCTGTTCGGCTCCTTTATCGCCCAAAATGGTCATACTGTCAAACTTTGATGTCACCTGAAAACTGATACGTGTCGGAAAGTTTGCCTTAATCACACCGGTAATCACATCAACGGAAGGCCTTTGTGTTGCCATAATCAAATGGATGCCGGCAGCTCTCGCTTTCTGAGCCAAACGCTGAATGGCGGCTTCCACTTCTTTTCTTGCCACAATCATCAAATCTGCCACTTCATCAATCACAATAACAATAAACGGCATCGGTGTTGTGTCTATTTCTTCCGTTTCATAAATCGGCCGACCTGTTTCCGCGTCAAACCCCACCTGAATCGTGCGTGTCGGTTTTTCACCTGCTGCACTTAATTCTTTAAGCTTTTCGTTATATCCGAAAATGTTGCGCACATGCAAATCTGAAATTTTGCGATAACGTTCTTCCATCTCACACACGGCCCATTTCAAACCCGCCACCGCTTTTGCCGGATCGGTAATCACAGGGGTAAGCAAATGCGGAATATCATTATACATCGAAAACTCAAGCATTTTCGGGTCAACCATAATCATCTTACATTCTTGAGGTGTCATCTTATAAAGAAGCGATAAAATCATCGAGTTCACCCCGACTGACTTACCAGAACCGGTTGTTCCGGCAACCAAAAGGTGAGGCATACGCGACAAATCCGCATAAACATTTTGCCCGCCGATATCTTTGCCCAAAACCACATTCAAAACGTTCTTTGAATTTTCAAACGCCTTGTCATCAATTAAATCTTTAAGCCAAACCGTTTCGCGCTTTGCGTTCGGTATTTCAATACCGATACTGTCTGTGCCGGGCACAACGGCAATCCTGACTGAAACGGCACACATCGAACGTGCAATATCATCGGAAAGCCCAATCACACGAGCCGTTTTCGTGCCTGCAATCGGCTTAAACTCGTAAAGTGTCACAACCGGTCCCGGTTTCACACCCACAATTTCACCGTTAACGCCGAATTCTTTCAAAACTTCTTCTAAATTATGCGCCGTTTCTTCCATTTCTTTTTGGCTGATTTCAACGCTTCCCTTATCTTTCGGGCGAGAAAGCAAATCAATGCTCGGGAACTGGTAGTTTTCAAGTTTTTGCGCGCCGGCTTTCGAAGTTGCCGCTTTGGTTTCTGTTTTTGCCTGTTTTTTATCAGCGCTTTTCTTAGCCTCCGAAAGTTTGGGCTCAATTCTGATACGCGAAAGTGTCTTAGATTTTAAGGTCGGTTTTTGCCCTTTTATCAAATTTTTAATTTGCAGACAACCAACCCAGAAAGCAACAATGGCCTCTTTAAAACTCTTTAAAATTCCCTTGAACAAATGATACCAACTTTTAAACGTTAATCCAACCACCAAATTAAAAGCCGTTAAAGCAATAACAAACAACACACAAAGCAAAATCACATCACGCCAGCCGTCCAACCCAAGCCTGTTTAAGAGTGTATTCAGGGGACTTAAAAAGCTCTTTCCCAAATTCCCGGCAAACGGATAATCACCAATTTTAAAGCGATTGCCTTGTTTAAAAATCAAAGTTAACAAAGGCGTTGTTGCCATAACACCAAGCACAAAAGCCACAATCCGCCACTTAAACAAGAGAAGCGTTCCGTAGCGAAAAAGCTTATAACCCCAAACAAAAAAGCCAATCATAAAAAGCGGCAGGGCCAAACCGAGCCCGGCACTTAAATCAGCAACACTCGCCCCAAAAAAACCGAGCCAGTTTTGAGCCGAACCGTCTTTGGCATTATTAAAAGAAAAATCATCTTGATGATATGAAAAAATTGCCACATAAAAAGCAATACCGAGTGCAATCAAAAGAAAGCCGGAAAATTTTTTCAAAAATTTATAAAAAGTCGTTTCTTTGTTTTTTTTCGTTTTTTTTGCCATTTTTCTAACCTATACCTTAAAATTTCTCAGTCTTGTCAAACTTTCCACCACATCAAAACCGATGCAAATTGTCGGATCAAGCCTTAAGCCGCCAATATTTAAAGCTTCAAAAGCATGATGTTCCAAAACTCTTGATGTCACCATTTTATCTTTCGGATTGTCCCGCAAAACTTTTTTAATTAAGCCCTCAATTTTAGTTTGTAATTCTTTTTCAAAAACAGGCCTGCAAAGCGTCATCACATCACTCATACCGGAAGACACAATGCCTGATTTCAAAAAGACCGTCATCAAATCCTCTTTTTCATTAAATTCAAATCGAGCGTAATTAATAACTGTTTTGTTCTTATCAATCATCAGCGTTGAACTGACAACCGGATTTTTCATATCATAATTGAGTGTATCAAGTTCTTTTTGAACATGATAGCAGCCTATCGGCAACAAATTGCATTTATCGTCGGCAAAAGCGTAACTTGTGTGAGAAAGAGGGGCATTATATCGTGTCATAAAACCAACCTGTCGCGCCAATTTATCTTTCACCCAAAAATCAATCGGGTTTAAAAAAGCGATAAACTCTCCCTTTGTCTGTTCAAAAACCAGCTTTAAAACATCAATCCGAGATAAAACCTTTTCATTTGAAATAAGAACAATCCTTTGATCTTTTTGAATATATTTTTCAAGCTTCTTTTCAAGCAAATTTTTACCTGTATTATCCACAATCAACCATTCGGTATTTTGATAAGTCTGATACGTAAAAGACTTCAGCGCCGTCAAATAAAAACGCACTCCCTTATCAATAATGCTGACAACAGATATTTTCCTTAACTCTCTCATATGTTCTTTCAAACCGATATTCGCTTGACTTTAAAAGAGATTATATCTAAATTCTTCAATAAATAATTAATAAAAAGAGGTTTTTTTATGGTCAAATACGCTTTTGTGTTTCCCGGGCAAGGCTCCCAACACATCGGTATGGGACTTAATCTTTATCAAAACTTTCAAACGGCTCGTAATGTTTTTAACGCCGTAGATGAAGCTTTACATCAAAATCTTTTCAAATTAATGAGCGAAGGAAGCGAAGCCGAACTCACCTTAACGGTGAACGCACAGCCGGCGATTATGGCAGTTTCAATCGCCACCATTGAAACCTTAAAAAAAGATTTCGGTGTTGATTTAAATAAAATCTCTTATTTTGCCGGACATTCGTTAGGCGAATATTCGGCAGCCTGCGCTGCCGGTGTTTTTTCTATCAAAGACACGGCAAAACTCTTGCGCACACGCGGTCTTGCTATGCAACAAGCCGTTCCGCAAGGTGTTGGAGGTATGCTAGCCGTTTTGGGCTTATCTTTTAAAGATATTGATGCTTTAATCGAAGTCTCTTCTGACGAAAAATCTTATTGCGTTGCCGCCAATGATAATGCCGACGGTCAGGTTGTTCTTTCAGGACACATCAAAGCCCTAGAAAAAGCGCTTGAAATCGCTCCCGAATTCGGTGCTAAAAAAGCCGTCATACTTCCTGTCAGTGCGCCGTTTCACAGCCCTTTAATGGAGCCTGCCGTTTCAGCAATGACAAAAGCCTTAAACGAAGTTCAAAGTTTTGATGCCAAAATTCCGCTCGTTGCAAACGTCACGGCAATACCGGAACAAAAAAAGCAAGAAATCATATCAAACCTTATTTTGCAAATAACGGGCACGGTTCGCTGGCGTGAAACAACAGAATTTTTAGATGAGCAGAACATAACGGACATCATTGAAATCGGCCCGTCAAACGTTCTTTCAAATATGATAAAACGTTCATATAAAAACATTTACACAACCGCCGTTCACTCAATCGAAGATTTAGAAGAATTGGCAAACAATTTATAGAAAGGAAAAAACATGTTTCAATTAACGGATAAAGTTGCTTTAATTACAGGTGCATCGGGCGGTTTGGGCGATAAAATTGCTCGCACGCTTCATGCACAAGGTGCAAAACTCGCTTTAACGGATATGCGCCCCGAAGGCATGGAAAAATTAAAAGCCGATTTAGGCACAAATGTTGAGTGTTTTGTTGCAAACCTTTCCGATGCCGAGCAAATCAAACAACTTGTTGCTGACGTTGAAGCAAAATTCGGGCAAATTGATATCTTGGTTAACAATGCAGGCCTAACGCGTGATAATCTTTTTATGCGTATGTCTGATGAAGAATGGCAACTTGTTTTAGATGTGAACTTAACGGCAGGGTTTAAACTTGCTAAAGCCACCATCAGAGGCATGATGAAACGCCGCTTCGGTCGCATTATCGGCATTGCTTCGGTTGTCGGTGTTATGGGCAACGCCGGACAAGCCAACTACTCAGCCTCCAAAGCCGGCATGATTGCCATGAACAAATGCTTAGCCCAAGAAGTCGGCTCACGTAATATCACGGTCAACTCCATTGCCCCGGGCTTTATCCGCACACCGATGACAGATGTTTTACCTGAAGATGTGAAGGCCAATTTGCTTTCAAAAATCCCTGAAGCACGCTTAGGTGAAGCACAAGATATTGCAAACGTTGTCGCATTCTTGGCCTCTGATGAAGCTTCTTACATCACCGGACAAACGATTCACGTCAACGGCGGCATGGCCATGATTTAAAATCCCCTTTTGATCATCACCCCTCCAAACATTATTTTTCCCTTCCTTTTAGTGTCATCCTTGGGTTTGCTTTAGCAAATCCCGAGGATCCCATGAAAATCAAGCATCTTAAAAAAGAAAAACCGCAAGCACACGCCTGCGGTCTTCTTATAACCTCATCTCCTAGAACTTTGGCTCGTAGGAGACTATCCCGTTGATTCTTTTCTCGATGACGATAGAGCCATCTTTAATCTCCAGCCAAAGAGGATTTTCCTTAGCATTAACGGAGATTGGATCTCTATCTTCAAAGAAGAGGTTAATGAGGAAGTCTTCAGAGCTCATTGCTTCGCCCTTGATTTTCCCATTCACACTTCCATAGAAGATTCCGCGCGATCCATGGAGACTTCCATCGATTTTTGCCATACTACCGTCGTATTTAGAAACGGTTTTAACAACCCTCTCAATCCGGTAATCCGGCAAATCGACCGGAACAATAGTATAACCCTTGATATCGCCGAAGATGTATCCTGTCTCCGGCCAAAGTTCCACTTCCTGCCCAACCGTCGCTTTGAGCCAGCGATAATAGACAGGATTTTCATAATTGCAACAAACTTCCTTGCCTTCTCGATTTTTCAGGGCAACATGTTTATTCACCCCTCTGATCTGGTAATCAAGATCAACCCACATCTCTTGACCGTCGGAGAGCGCATAAACCCGCCATCCATCAAGCTCATTGATGCTTGCGATCTTCGGCATGCAGTTAAGAGGTACAGGTTTTTCTGTAATCAAAACCTCCTGCCCAACTTGAGCATACGTCCAGATGAAAGCGACTTTCATATCCCTAAACGAATATATTTTATATCCGTTTTTATAGAAGGATATTTGATTTGACATTATGGCATCCAGCTTCACGGAAATCCCGTTTTCGAGCATAATACCATCTCCCGTAAGAGCGGTAATCTTGATCTTCTTTTCAGGAGCTTGATAAAACCAGCCTTTTTCTGTTTTAAAGGGTCGAACCGTATCCCCGACAGATGCCATCTGCCACAGGAAAGCCTCTTCAGTATTCTTGAGTTCATACTTTTTTTGTTTATAAAAGTAACGACCTCCTTTATATTCTCTCTTTGAATAAAGAGATACCCAAGCCTCGTCGGCCTTGGCAAATTCTCCGTTTTCTAGGGAGAACACATACAAATCATCACCGATACACTCTATGTCAGTAATCGTTGTTGCATTCTTAGGGCATTCGTTGTCATTGCCTTTAGAGCACCCGGCAAGGGCGAAGATCATAACCATCATCCCGATAGCCATGATCAAGTTTTTAATCTCTTTCATGTATAATAAATGTTTATAATTCCTGTTTTCGCCACTTACTTTATCATTTTTTCGTCTTTTTGTCAAATATTTTTTTACAATTTTTTCTTCTCCCTCATCACCCCTCCAAACATTACTTTTCCCTTCCTTTTAGTGTCATCCTTGGGTTTGCTTTAGCAAATCCCGAGGATCCCATGAAAATCAATCGTCCTCAAAAAATCCTCATTTTTTTAATGTTTTTAAATAAATCGACCTTATATTAGAGCCAAAATGCATTTATAAAGAGGATAAAACCGTGAAAAAACAAACCAAAAAAGATATCTCTGAAATTGATAAGGCACGCCTGAAATTATCAATCGAACATTACATCAAATATTTCATTGGCAAACGCCCCATCGAACTCACAAAAGAAGAAACTTTGCAAGCCATATCTCTTGCTGTTCGTGAATTTGCGCTTGATAACATGTATCGCACCATTTCACGCTACAATGAAGTTGGTTCAAAACGTGTTTATTATCTTTCAATTGAATATCTTTTAGGCCGTTCTCTTGAAAACAATCTTCACAACCTCAACTTGTTTAAAATTATTCAAGACATCAAAATTGAGGGCATGCCTCATCTTTCCATGTCAGACATTTATGATGCGGAATATGATCCTGCATTAGGAAACGGCGGTTTAGGGCGTTTAGCCGCATGCTATCTCGATTCGATGGCCTCTTTGGGTCTTGCCGGTTTCGGTTACGGCATCAACTATCAATTTGGTCTTTTCAAACAAAAATTTGAAAACGGCTGGCAAATTGAGCAGGCAGACACATGGCTTTGCGAAGAGTCTCCTTGGCAATTTCCGCGCCATGACCGCAAGATTACCATTCCTGTTAACGGCCGCGTTGAAAGCTATAAAGCCACCAACGGGCGCACTTATTTTTCTTGGGTAGATACCAATAAAATTTACGGAATTCCGTATGACTTTCCAATCGTCGGCTATAAAGGCAAATCGGTCAACTACCTGCGTTTGTTCTCTGCCAAAACCGACGATGAGCTTGATATCAAAATTTTCAACGAAGGCGGCTACATGGAAGCCGTGAAAGATAAAATCAAAACAGAAACGGTTTCAAAAGTTTTGTATCCGTCGGATAACTTTGAAGAGGGCAAACACCTTCGTCTTTTGCAACAATATTTCTTCGTTTCATGTGCCATTCAAGACATCATTCGCCGCTTTTTAGAAAAAAGCAACGACTTTAAGAAAATGCCCGAATACGTCTGCATTCAGTTAAATGATACCCATCCGGCACTTGCCATTGTTGAAATGATGCGCTTGTTGATGGATCAATACGGTCTTGAGTGGGATGATGCGTGGAACATCACAACCCACATTTTTGCATACACAAATCACACGCTCCTTCCCGAAGCTTTGGAAAAATGGCCGGCACGTATTTTAAGCAAAATGCTCCCGCGTCATTTGCAAATCATCTATGAAATCAATCGCAGATTTATGATATTTGCACGTTCAAAATTTGGTGATAACAAAACAAAACTTGATAAAGTCAGCATTGTTTTGGGCGATGGCGATAATCAAATCATCCGCATGGCAAACCTTTCCATCGTCGGTTCATTTTCGGTTAACGGCGTTGCAAAACTTCACACTCAACTGATTAAAACAACACTCGTTCCTGAATTTTACGAGCTTTACAAAGAAAAGTTTATCAACATCACAAACGGCATCACGCCGCGTCGTTGGCTGCTTCACGCCAACACGTTATTGTCAGAGTTGATTTCTTCAAAAATCGGCGAACAATGGATCACGAATTTAGATGAACTTGAGAAACTGGAAAAGTTTGCAACAGATAAAAAATTCATCAAAAAATTTGCTGAAATTAAAAAACTCAACAAAGAACGCCTGGCTTTTGAAATTTTCAAAACAACGGGGGAAGTGGTCGATTCGGAAAGCATTTATATCTGCCATGCAAAGCGCATTCATGAATATAAGCGCCAACTGCTTACCATTTTACAGGTTATCGGTGAATATTTTGCCATCATCAATGACAACGTTCACCCGAAAGTTAAAAAGACATACATTTTTGCCGGCAAAGCCGCACCGGCTTATACTTATGCCAAATTAATCATTAAACTGATTAATAACGTGGCAGATGTTGTCAATCACGATCCGCGTGTGAATGGTGATTTAAAGGTCATCTTTATGCCTGACTATAAAGTATCTTTGGCAGAAAAGCTCATACCGGCCGCCGACATCAGTCTTCAAACCTCCACTGCGGGCTTTGAAGCTTCCGGCACGGGCAACATGAAATTTGCCTTAAACGGTGCCTTAACGGTTGGCACTTATGACGGTGCAAACATTGAAATTCGTGAAAGAGTCGGTGCCGAAAACTTCTATCTTTTCGGCTTAAAAGATGAGCAAATCAGAGCTGAACGTTTGTCTTACAATCCGCGTAATTTGTATGAAAACTCCGAATACATTAAGCGCATTGTCAATTCGCTCAACTCAAACACATTCTGCCCAAAAGATCACACTCTTCTGTTCAAACCCATTTACGATAATTTGATGAACAGCGACTTCTTTTTTGTTTTGGCAGATTTAGAGTCTTTTGATAAAACAATGAAAAAAGCACAAAATGACTATTTAAAACCGGAAACATGGTTTAAAAAAGCTATTTTAAATGTCGCACGTATCGGTTACTTCTCATCAGACAGAGCCGTCATGGAATACGCCAAAAAGATTTGGCATATCAAACCGGTTGACTAACCCCTTTCCAAACCGTCATCCTTGGGTTTTCTTTTTCTTGTCATTCCTCGAGGTGTGCGGCGCATCACCTCGTTTAGGAATCTAACCTTCGGCGTTGCGCCTTTAGCGCACATACGCCGCTTCTGTTTCTCCGTCATCCTTGGGTTTGCTTTAGCAAATCCCGAGGATCTCATAAGAATCAATTATTTTCTTAAAAACTCTGCCACGCATTTTGAATATGTTCTATGGCAAATCCGCTTACCAAAACGGCATCAAATCTCACATCAAATCCTTGATATTTCTTATGCTTTGCCAAATAGTTTTGCGCCGCCGTCATAATTCTTTTCTGCTGAGCCGGCTTAATGGCATAAAGGGCATTTTCTTTTGTTTTGCGCTCTTTTACTTCAACAAAAACAATCGTTTTTCCTCTTTTTGCGATAATATCTATTTCACCTGCCGTCGTTCCCCTACCTGTTACATAATTTTTCTCAAGCACAACATACCCTTTAAGGCGCAACAAAAAACGCGCCAAAAATTCCGACCAAAAACCTTTTTGTTTCTTATTCATTTTTAAGCTTTAACCCTATGTCATAAACGTCGTTTTTCTTGCACCCGCTCAAAGCGCAAACCTCTTTGACAGCATCTTTAAGGCTCATAATTTTTAATTTTTTTTTCAATTCCGCCTCAACGTCAATTCCCGATTCGTTTTCAATCGGCGGCGCCACCATCAAAACAATTTCCCCTTTCGGCGGATTGTTCTTAAAGTAAGAAATAAGCTCTTGTGCCGTTCCGTTCACACATTCCTCATAAATTTTTGTAATCTCCCGTGCCACGGCAATTTCCCTTGCCCCGAAAACCTCTTGCATGGCTTCCAATGTTTCAACAAGCCTCGGCGCCGTTTCGTAAAAAACGAGTGTTGTGTTGATGTTTTTTAATTCTTCAAACAAATCCATTCGAGCTTTTTTCTTGTTTTCAATAAACCCCGCAAACATAAAACGATTCGTCGGCAATCCCGAAAGCTGTAAAGCACAAATAACGGCAGATGCCCCCGGTATGCTGTAAACGTCAACCCCTTCCTTTTTGCACATCTTCACAAGCTTATATCCCGGATCCGAAATCAACGGCGATCCGGCATCACTAATCAGTGCAACAGCTTTACCGTTTTTTATTTCATCAACCAAATTTCCGGCAACTTTTTCCTCTCGATGATCTTCATAACACACAAATTTTTTATCTGTTTTAATCCCCAAGAGTTGAAACATTTTTTTTGAAACTCTTGTATCTTCACACGCAACCACATCTGCCTGATCTAGAACATCTTGCGCACGTTTTGATATATCTTCCAAATTTCCGATTGGCGTTGCCACGATGTATAATCCGCTTTTTAACATTTATCCCTCTTTACTTTTCGTTTTTTTTGCGTTAGATATGGGGGTATTGTTGAATATTTTAAGGAAAATTTCAAGTGTTTAAAAAGATACTTCTTTGCTTTTTTGCGTTTCTCCTTACAGCGTGCGAACAAATTTTACCGTCCACTGTCTACCGCCCGTCTACACAGGGGCCTCGTTTGTCTTATTCTCCGTTTGAAATTTCGGATTATCAGACAGATTCATTTTCATCAACATCTTTTAAGGTTGCCATGTTATTGCCGTTGTCAGGCAAAGCTTCAACCTATGGCAAAGGTTTGCAAAACGCCGCCATGATGGCCATAGAAGACACAAATAATCCAAACCTTGAAGTTCGTTTTTATGACACCAAAAGCTCGCCTGATGGTGCAATTGCAGCACTTTCTTCTGCCATATCGGCAAAGGCTGAACTCATTTTAGGGCCTTTAATGTCAGATGAAGTTTCTGCCATTTCAGGAAAAGCACAATCCAAAAACATTCCTGTCATTTCTTTCTCAACTTCACCGAACATTTTAGGAAACGGCATTTACACACTGGGTTTGCTTTCAGATGAACAGGTTGAACGCATTGTTTCTTACGCTTCAAGCAAAGGTCGTCATAAAATGGCCGTTATTGTACCTGATTCGCCGGCCGGTCTTAACATCGTCAAATCCGCGCTTAATTCGGCTTCAAACAATCAAATATCCGTTACAAAAATCGGTTTTTATGAGCCCTCAACCCTTGAGTTTTCAGAGTTAATACAACAAATGGCACAAGATATTGATTTTGATTCGGTCTTAATTGCCGAAACAGGCTCTCGTCTGAAAGCTATTGCGGGAACTTTTGGCTACTATGATGTTGCCTATCCGGATGTTCTGTTTTTGGGCACATGCTTGTGGGAAAACACGAACCTAAGCAAAGAAACAACACTCTTCAATGCTGTTTACACTTCTGTTTCACGTGTCTACAGCGATTATTTTGATAAAAAATATAAAGATCTTTTCGGCGAAACACCAAACAAACTCTACACCTATGCTTATGACAGCGTTGCGCTTGCTTCGGCTTTAAGCAAAAGCAAATCAGACAATCTTTATGCTTTAATCACAAATCCTGACGGCTACATCGGCATGAACGGGTCTTTTCGTCTTTTTGCGGACGGCACGAACGAACATAATTTAGATGTTTTACAAATCACCACAAACGGCATTAAAACGGTCAACTCTGCACCTAAAAAATTTACTTCACCGAAAATAAAAACAAACACAAGACCGCTTACCTTGCCTGAAATATACGGAAAATCCGCCGATGAAGTTTACCAAAAACTTTATCAGCCGCAAAGCATATCAAGATATTGGAACGTGTTCTAAAGTGTTAATAGCTTAAAACTTTTTCTTGAAAAAAGACACTTATCCGCACTATATTGAAAGGGCTTAAATCAATGAAGGGCAAAAGGTCGGCTTTTTTGCCAACCCGGTCAGGTTCGGAAGAAAGCAGCCGTAACAATTTAAGCTGAGGTTTTTGTCCCTTCGCCTTTTAAAAGAATTAATATGTCACAACAAGAAGATTCATATGTCGTTTTAGCACGCAAATATCGCCCTCAGGTTTTTGAAGACCTTTTGGGGCAAGATGCTCTTGTTCAAACATTAAAAAACGCCATTGAAAACAATCGCCTTCATCATGCCTATATTTTAACCGGCATCCGCGGTGTCGGCAAAACCACCACGGCACGTTTAATCGCACGCGCCTTAAATTGCACGGGGCTTGACGGCAAAGGCGGACCAACTGTTCATCCTTGCGGTCAATGTGAAAATTGCAAAGCCATTGCGGCAGGCCGTCATATTGATGTTTTAGAGCTTGATGCCGCTTCCAGAACAGGTGTTGATGACATTCGCGAACTCTTGGCCGGTGTTCAATATAAACCGACCAGTGCTCGCTATAAAATATACATCATCGATGAAGTCCACATGCTTTCCAAAGGGGCATTCAATGCTCTTTTAAAAACCTTGGAAGAACCGCCGGCACACGTCAAATTTATTTTTGCGACCACTGAAATCCGCAAAGTTCCGGTCACGATTTTATCACGTTGCCAACGCTTTGATTTAGAGCGCTTGTCCGTAGAAACATTGCTTGAGCTTTTTCATAAAATCCTAAAAGCTGAAAAAATCGAGGCTGACGAAGAAGCGCTTCAAATCGTTGCCAAGGCTTCCGACGGCTCCGCGCGTGACGGCTTGTCAATGCTTGATCAGGCTATTGCGTTAGGCAACGGCAAAATCAAGCTTGAAACCGTTCAGGAAATGATTGGTCTGGCAGATCGCACGCAAATGCTTGCTTTGTTTGAACATTTAACTCAGGGAAACATCGAAAAAGTTCTTGAAAACTTATCACATCAACATCAGCACGGTGCCCAACCTCAAATCATCTTAAAAGACTTGATAGACATCACGCACATGGTTGCCAAAGCGCGTATTGTTCCAAACTCTTTAAAATCTGTTTTAATGGGCGAAAACGAGCGCGTTCTCAGCGAACGTCTTTCAAAAGAAATCCCGATTGCCGTGTTGTCTAAAATGTGGCAGATGATGATTAAAGGCTTAGGTGAGCTCAACATGTCCCCGATGCCGAATGATGCCCTTGAAATGATTTTGATAAGAATTGCATACAGCGCCAATCTTCCGACCCCTTCTGAACTTTTGGAAGAATTAAAAAAAAAACCACTAACTGACACAGCTGCCATACCTGAAAAAAAACTTTCCAAAATAAAAGAAACGCCAGAGTTTGCCCCTGTTGAAAAAGTTGCCCCCAAAGAAAACAACGATAGCATTCAAACTGTTCAAGATTTAATCGCTTATCTTGAAAAAAACAAAAAATTGCTTTTGCTTTATGCCTTAAAAAATGACACCTGTATCAGACATTTTGAAAACGGCAACATCTCCATTACCTTAAGTGAAAAAATCGCTTCCGATTTTCTTTCAAACTTAAAACAAGCCTTAAAAGAGGCAACCGGTGTTGTTTGGCACATTGAAGCCCAATACGGTGCTTTAGATCAAACCATTGCCGACATAGAAAAGATGTCACTTGAGCAAGACAAACGTCAAATTTCGGAATATCCGCTTGTCAAAGCTATTTTAGAAGATTTTAAGGGTGTAAAATTTGACACTCTTATTCACGCAACCCCGTCTTCTTCCGCTCAAGAGCAGGAAGAAGAATCTGTTAACACTCTAGAAGAGGAATATGAATAATGTTTAATATGCAAACGCTTGTTCAACAAGCTCAATCCATGCAAAAACGCATGAAAGAAACCCAAGCCAAATTAGCACTTGAAGAACGTGAAGGCACATCAGGCGGCGGTTTGGTTAAAGTCACCTTAAACGGCAAAGGAGAAATGAAAAAAATCTCCATTTCCGAAGAACTCATCAACAAAGATGAAATTGATGTTTTGGAAGACATGGTCATGGCCGCTTTCAATGATGCCCACGAGCAAATCGAATTAATGCAGGAAGAGGGCATGAAGGCTGCCACCGGCGGTGTTGATTTTGGCGGATTGAAAATTCCTTTTTAAGAGATAAAAATTGGCAAAATCCGAAATAGATGTCTTAATCAAGCAAATTGCAAAACTTCCGGCACTAGGCACACGCTCGGCAAGACGCATTGTTTTGCATTTACTTAAAAACAAAGACTCACAGCTTGAGCCTTTAATTTCATCTATGCAAAACCTTCAGGCTCACATCAAGACGTGTCCTGTTTGCGGCAATTTTGACACATCGGATATTTGTTCGATTTGTGCTGATTTAAAAAGAGATTCCAAAACAATTTGCATTGTTCAGGATGTCACAGATTTGTGGGCAATGGAGCGTGCAAACTTTTTTAAGGGCAAATATCATGTTTTGGGCGGTGTTTTGTCAGCAATCGAAGGTGTTTTACCGCAAGATTTAAACGTCATGCCTTTGCTTGAACGAATTAAAAGAGATGAAGTCAAAGAAATCATTTTGGCACTGCCTGCAACGGTAGACGGGCAAATCACGGCACAATATCTCATTTCAAAAATAAAACCGCTGAACATTAAAATTTCAACTTTGGCGCTCGGTCTTCCGGTTGGCGCCGAACTTGATTATATGGATGACGGCACCATTGAAATGGCGCTTTCATCACGAAAAGAAATATAAGGAGGAAATCATGGCAAAAGTTTTGGTTATCGGTGGCGCAGGATACATCGGAAGTCACGTTGTTTTAGAGCTTTTAGATAAAGGCCATCAGGTTGTCGTTTTTGATAATCTCTCAACAGGTCAAAAAATCAATTTATCTGACAAGGCGCAATTCATTGAAGGCGATATTTTAGATATCAAAGCGCTTGAAAAGGCCATGAGCCAAAACATTGATGCCGTCATACACATGGCCGCCTTAAAAGCCGTCGGCGAGTCAATGGAAAAGCCAAATATTTACGCTGTCAACAACATCACGGGCGGTGTCAACATTTTAAATACCATGTTAAAATGCAATGTTCAAAACATTGTTTTTTCTTCCTCTGCTGCCGTATACGGCATGCCAAATTACCTGCCGGTTGATGAAAAACATGAAAAAAACCCGATTAATTTTTACGGCTATACCAAAAGTTTCTTTGAAGATTTAATGGGCTGGTATCACACCTTAAAAGGCATTAATTTTATTGCTCTTCGATATTTTAACGCTGTTGGATATGACGCGTTAAAGCGCATCAAAGGCAAAGAAAAAAATCCGCAAAACTTATTACCGATCATCATGGAAGCGGCAACAGGAAAGCGTGACGGCTTCCAAATTTTCGGAAAAGATTATGATACCCCTGACGGCACGTGTGAACGTGATTATATTCACGTTTCAGATCTTGCAGCAGCGCATGAAAAAGCCATCAACTATCTTTTAAACAAGCACCAATCTCACATTTTAAATTTAGGCACCGGCACAGCCGTTTCGGTCAAACAAATGGTTGAAGCTACCGAAGAAGTTATTGGCAAATCCTTAAAATATACCTATGCACCGCGCCGCGCCGGCGATCCGGCAAAGCTCATGGCAAAATCAGATTTAGCCCATAAAGTTTTAGGCTGGCAACCAAAATACACAGATATTAAAGACATCATTCAAACAACATGGAACATGGAGAAATAAGTATGAACCTCTCTTTTCTTTCAAACACACACGCCATTTTATCTCAAAACATGATGTGGACAATTTTCGGCATTTCCGTTATCTTGCTCCTCGCGCTTGATCTGTTCGGTTTTAACCGTAAAAATGAAGAGCCACATTTCTGGCACACTTTCTGGGTTTGCATTTTTTATATTGCCATTGCCGTTGTTTTCGGCTTTTTTATAATGTATGAAGAAGGCGCCGATAAAGGTATGCTCTATTTCACGGGCTACCTTTTGGAAAAGAGTTTGTCGCTTGATAATATTTTTGTGATGTCGGTCATTTTCTCGGCCATCGGTGTGCCCTCAAAATACCAACACCGTGTTCTGTTCTGGGGAATTTTGGGTGCACTTGTCATGCGCGGTGTCATGATTTTCCTTGGCGAAGCTCTTGTTTCACGTTTTCATTGGGTTTTATACATTTTCTCTGTCTTTTTGGTATATACGGGTGCACACATGCTGTTTCAAAAAGAAGAAGAAACGCCGTTTAAAGAAACCAAAATATACAAATACATGTCTAAAATTTTCCATGTCACACATGAAATCAAAGGCGAACATTTTATGGTCAAAGAAAACGGCAAATGGCTGATAACCCCGCTTTTATTTGCCCTGTTTATCATTGAAACGATGGATGTCATCTTTGCGTTTGACAGCATTCCGGCCATTTTCCTTGTCACACAAGATGTGTTTATTGTCTACACCTCAAACATTTTTGCCATCTTAGGCTTAAGAGCGCTTTATTTCCTGCTTGCAGCCATCGTCAACAAGTTTGCCTATTTAAAACCCGCCTTATCGATTATTCTCATTTTCATCGGCTTAAAGATTTTCGCCCCGCATTTTGGCTTTGAAGTTCAAACATGGCAGTCTTTAACGTTTACAATGCTCATGCTCACCGGCGGGATTTTACTCTCCGTTTTCAAACAAAACAAAGCCTAACCACCTTCCTGTCATCCTTGGGCTTGTCCCGAGGATCTCCCTCCATCCTGTCATCCTTGGGTTGGCTGTCAAGCCAATCCCGAGGATCTCTTTTCCCCCTTATTACCCCATAAAAAAACACCGAAGAAATTTCTTTCTTCGGTGCCTTTGATACAGACTGAGTAAATACTAATTCCGTTTTGTTGCTGCAATATCGAAAATAACTGTACAATATTGTGCATTTTGCGGACATGCGGTCTCACAAGCTTCCGAGACGGTTGTCATTGTCGGCTTATCCATACCGGGTGCATAAACCACAGCAGATCCCAGATTAGACTTAACATGCAAAGCAAAACCATTCTTCATTTGGCCCGGAGTCATTCTTATCCAATCTTGAGATAAAAACTCGCGGCATGATCCCATGTCTTCATCAAGCAATGTCACAAAGAGCATGAAAGAATTCCAGTTAGGATATTCGTCCTTTTTCATATAAATTTCACCGAGCGGAACTTGACAAACTTGTGCAGTAACATCCTTAATGGTAGAATAACCTCTTTTACATTCCTGTTTGTAAATGTAGTTATTTGGACCCTCAAAATCATGAACAGAACCCAAACCGGAGGCCTGCATGGTTGCCCATTCGTTTAAAATCTGAACCGTTGCATCAACGGTTTTGTTCATATTAAGTTTACTTGTCGCTTTTTGATATCCGCTCAAAGCCGCAACTGTTAAAACACCGATAACGGCCAAAACGCCGAGCATTTCAACCATAGAACGACCTGTTTCTTGAATTTTTCTCATTTATTTTCCCCCTCCTGAACTTAAACGAGTGTTATAAGTTGGCAATATTGTAGATGTGCCGTATGGGCCATTGTTCGTACCACCGTCACCTGCTTCGGCAGCTTTTGCAAAAATGCCGACGGTGAGCAAAACAAAAATGCCCAACATAAATTTCAATAAAAATTTTTTCATTTTTAATCTCCAAAAATTATCGATAACAACCTATTATATCACACCACCGTTTCTTGTCAAACCTTTTTTAAATTATTTTTCTTTTTTTAGCATCTCCCCTTTCCACTTATCCTTGTTTTTCTTTTTAACCGTCATCCTTGAGTTTGCATTCTTTCTTTACTGTCATCCTTGGGTTGGCTGTCAAGCCAATCCCGAGGATCTCCCCTCATTGTCACCCCACGAGGCACTTCAGTGCCGAAGTTAAGGGGGCTCTTTTGACCACCACCCTCCCTTATACACCTTGAAAAAAAATTGTTTGCATTGCTTTTTTTTCTAAGATATATTGACTTGAAACAACTCAAACAGGAGGCTTTTTTATGAACTTATCAACTTTTCTTTTGTGGGGTATTATCGGTTACTTTTTAGGCTCCATTCCTTTTGGTCTTGTCTTAACGCGTTTGGCAGGCTACGGCGATATTCGTAAAATCGGCTCTGGAAACATCGGCGCCACAAACGTTTTACGCACAGGCAATAAAACCCTTGCCTTACTCACAGTTCTTTTAGATGCCTTTAAGGCCGGTTTTGCAGCTTACCTTGCTTACCATTTAACACCCTCAGCCGAATATTATTTCTTAGGTTACGCCTCCCACGTCAACACCATCGCCTCTTTAACGGCCGGCACCTGCGGCATTTTAGGCCATATGTTCCCCATTTGGCTCAAATTCAAAGGCGGTAAGGGAATTTCGTCTGCGTTAGGTCTGCTTCTTGTTACCTATTGGCAAATCGGTGTTTTTGCGCTCCTTATTTGGCTTTTCATGGCTTTTACCTTCCGTTATTCGTCATTATCTGCCATCACCGCAGCCATTTTTGTTCCGGTTTTAACATACTTAATGGCACCGCCGGTATACGTATACTTTTACACTTTTGTTGTCATCTTGGTCTTATTCAAACACCGCTCAAACATGTTGCGTTTAATCAAAGGCGAAGAAAGCAAAATCAGTTTCAAGAAAAAAGCTTAAAATGCCCTCAAACCTCACCGATTATATCAGGCTCATTTCAACCGATGGCATCGGTCCGGTTTCTTTTTATAAATTTTTGGAAAAATACGGCTCAGCCTCCGAGGCTCTAAAGGCACTTGCTCTTAAAAAAGAGGTTTGCTCGGTTGAAAAAGCCGAAGAAGAACTTAAAAAAGCCGAAAAAATGGGTGTTCAAATCATTTCTTTTGACAGCCCTATTTATCCCGTATCCTTAAAAGAGCTCAATGACGCCCCGCCCGTTTTATACGCCAAAGGCAATCTTGATCTTTTAAATTACCCTGCCTCTTTGGCCGTCGTCGGCTCTCGAAATGCCTCTGTTTCAGGACGAAAAATTGCCTCTCGCATTGCCTATGACTTAACAAACGCAGATGTTTTAATTGTTTCGGGTATGGCGCGCGGCATAGACAGTGCCGCCCACAAAGGCGCGCTTTACGCCAAAGATCAAAACGGCCCGACCATTGCCGTTTTAGGCACCGGCGTTGATGTTTGCTATCCGAGCGAAAATCAAGAATTGTATGAACAGATTGCCGCACAAGGCCTTTTAATTTCCGAATTTGCCTTGGGCGAACAAGCCAATGTTTCAAACTTTCCGCGCCGTAACCGTATTGTATCTGCCTTAAGCTTAGGTGTTTTGGTGGTTGAAGCCTCTTTAAATTCCGGCTCGCTCATCACGGCACGCTTAGGGCTAGAACAGGGAAAAGACATTTTTGCAGTTCCCGGCTCACCAATCGAAAACAAATCAGCCGGTTGCAACAAGCTCATCAAAGACGGCGCCCTTTTAGCCGAAAGCGCTGATGATATTTTACAAACACTTGCCGTCACACAAAACAGAACGCTGAAAACTTTTTCAAACGCAACGGCAAAATCAAAACCTCTTGACAATGAAAAAAAACAAGTCAATATTACCGAGCGAAAAATAAGTGATGTTAAAAACGCCGACATCCTTCAAATCATCGGCACGTCAGGCCTTGAAACGGATGAGCTGATACGCCATTTAAAAGTTCAAGCTGCCGATGTTCTTGTCTTGATAACCGAGCTTGAGCTTGAAGGTTTAATCAAAAAAACAAACGGCAGTTTTCTACAACTCACGAAACAAGGATTAAAGGTATTAAAATGAAACTCGTTGTGGTCGAATCTCCGGCAAAAGCCAAAACAATCAACAAATACTTAGGCTCTGATTATAAAGTTTTAGCGAGCTTCGGTCACATCAGAGATTTGCCATCAAAAGACGGCTCCGTTAATCCCGACAAAAGCTTTGACATGACCTGGGAGTTAAGCGCCTCGGGCAAAAAGCGCTTAAATGACATCATCACGGCCCTAAAAGATGCTGACACATTAATTCTCGCCTCCGACCCTGATAGAGAGGGAGAGGCTATTGCTTGGCATATTTTGGAAGAATTAACCGCACGCAAAAAAATTCAAGGCAAAAAAATCGAACGTGTTGTTTTCCACGAAATCACAAAATCCGCCGTCAGCGAGGCCATTAAAAACCCGCGCCAAATTGATGACAATCTTGTCTCGGCTTACATGGCGCGCCGTGCGCTTGATTACCTCGTCGGCTTTACCTTGTCGCCTGTTTTGTGGCGCAAACTGCCCGGATCAAAATCGGCAGGGCGTGTCCAGTCTGTCGCCCTTCGTTTAATTTGCGAACGTGAAAACGAAATTGAAAAATTCAAACCCGAAGAATATTGGACGGTTGATGTTGACCTAACAACAAAAGAAAAAGCGCTCATCCCGTCTCACTTAATCAATTTAGACGGCAAAAAACTTGAAAAGTTTGATTTAAATACAGAGGCTAAAGCGCTTGAAGCCAAGGCCAAAATTGAAGCGCAAGATTTTACAATTTCCCTTGTTGAGCGCAAAAAAGCAAGTCGTTATCCGGCACCGCCGTTCACAACGTCAACGCTTCAACAGGAAGCCGCACGTAAGCTTCGCTTTTCAGCCAAAAAGACCATGCAAATTGCCCAAAAGCTTTATGAAGACGGTTATATCACATACATGAGAACAGATGCTGTCAACCTCTCAAATGAGGCGATTAAAGCCTGCCGCGAAGCGATTGAAAAATACTTTGGAGATTCGTATCTCCCCAAAGACCCGAAGATTTATAAAACAAAATCCAAAAACGCACAAGAAGCGCACGAAGCTATCCGCCCGTCAGATGTAATGAACACACCAAAGAAGTTAGAAACAAAGCTTGACGGCGATTCGCACAAACTCTATGAGCTCATCTGGAAGCGCACGGTTGCCTGCCAAATGTCACCGGCTGTTCTTGACCGTGTTACCATTGATTCCACATCAAAAGATCAAAAAATCTTACTTCGTGCCAACGGTCAGGTTATTGCTTTTGACGGCTTCTTAAAGCTCTATCAGGAAAGCAAAGATGATACTTCTGATGATGATGAAAATCGCATTTTGCCGAACGTCAACGAGGGTGACAAAGTTGAAAAAGAGAGCATTAAACCCGAACAACACATGACAACCCCTCCTCCAAGGTTCACCGAGGCAAGTTTGGTTAAAAAACTTGAGGAACTCGGCATCGGTCGTCCGTCAACTTACGCTTCAATTATTGCCGTTTTGCAAGAACGCAAATATGTAAAAGTTGAAAAACTTCGCTTTATTCCGGAAGACCGCGGACGCATTGTCACTGTCTTTTTGGAAAATTACTTTAAAAAATACGTTGAATATGATTTCACGGCACAGTTAGAAGAATTTTTGGATGACGTGTCAAACGGCGAGATGGATTGGAAAAAGCTTCTTTCGGGCTTTTGGGCAAAGTTCATCAAAAATGTTGATTCGGTTGCGCCCTTAAAGGTTTCTGATGTCATTGAAAAAATAGATGAAGTCTTATCTCATCACCTCTTCCCTGAAAATCCGGACGGTTCCGATCCGCGTTTGTGCCCCGAATGTAAAAAAGGGCATCTAAGCGTCAAGCTCGGCAAATTCGGTGCATTTCTGGGATGTTCTAATTATCCCGAATGCAAATACACAAAGCCTTTAACGGATGTTAAAGATGAAGAAGAGCAAGATTTAAATGCCCCAAAAGAGCAAAAACCCGAAGATAAACTTTTAGGCACTTATAAAACCTTAAATGTTTATTTGAAAAAAGGCCCTTACGGTTTTTATATTCAATGGGGCGAAGATGCAACGGCTCTAACGGAAAAGCCGAAGCGCATTGCCTTGCCGCGCGGTCTCAAACCAGAAGAGCTCACCTTTGAGCAAGCTCAAACTCTTATTTCGCTTCCCAAAGATTTAGGCTCCGGCATTGAAGTCAACATCGGAAAATTCGGCCCCTATATCAAACAAGGCAACAAATCTCGTTCTTTGAGCGGGGAAGATACCATCTTTAACATCACCAAAAAACGCGCTGAAGAATTGTTAGAAGGTGCCAAAGAAAAAGCTGAACCGACAGTCTTAGGCAAAAATCCGGCAACAAATGAAAATATTGTTTTGGCAGCAGGCCGCTACGGCTTATACTTAAAATGCGGCAAAACAAATTACGCCATACCGCCAAAACAGCGCAAGCCCGATTTAACGCTTGATGAAGCCCTTAAAATCATCACGGCCAAAAAATAACCTCTTTTTTCTCTTCTTAACGTCATCCTTGGGTTTGCATTCTTTTTTAATGTCATCCTTGGGTTTGCTTTAGCAAATCCCGAGGATCCATACCATTATTGTCATCACGAGGAGGACAAAGCCTGACGTGGTGATCCCGGTCTTTTTAACCCCTCACCCCTCGTTTTCGACAATTTCTTTAATAATCAAACAAACAGCAAAACACTTTACATCTAAAGCCAAAATTCGATTTTTCTTGTGAATCATCCAAAAATATGATACAATAAAAGCACCAAATATAAATTATGTATGAAAAATGTCTACTATTCTGTTAGATGTGTGCTGCAAGCACTTTTTCATGCTGTTTGGTAATTAATTGATTTTTTTATTAACATTTCATATAAACAATTAAAACTCACCACCATGAAAAAAGAAAAAATGTGGACGATTGTCTTGAATATCCTGACAGTCGTCGGGTTGGTCTTCTTCTTTGCAATGGCCAACAAAAAACAAGAAAAAGAAGAAGAATCCGAAAGCAAAATTGTTGCCGAAGGATTCTACAACAACACCGCAAAGGAGGTGGCTGAAGGGATATATGTTGTCCCTGTCTCCGAAACAGAAAACATCATCGCCATTAGAAGTAATGGAGAGTACAAGTATCTGAGACAAATTCAACAAACAAGAACTCCATGCCTCATCCTCCATAGGAATGATGGGGCAATCGAGTAACACCAGCCCAGCCACATCGAAAAATTTGCGTACCCCTCAAAAGGTACGCAATTTTTTTATATCATTTTTTAAATTTCAGCTCTATCTAACCCAATATCTAAAAAACGCGGAGAGCATGTGTAGATAATAAGAAAAGTTCATTTAAGTGAAACGAGTGTACTTCAAACGTACACGACCGAACTCAAATGAACTTTTCTGTACTTAGCTACCAGCTATACGCGTTTTTTTCTAAAAGGGGATATCGTCATCCAATTCTGGAGCAGCAGCAGTTGCATCCGAAGATGCACCAACATCCCAACCCGAAGCTGATGTTGCAAACGGATCTTCACCTGCCGGAGCACCGCTCTCTTTTGCATCAAGAAGAACAAGTGTTCCGGAATAGCTTTGTAAAACAACTTCCGTTGTGAATTTTTCTTGCCCGCTGTTGTCTTGATAGCGACGGGTTTGCAACTGTCCTTCAATATAAACTTTTGAGCCTTTGTGCAAATAACGCTCGGCAGTATCTGCAAGTTGCGGATTAAAAATGACCACACGGTGCCACTCTGTTCTTTCTTTCATTTCGCCTGAGGCTTTATCGCGCCATCTGTCAGATGTTGCCAAATTAAAATTCACAATTTTCGCACCGCTTTGCGTGTTTGAAACTCTGGGGTCAGCGCCCAAATTACCAACCAAAATCACCTTATTGATACTACCGGCCATTTTTTCTTCCTTTATGTAAGTGTTAATATTGAGCTGACTTTATTCTAAAATCAGAAGTTTTTCAACCTTTTTGATAATTTCATCAACCGTTATACCGAAGAATTCGTAAACATCATCACCTTTGCCCGATGCCCCGAATGTTTCCATGCCAACGGTTGTGTCAGCATATTTATCCCAGCCGAAAGTTGTTGCGGCCTCAACGGCAACGCGCGGTTTCTCGCCCAAAACTTCTTTTTGATATTCTTGAGGTTGCTTATCAAAAAGCTCCATGCAAGGCATAGAAACAACAGCAACTTTAATTCCTTTTTCTTTAAGTTTTTCCTGTGCCTGAACGGCAAGCATCACCTCAGATCCCGTTGCAATAATTGTTGCCTCACGCTCACCTTCGCAATCTTTAATCACATAAGCACCTCTTAAAGTCAGGTTTTCTTTTATGCTTGTTCTTAAAAGAGGCAACCCTTGCCTTGAAAGCGCCAAAATCGACGGTGTTTTTTCTTGCGTTAATGCAACTTCCCAAGCCTCTGCCGTTTCCACCACATCACACGGACGGAATGTTAAAATATTCGGCATGGCTCTGTATGAAGCCAAATGCTCAACAGGCTGATGTGTCGGCCCGTCTTCACCAACCCCGATGGAATCATGTGTTAAAACATAAATTTCGCGAAGTCCCATCAAAGCGGCAAGCCTCATAGATGGCCTCATATAATCGGAAAACACAAAAAATGTTCCGCCGAAAGGTATCACACCGCCATGCAAAGCAAGCCCGTTCATCATAGCGCCCATCGCATGTTCTCTGATACCGTATTTAATATTGTTGCCATCATATTCGCCTGCTTTAATGGTTTTTGAATAACTTGTTAAAGTCAAATTTGAAGCTGCCAAATCGGCAGATCCGCCAACCATCTGCGGCACATTTTTGATAATCTCTTCCAAACACATCTGCGAAGCTTTTCTCGTTGCCACTTTTGTTTGTTCGGCAATGGCCTTTTCTTTTAAGGCTTTCAAACCCTCGTTCCAGCCGACGGGCAAAACATCATTGATATAGTCTTGAAAATCCTTATGCTCGAAAGAATTTCTTTCCCAAAGCGCATAGTCTTCCTCACATCTTAAGCCCACCTCGCGCCATGCCTTAAAAGCCTCCTCAGGCACTTCAAACGCACCATAGGTCCACTTTAAGTTTTCACGCATCAAAGCCGTTTCTTCTTCTCCCAAAGGCGAGCCGTGACACTTTGACGTTCCGCATTTATTCGGTGCACCGAAACCAATTGTTGTTTTGCAGGAAATGAGTGTCGGCTTGTCAGATTGTTGCGCTTTTAAAAGAGCCTTTTCAATCTCGTCAAAATCATGTCCGTTAACTTCAAGTGTATTCCAACCCATCGCTTCAAAACGCTTCAACTGGTCAACAGAGCTGGCGTCATCAACACTGCCGTCAATGGTAATGTTGTTGTTGTCCCATAAAACAATCAGTTTGTTTAACTTCAAGTGTCCGGCAATTGAAGCGGCTTCTTCGGATATTCCCTCCATCAAACAACCGTCACCGGCAATCACATAAGTAAAGTGGTTGCAAAGTTTATCCCCGAATTTTGCGTTCACGATTCGCTCAGCCAAAGCCATACCGACGGCAGAAGAAATACCCTGTCCCAAAGGTCCTGTTGTCATGTCAATCCCGCTTAAATGACCATATTCCGGATGTCCGGCCGTTTTGGCGTGAAGCTGACGAAAGTTTTTAATATCATCAAGGGTGATGTCTTCATAACCTGTCAGATATAAAAGTGAATATAAAAGCATTGAACCGTGTCCGGCAGATAAAACAAACCGATCTCTGTCAAACCACCTCGGCTTTCTCGGATTAAACTTTAAAAACTTTGAAAACAAAACGGTTGCCACATCAGCCATACCGAGTGGCATTCCCGGATGCCCCGAATTGGCTTTGTTAATTGCATCAACACTCAAAAACCGAACAGTATTTGCCATCAAAATCTGTTTATCCATTTTTTAAAACCTTTCATTTGTTAAATTATCTTTCCTTCTCGTCATCCTTGGCTTTATCCTCTTCTTTCCCCGTCATCCTTGGGTTGATTTTAGTCAATCCCGAGGATCCATCCTCTTTCCCCGTCATCCTTGGGCTTGTCCCGAGGATCTTACTTTTTCGTCATGCCTCGAACAAAATGAGATAAGGCATTTCTTAAGCAAAAACCTTTTCTTATTTAACCTTATATTCGCTGTCTTGGGTTATGGCTTTTAAACCGGCATACATATCAAAATCATATTCGCCGGCCGGCACCGAAAGCTCACCAAATTCCGGAGAATAATACATTTCATAAGAACCTTTCGGCATACGTGCTGCAGCAAAATATGTTTTCTGACCCAAAAATCTTGTCGGCCCTTCAAACGTTTCCAAATAATATGAAAAATGCACGTCTTCAACATTGCTGTTTCTCAAGCGCACAATCTTAAATCTCGGTGCAACGGCAGCCTTGTTTTTCTGAACCCGTTCGTCAAAATAACAATGCCCTTTGTAACCAATCATTTCAATCTTAAACAAAT
>Ga0310690_10002386_pt1 | contig 30674 bp, 43 predicted proteins | sample AusTroGonzalo_MG_2_FD_207661 | JGI IMG/M metagenome (GOLD analysis project Ga0310690, IMG submission 207661) | Bovine rumen microbial communities from tropical cattle in Woodstock, Queensland, Australia - Gonzalo_04 (v2) (version 2) | ecosystem: Host-associated > Mammals > Digestive system >...
ATCGCCACCGGGCGAATTTCCAAAGATCGCGAGGCCCTTCCCTTCCTCGCTCACCACAAACGGGACCGCTGTCCTATTTGTCCATCATTGAAACCGTTGCCGCGCTGACGATTGCATCGCATGTGTGAGGGGGCGATGTTATTCAGATCAAGCTCAAGCTCTGGCGCTTTGGAGAACGCGACAAGATGGTCAGGTTCCCACGAAAGCGGAGCCGTTGACGGCCGCAATGAGTAATCAATCGGCTCGCCGCATATATGACACACGGCACGGGCACGCCTGTCCCGGTTCCATGCCAGCCCCCGGATGTACTTCCACCGGGTGCTTCTATGCTCAGCCATGACCCTCCCCCCTCTCAAAACGCGAGGGGCGGGGGAACCTGTCTCTGATGAACTCCCCGACCTTGCCCTTCGCAAAAGTGTCGTCGTTGGTACTCAGGAAGTCGACAGACCCCCGGGGTATTTCTTCCAGGTCGTAGACTTTGACGTCTGGCCTGTCGATATAGGGACACCCTGAAAGATTCCCGTAAACGCTGCGCATCTGTGGCGATGTGCACCGGTTAATCGTTTCCGCTGCGATCTTCTTGTTGAACAACATCGGAAGATGCACGTCAAAATTGAGCTCTGTGGCTCCCAGATCGTGAAGCTCCTGCTGTGCCTTGAGCAGTGTCCTGCCGTAAGGGTTGAGCCATTTGTGAACCTCGCGCCTCAGCTGCTCGACACGTTCGCCGAGCGTCCTGTCGACATAGTTCACAAACTCACCCTCAAACGGCCGCATCACGAAAAAATCATCGTTAAATAAAAAGAAGTCATCACTGACTTCTTCGTTCCTGATGACTTCCCACATGCTCGACTTGATCAGCTCCCACTTCGAGGATCCTGTCTGTTTGTGTCTGATTCGTCCGTCTGGCTCAAAGCCTTCAGGCTGGCCGCAAACAAAAAAGACCTTTCTGTGTGGGAAGTTCTCATCTATTGAGCGCAGCGAATAGCGCAGTTCGTCCGGCTTGACGTCCGGCTTCAATATATAAATTATGTCATGTTTTCCTGGCATGGTTCTGGTCCTCCAATAGAAAAGCCCCGCGGGACCGGTTGCGGGGCTTAAAGGAAGATTAGTGAAAAGCTTCGTTTAAATATCGTGGGTGATCATGTTTTAAAGCCATCTAATCAATTAGACATTACCATATAAAACAGTCTCATTTGGTATCATTTTTCACTCTTTGACGTAATAGGCATATTTATCGGACAAATAGATTGGGCGGAAACCGGGAAACCTCTTCATAAAAATCTCATGTGTGAGGTCATCCTGAAGGTGGCGCTCCCACGGGTTATTGTTCTTTGCGCCCTGTTTATACAGGAACGGGACTGCGATCAGCATGTCAGTGCAGCGTGGCATCGCGTACTCAATGACTCGCCGAGCATCGTCGACGCTCATGTGTTCCAGGACGTCGCCGAAAATAATCAGGTCATAATAATTATATTGATAGAACTGCACGGCTGAGCCGAAGACCATCCTATATTTTTCTTGCAGTCTGTACTTGTGAATGTAAGGCGGCCAGACCTCGACGGCATCCATTACCATGTAATCACCCAGAAGGTCGAACCATTTACCATTGCAAGCGCCGACGTCAAGACAGGCCGAGCCTTTGCTGAAATGTTCAAATATCCATTTGACCGCTTCCTGTTTTCCTTCGTTGTAGCTTCCCATCTTTAGCCTCCTATTTAATAAAAATTATCAATGCAGGAATAAACAAAATCATAAAAATCATAATTGCAATAATTGACGTTTTTGTCATTCTTCTTTTCTCCTTTCTCCTTTACCAATCAACCGCCAGATCGACACCGTTCGGGTAATCAGCCACGAACGCACCCGTGTCCACGACTATCGCGTCGCCGAGTGATGTCGGGATGATGGTCCCCTTCGGTCTGATTTTCCAGTTCGCTGCACACATAACATACAGCCCCAGCATCTTCGCACCGTCGTCCCGGATCCAATAGGGAAAATTAAGCTCATCAAAACCGAGTTCGCGCATGTATTGCACACATAAGTCCATTTTAAGGTTATAAAAGGTCTCACGCCCTGACGGACCCATGCACCCGCCCCGTTCCTTCGTGATCTGGCCCTCAGTCCATGCCGGTGTCACGTTTCCACGCGCAACGTTCTCGTCATACCATTCTTGATTGCTCAGCACTGCGATCGGTGTCGGTTTGGGTGTCGGTGTCGGTGTGTTCGTGGGTGTTGGCAAAGGTGTCGCGCTGGGTGTTGGTGTCGGTGTTATCTTGAGGACAACGATCTCAGCTTCGAGGGCCGTGATCGTGTTCTGGTATTCCGTCCGCTCCTGTCTCAGATGGTCGGAGAAGCTGCACAGCGTGAGGACTATCCACACAAGGGCGAGATATAACGCCATCACAGTGATGACTTCCTTTTTATCGTTCACCGTGCCCCTCCGATCACCCTCTTGTAAACGGGATTGTCCCAGAGCTCAGCCTGGCGCCTCCGAACGGCTTCGAGAAGCTGAAACGATTCCTCAATTTCATCACCGTCCACACCTTGCGGAGCATTTTCCAAAATGAATTGAATGAGTGCATCCTGTTCGTCAACCAGGTCATAAATGTCCGTAATCCTGCTCAGGCTCTTCGGGTTGTCAAAGTGATGCGTCACGGCAACGTGTTCCGAGCAGTAAATTCTCCGGGCAACCTTCAGACAATTCAAATTAAAAAGTTCATCCTCGCCGTGCCTGAGTCCTTCCTTGAACTCGATAGACTCAAGAAGTTCCGACTTATAGATCTTATTCCAGACAAGAACCCAAAGCTCTGGAAGTTCGTCGAGCTCATAAATTCCGCGCGGATTGAAAAAACGGACCGGCTTCATTCCTTCGGGTGTCTGTTTTCTGTGATTGAGCTGGATAATCTGAGCGTCAGGTTCTTCTTTTATGGCTGCGTTTATGTTTTCCCAGGCATCAGGTTCGAGCGTGTCGTCAGCGTCTAAAAAGGTAATATAATCAGCTCCCAGATTGAGCGCCCTCCTGATGCCTATGTTCCGGGCATAACTCACGCCTTGAGGTCCGGCGATCTTCATGAGGTTGATCTTGTAACCGTGATTGTCATATTTGTCGACAATGTCAGCGCCGCCGTCCGTGCTTCCGTCGTCGACCATAATAACAACAAAAGGGCCTTTGATGCTGTCCAGGCACCGCGTGAGCCACGGAGCTGCATCCTTAAAGGGTATTATCAATGCGATTGTCATGATTCACCTCCGAGCTGTTCCGGCTTCTTGTATGGTTCTGGTAATGGCATCCAGGCGTCAACACCATCCCAGTCGTCATGGTCTTCGAGTCCATAACCAAATTCAGAGTCATAAATACAGACATCAATAAATATCCCCCAACATGACGAGATAAGGATCTTCTGGCCGTCGTCAGGCATAGGACAATCAAATGCTTTGATTCCTTCCGTTCCGTCATATTCCTCTTCGAGCTTTTTTTGTTCTTCTTCCGTGAGGTCTCGCATCTTGATCGGGATCCAGGTCATCACGTCCTTCTCGCGAGCTAACCAAGCCGCCTCGAAGCCATTCCTGTACTGGTCGCGGTCATAAGCCAGAGCGCGAGCCAGTTCATGCTTGTCAACTTTGACGCCCATCTGTTCACTGATCTCCACGATGATCCGATTTTCACGTTCCTCCGTGATCTTGTTGGCTATCTCCTGGAGCGCCAGAGTGATCGGGCTCTCATAGTCTTCCATAATATTGTCTGTGATAATGTGATGTTCTGGTTCCTTTACTCCACCACTGCCAAAGGCTTTGATGAAGTCTTCTGCTATTATTTTGTCTGTCATTCTTCTTTACCTCCGAGCATAGTCTCTAAAAATTCTCTTCTTGATAAAGCGAGCGCGTCAGAAGTTCCGCAATCGCTGCATCGTAAATGCAAAACAACAAGGTTATATTTGGGTTCTTCGGTAATCATCCACTGGAATAACCGGCCGCACTTCGGACAATATATCGAGTGTGTTGTCAGTTCTTTATTGTCCACGAAGCTGTTCCTCCTTGATTGTGATTGTGTAACCTAAAGAAGTCAGGAGCTCCCTTGTGTATGACTTAACAAAAACCAATTCCCTTGATTCGTCATAATAAGCTTCAAACTCTTCACCTTTTTCGTTTTTCACGATGACGGGCTTGGTCGTTGCTATTGGAATGATTTCATAATCATCCGGGACAAAAACCACACCGCCGGCGGCGTTCTTCCATTCTTCTTGAAAGTTCTTTTTTTCTTCATATGTCAAATTTTTAGCCTTCAAGATATATTTAGGCGCTTCATTTTTCAGCACAACGATCGCCCGCCTTAATGCCTGTTTATATTGACAATTTCCATCTGAGCACATATTTTTAATCGAACATGTGTCACATGCCTGTCTTTCGAGTATGCTGGCCGCTTGTGTATTGTTCATTTATTCAAACCTCCCGCTTCTTAAAATCTTGACCATTCTCTCGAGCATCCTGCCGTGGATCCGGAAGACGGTCGCCCTTCCCAAGTGTTCCACCTCTGCGATGTCGTTCCACTTCAGGCGGTGAATATATCTGTCGAGAGCGATGAGCTGGTGATCAGAGTCGTCGAGTTCGCTGATCGCCTTGATCGTTGTCCTGAAGATCTCATCATGTTCCCGTTCGAGCTGTTCGACGGTGTCCTTCTGCTGCGAGTAGTCCAGGAGCGTGTCCTCGTGTCTCTGTCTTGCTGCGTCCGCGTCCTTGCTTTCGGTTCCGTCGTTCTCGTACCGTGCAACACCGGAGCCGAGTTTATTCTCAAGCGCTTCGAGCTTCCGCTTTGCTGCGTCGAGTTTCTTGGTCTGGTAATAGTAGCGATTAAGCCACATTTTCGCCTCAAAACATTCGTCTCTCATGGCTCACCTCCGAAAATGTCCGGAGCATTGTCGGCCACTGCATCGAGGGCATCGTTCCAGCCTGTTTCATATATTGCGAGCATGGTCTTCCCGATTTCCCTCATGAGCATCTTGATCGTCTCGGGCCTAAACTTTCCCACCCTGATGTCTTCACGGGCAACAGCTCCGTCGGGGATCTCTCTGGTAAAGGTCTCGATGATCGTCAGGATCTCCGGAACGGTAAAGAGCTTCACGTCAACAACATGCTCAAAGTGTTCCTTTAACTTTTCAGCGTTTGCGATCTTCATGATTCACCTCCGAGAACTGTCGGCGCGTTGTCGATGTCTGCGAGGATCTGAAGGAAAGCCGTCTCAGCTGTCACACCCTGAAGGACTGCCTCGTTAAAATAGAGCTGGAGGTCAGCCTTGAGGCCGTTCGCGTCGATAAGCCTCGCGCCTTCCGGGATGTTCTTGAGTAATGACACGGCTATGTCAAAGGCTTCCTTGTTTTCCTTATACTTGGCTTCGTAACCTGTCCCGCCGTTGTTATCAAAGAAAACCATATAACAGTCACGCATTACCTCGAGCCGTTCGATCACTTTGTCGTTCTTCATTTCTTTGTCCCTCCTTCGATCTGATAAAGGTCAGAATTCCCTTCGATAACTTCCAGGAGGTTCTTCGGGAGCCTGAAGCCGAACGAGAACAGGACAGAATAAAAATGTGTGTGTGAGTCCAGTGTCGGCTTGCTCTTGGTGAGGTCATAACTGACGAACTTGTTTTTATAAGAACATGCCAGCTCAAACCAGACGCAGATCATGAGCTTCTTGAGCGGTTCGCTCTTCTGATATACTTCATCAAGGTCGAGCTTCTCGTGGATCAGTGTCCGGATGTTTCCGTAATATGTATTACTAAAGTTTGGAATGACTCCGCCGTTTTTTTCGAGGATCCTGATGCAGTTCCCGAGCTTGTTCTTGTATGAAGTAGGCGCGAGGCCATTGAGGTCCTTCTCCGGGATCGTGATGATATAACGAATATATTCGTCACAGATCTCCGCTCTGGCCTTCTCGAGCTCCTGGCTCTTCTTCTTGATGATCTCCTGACGGAGTTCTTCCTTCGTCTTGGGCTGTGCCTTCTTCTGCTCTTTGGTGAGCTTCATGGCGAAGCTGATGCTTCTGTAAGACTTGGAATAGTAAACTGTGTCATTCTCGTGTGCTTCTGCTGCGTCCTTGATCCTCTGAACGTTCTCCTTTGAGAACTCTTTGAGAGGAATGTCGCCATAACCGAACTCCGGCAGTCTTTTCCATTCAGCGCCTCCGAACCAGGCACGGCTTTCCTCTTTCCAGCCGACCGAGTCGAGCACTTCCTTGTATTTCTGAAAATTAGACTCGAGTGTCGTTTCTTCGAGATATTCGTCGACCTCGTCAGCCAGTTCCTTCGAGCTGTCAACGCTCTCGAGGATCTCGTTCCTCTTCTCGATGTCCTTGATCTTGCTGAGCTTCATGAAGTCAGCGATCGAGAGCTGGAAGCGTTCGGAGGTCTCTGTCAGTGTTTCCTCGTCGAGCTTGTTGATCTCGAGCCTCGCCTTGACGGTCTTCTCTGAAAAGCCTGTTTTTTCTGCTATCGTCTCGACAGTGTCACCGAGGTCGAGCATGAGCTGGAAGCCGTGAGCCTGTTCTATATAGGTCAGATCTGTGCGCTGCATGTTCTCCATGAGCATGATGCCGACCTGTTCCCTGTCAGTAAGGCCTTCGACAATAACACAGGGAAGTTCGTGAAGGATTCCCTCCGATGCTGCGAATCGTCTGTGACCGATCAGGATGCGGAAGTGCTCCAGAGTGTCGTCCGTTGGGATGACGGTCAAGTTCTGCATGATGCCGTGTTCACGGATGGACTCACGCAGTTCTTCCAGATCGCCGAGGTCCTTCCTCGGGTTGTCCGGATGCGGTTCAAGCTGTGAGCGGTTTAAGTAGACTATTGAAGATTTGTTCATTTTCACTTTTCTCCTTTTTTCAATCTTCGGGAAGTTCTTCGAGTTCGATGCGGATCTCGGCCTTCTCTGCGTATCTCTTTACGACGTGGAGCTCTGCGACCTGGTTGTCGTCTTCCCAGAACCTCGAAGCGGTCATCGAGTCCTTGATCTCTTTGACGTAGTTGTCGCAGTCCGGTCTTGTCGGTTTGTACTTTCCCCAGAGCTTCCGATCCTTTACGTCGAAATAAAGCAAAACGGTAAGCTTCACAGGTCCCTCGATGGGTTTCTCCGGAGCGTAGCGCTTCATCCTGTAAATGAACTGGCCGCGCTCGGCGCTGACCTTCTGGGTGCGGTAGTGCTTGATATACGGCACGAGCTTCCCCATCTGGTTCCTTCTGTATTTGATCGTCTCGCCCTTCTGCTGGGCCGTTCCCTTCGGTAAGCCGTTTTCAAACGTGAGAATAAATTCAAGTTTCATATGGCAGCGCCCTCCCGAGTTTCAGATCTTCAACAGGTTCGTCCGGATAGATCTCCCGCTCTGTCTCCACGACTGCGTTCCATACGGAATCAAGGAAGTCCTCCACGCTCATCCCGTCCGGGATCGCGGTCACTTTCGCCCGCTTCGGAGGTTCCAGCGCCGCCTTTGGAGGTTCCGAGTAAACGATCTCAGCCCTCGCCCTGGCTTCAATAAGGTCCGCAGGAGTCGGGAAAAAGTGCGAAGTGCTCATGTGGAGCCGTGCGGCCTTATAAATTGACTCCGCCGGATATTCACCGAGGACCATCTCCCAGGCTGTCGCCATAGCGGAAGGATCTGCGACCTTTGTGTGTGGGTAGTTTGAAATGACGATTTCAAGCAAGTCGAGTATTTCGGCGCGGTTCATATCAGTCCCTCCCTTCTCTTGAGCTCCGTGAACGGGTTGGAAGTCTGGGGAATGTTCTGAGGCTTTGAAGGAATGGCGTGAACCCTGTCCTTGCCTTCCCAGGTCCTCACGCAAGCCTTCCAGTCTGAGATTGGTCTGCCGTTGGCCTTTTTCCAGTTTTGGCTCGCATAGTAGTCAATGAACTTTTCGGGGTTTATGCCATTGTTCCGCTCCTGACAGTAGGCTGTTACTTCCTCGAGGGTGGGCGGTGTGAATTTTTTCACACCCTTATTACTTTGTTCCTTTAGTACTTTGTTATTTAGTACTTTGTTATTATTAGTATTTTGTATAGTGTCGTTTTCACCACATGTGGTGAAACCACCACCTGGTTCTTCCACATGTGGTGCGTTCCACATCTGGTGATTTCCACATGTGGCAAATTCCACATCTGGTGATTTCAACATCTGGATTGACTCGGGTACTTTTGACCGCTCAAACAGGTCCCACGACCACCTTGTGACTCTTCCGTTTTTGTCGACGTGTCTGTTGATTACGATGTAACCCTCGGCTTGTAATTCAGCCAAGAGACGACGCACAACGCTCTCGGATGTGCCCGAGTTCTTGACGATCCCCGCGATAGAAAAGCTCCAATCATTTGGGAAGCTCAAAAGGTAGGCCATAAACCCGCGGGCCTCAAAAGACAGGTTGACGTTCTGGAGGACTGCGTTGTCGATGATCGTGAAGCTCTCATTGTGTTCTTCTCTATGTACCATCTTGATCACCTCCGAGAGCTGCGAAGACCGGGACCGTCTTGAGGATCGCCTCGCCCTCAAAATCATCAAACGAGTAAATGATCCGCTCGCCCTTGTTGATGACCTGGCCGTGTTCGTCTTCGGAGTTATATGAGACCGTGATCGCGACAAAATCAGAGCCGGCTTTTTCCCTGGACTCGACGAAGACCTCACAAGCCAGCGGTTCCGCTGTGTAAGTCCTGAGCGCTTTGGCGATGTTCTCGGCTGCCGTCATGATCTCGGTCTCGAGTAGTTTGTACTTCATGACGTCCCTCCGATCTCGCCGAGCTTCTTGAGGATGTTCTCGATCTGTATGATCGACTCTTTGACCGGGACCAGCTTGTCGTCGATCTGGATCAAGGTCTTCGCCCCGTGCTTCAAGTACTCGGCATATTTAGACTCTTGTGTCACTTCCTGGATCGCCTTGATGGCGTGAATGTTTACGATCAGTTTGTTACCGACCGCGCCGTGGAGCTTTATGAACATGTCACACCTCCGAACCGAAAAGAGTCAGACCTGACGAGTTAATGGAGAAGCGTGGAGTTAGTGCGTCGTGGATCCTCTTTATAACTTCGTCATATGTTTCGGTCACGCAAAGAGTGTGCTTTGCGAATATGATCGTTTTAGAATTGCGTTCTTCGTCGATCAAATAAGAGACTGTAAACCTGCAACCGGGAACCATCTCACAGACTTGTTCGACATCAGAGAAACGGACCAGAAGGCGCTCTCCTTTGGTGCCATGTACTTCAAAGAACCCGGTCGGGATCCTCAGCTCGTTCTCCGGTTCTTCTTCCGGATGTGCGGGAACGCTTCCGGACTTTATTACAATCGAAGACGGACCAAACAGGGAATCATCAAGGGCCTCATCGGCAGCCTTCTCGATGTCCTTCTGTGCCATCTTGGTAATGACTTCGATGGGCGTGAGTCTCGGCTTCTTGGGTGTGATGTTCTTGAGATAATCAACGACCAGGGCGGCGAACTTATAGAGAGTCGTGCCCTTGTACTTGGTGAAGTGTCCCCTTCCCTCGATGCCGTTGTCATAATCGGGAACGATCCCGAACTTCTTGGCGAGGTCATTCAGACCGCCACCGTGATCCCAGCTCTGGGGGATCTCCAGACTCGGCTCGTTCTTCCTGATATAGTCGAGGACATCCTTCAATAAATAAAGTTTATCGCCTTGAAAATAGTTTTTACTTCCTTTTGTTTTGCTCATGTTAATCTTCCTTTCGTCTTGTGAAGTACTTGCAGCCCTTGAACCACTTCCGGACCGGTTTCGGGTTTTTACGGACCACAACACACAAACCATCAGCTAAAAACACACCGGTCTTGTGTTCGTTGTAATATCGGCAGTGTTCGCAGTTATTGAGGTCTTCCATGAAGCACCTCCGAATCAGAACGGATCGAACAGGCTGCCCGCCTCGAAGCTCCTCCTGTCGAGGATCTCGATGACTTCCTTCGGCGACTCCTGGCGGAGTGCTTCGTTCTCAAGCTGGAGCTTGTCATTGTGTTCTCGAAGCGTTCTGATCGTCTCCGAGTCGATTCCCAGCTCGAGGATCATGCCCACGATGACGCCGATTGCAACGGCTCCCACGATGTAGATAATTGTTAATAGATTCATGTCAGACCTCCCTCTGGTATGAAGCGACCAGGCAACCCTTGACGCCCTTCTTTTCAGGGTCTTCAAAATAGAGCTGGCCCTTGTAGAGATAACCGAATTCGATGATGATGTGAGAGTCTCCGGCTCTAAAGTGCTTTTTCGCATACTCGCGCAGCTCTCCGGCTTTTTTGGTTCTGGTAACGATGAAGGTCTTCCTTCCCTTCAATGATTTGAAAATTACGAAGCTATTCATTCATGCAATCCTTTCATTTGATAAATCTGTTCGGTTTGAGTACTTTGCGAGCATTTCCCACTCGCGGGGAGTAAAACCGACCTTTAACGCTTTGTTGACGTATGACTTCGAGCGGTTGATCACGTTGGCAATCTCCTGAACGGAGTCAAAAGTCTGATAAATTCGTGGGAATCTGATCCCGTCCGGTCTCGTTGCTTTCATATTTTGCCTCCGTGCTGTTGCGCGATTGCACTCTTCTCTTCAAAAAAATAAGCTCCCACCTCTGACAGCGGAATATTCAAAGCGTTGAGCGCTGCCTTCATTTGTGACGCCTTCCAGTTCCCTCGCTGCAATAGCCTTGAAACTGTCGAAGGCTCGAGATCTGCGGCCTTTGAGAACGCTGCAATCGTTCCGAACTTCTCGCTGATCGCTTCCCTGAGCTTGTCCGTGTTGTACTGTGGCATGTTGTTCCTCCTTTCCTTTTTGTTGCCGTGCATTATTGCACGGCTCAATGATACTTTAACAATCATCGTGCAATTTTGCAACCGTGCAATATTGCAATTATGTTACAAAGTTGCAATAATTAGGCTGAAATGGAGGGACCGCATAAATGTATGAAATAAACAAAAGAATCCGCGAGGAAATGACTCGCCAGAACTTGACCATGACAGACCTCGCACGTCTGTCCGGCTTGAACAGGTCTTCAATCTCCCGTTATGTTTCTGACACGATAGAACCAAAACAAAACGCGATCGGTGCGATTGCCAAAGCTCTCAAGGTTTCGCCCGCGTGGTTAATGGGTTTTGATGATTCGGAGGGACACAAGGCCGAGAACGTCAGGCCCATCCTGGAGCTCGACAAGCTGAGCCGTTTCAATCAGGCCAAAATTATTGCTTATTATGAGGGACTTCTCGCATCACAGGAGGGCAACGATGGCAACACCTAAATGGAATAAAACAAGAGGCTGCTGGGAGATCCAGGCACAGCACAACGGTCTCAGGAAGGTCTTCCGCTCATCCGTTCCCGGAATGAAGGGCAAGCGCGAGGTCATGGAGAAGTGTGACGACTGGATCGAGTTCGGAGGAACGCAGAAGGTCACGGTCGAAAAGTGTGTCGAGCTTTACCTAAAAGACATCGAGGCACGGCTCGGGAAGCGGGACACATGGCGGAAGGCAGAGATTTACACGCGTCTGTATATCCTTCCAGCGCTCGGAAAGTGCAAAATGAATAATTTAACATTGAGAGACTGGCAGAGCGTCCTAAACGATGCCAGGGCGATCAGAGAGCCATCCAAGCCCCTAAGTTATAAAACCATGTCACACCTCCGAACGATCTGCGTCGGACTGCATCGCTTCGCCTATGTCAATTATATGTGCGACGAATGGCGCGGCTCTTTGTATATTCCAAAAGGACACCAGAAGGGCGAGCGCCAGATCTTGCAGCCGTCTGATATAGCCGCCTTATTCGCTCCCTGTGCCCTCTGGTACGTCGGCGCGTTTCGGGTGATGTTGTTATGTGGTTTAAGACCGGGCGAGTGCTACGGCATACAAGATGGCGATATTAAGGGCAACGTTCTTTTTATTCGCAGAGCGATCAACGACGAGGGCGAAGTCACCGAGGGAAAGAATAAGAACGCCCAGCGAATCGTTCCGCTCCCTCCGATGGCCGCCTCGATCATCGAAGAGACCATTGAGAGGAACCACCGGGCGAACTTCGGGACTCCGTGGGTGTTCTGCAATTATTATGGAGGTCAGGCAAATCAGGGAACAGCTCGGAAACAATGGAACAGGCTCAAACAGGAGCGAGGTCTTCCCGGATCTCCATACTCACTCCGTCACACGTTCGTCAGTATTGTCTCCAGTCAGACGTCTCTCGCTGAGGGAACAGTCCGCGAGCTTGTCGGTCACTCTGACAGTATGGACACATTCGGGACCTACAAGCACAAGGTCGACGGAGAACTGGAGAAGGCTGCCGAAGTCATCAACCTCACTTTTGAGCGCCTGAAGGCATCGGAAAATTAAAAGTCATACCAAAAGTCATACCAAAGAAAACAAAAAATCCCCGCAAGCCTTTAAGCTTCGGGGTTTTAAATGGTGGGGCTGGTGGGACTTGAACCCTCGCCCGTAACTCTGTCCGTGGACTGAAATAACTCGAAAACATTGTAAAATAGGGCTTTTTGATTTTCAAGCCTTGAAACTGTCCACCGTAAAAAACACAAAAGTCATACCAAAAGTCATACCAAAAGAAAAAGCCCCCGACCGAAGTCGAGGGCTCTTTCTCTGTCCAGATTATGAGGTTCTTTAGTGAACAGCTAAATTATTTGAGGAGAAGGTTCCACGTCTCCGAGTCGACGATCCCGTCCGGCTCGAGTCCATAGTTCACCTTATAGTGATTGACAGCTTGCTCTGTGTCCCAGTCAAAATCACCATCGAGCGGGAGTTCATCACTGAAACCAAACTCGTTAAGTAAAGCCTTGAGTGTGTTGACCTGTCCCCCTGTGGATCCTCTGGAGAGTGTCGACAGTGTGATCGTGACAGATTCAGACGGAACCGGTTCCGGTTCGGGTTCATTACCCTCAAGGTCGTCATAGTAATCGAAAAATGTAGCTTTTCCGACTCCTGCGATGTAAGTGCTGTTTATGGAATATTCTCCATAACGGACCGCGTTGCCCTTATTGCCTTCGACGGTGTGGATCGTGGTGATCCTTCCGGCGTCATTATAGTCGAGGTCAACGATCAGACCGACGTGGCTCTCGTGTCCACGCTCTCCGAAATAAATAATATCGCCGACATAAGCGTCTTCAATATCGTAAAACTGACCGATTGCTCTGAAGTAGTCGGCTCCAAAAGTGCAGCCACATGACAGGTTATTGACCGGAGGCTGTTCGCCGAGATAATTCTGAGCGTCAAACTTCCGGGCATCTTCCTCGCTGTCCGACGACATCAAGAAGATCGCATTGATGAAGTTATGACACCAGGGTTGCCCCTGTTTCTTCTGTGGTGTGTAATAATTGCAATCGTCGAGGATCTGGCTGAAGATGGTCCAGTTGTTGCTTCCTTCTGTATAACCTTCGTCAGCGTATTTTTTGGCGAGACGAATAACATCCGTGCGGCGTATGTTTCCCATTATTTGCCTCCCTTCTCAAGCTCCGCCTTCTTCTGGTACTGGATGGAGCTGATTCCCAGGAGCGCACCGAGGAAAGTCGCGAGAGCTGCCACGGTCGCACCGATTGGAACGGTCAAGTCAGTCCAGCCCCAGATCTGACCGATGACCAGAACGAAGGAAGCCAAAGCCGGGAGCGCCACGGTGGCAGTCCATTTCAAAACGTCGTATGTCTTATTATTAAAGATCATATTTTTCCCTCCCTTGTCAGTCTTTCAAATGTGTCTTTGATGTGTTTGTTTGCGATCATCGTGTAACTGTTCTTAAATTCAGGGTGTGCTTCACAGTATTTGTCATAGGTGTCACAGTCATCGAGCTGCTGGCGGAAGTACTCGGCGGAGTGCTCGACTCCGTTTCTTAGCTCATCGCTGAAGCGAAGGATGTGAGTCCTTGCAAGGATGGCCCAGTTCTCCGCATCCTTTTCCGCCATCTTGTCGAGCATTTTTTCGACTTCTTTCATTTTGTCCTTTCGCGAGAAGCCGAAGGTGATGATGAACTGGACAAAAGAAAAGACCGCACCCGAAGCGAGTGCGGCGATCAGTATGTCCTTCATGTTTGTCCTCCCTTAGATCAGATCAAAGAACTGGATGCCGAAGTGCCAAGTTAAATATCTAGTTCCCTGTCCTTCGCGATATTTTCCAGCCAAGACCATAAGACTGCCACGGTCGAACCTCATAGGACGAGCCAGGAGCTGATTTGATGACTTGATAACTTTATCTGACACAATCGTGCCGTTGTTTAGTTCGACATAGTGCAGACTGTGAGCACCGTCCTGTGTGGCTGAGTCGTTTTTCGAATAAACAAGATGCGAAGCATCACCGACGAAATTCGCGCCGGTGACGTAAGCGCTTCCGACAAAGAAAGCAAGCCCGAGGTTCGCAATGTAATAATCATTTGCACCGCTGTGAAGGTAGAGCTTCCAGTCTGTAACATCGTGGACATCCAAAGCACTTTCAACAGCCTTAGCATATAAAAAAACGCCATTTGTCCACATGTCGAGGACTCTGAGCGCATAATCACCGCCGGGCTCGACTAAGGGAGTAAAATCTGCATACTCCGCAACGTCTTCCGTGACAGCGTGCTCTCCAGGACTCCACAACGTCATCGGGTGGCCGATGTCGCTCCCGTTCCAGTCTAAGAGGTTCAGCGTCTTCGTGTTGATATAACCGCCAGCAATGGGGGCCTCGCCGACGTATGTCGTGTTGTATTGCAAAACAATGCGTTTAGTCCAAACATTATTTGAATCGAGATTGGCGGCCAGCATATAAAAGAGCGTGCCACTGATGTCCTGGCCCGCTGTAAAGACTCTGTATATGCTCCATGTATCGCCGTAGTCGTCAGACATCGCACACATCCAACACATCTGATATGAATTATCAGACTCGTCGATTTCCTTGATTCTGAAGAAGTTGACTATTCTGTTATAAGTTGCGCCTCCATCTGTAAAGGTTTCAAAAAAAGCCTGTGAGTATGAATTTTGAATGATAAAACCGGTATGAGCTGCCAGGCTGGTGGTCTTATTGGCAAATTCACAATTTATTGAATTTGGTTTTGTTGCGATGTATGCGTTTATTTTGTTGTCTGTATTGTGTCCGGTGGATCCGATAACAAAAACATATTCAGCTCCATCCTTTTCAACAATCAGCACGCTCGGAGCGTTGTGGTCGTCACAGTTCTCCGACTTGAATAGGTCCCTGCGGTAAATGGTCCCGTCCGGGAAGCGGCACAAAACACCACAAACAGCCTTTTCGGATATATAACCGACGTATAAATTGCCATAGCTGTCGACCGCTCTGTTGTTTACCCACCAGGAGAAAGCGCACCCCATCGAGTTCGGTGTTGTCAGCTTCTGCAAGTCGTTGGCGTATGCCTTGCGGATGATCGAGCAGGCGCCGTCAAAGGTTGCCAGGTCAAGCAAGTTCGTGTCGTCGATTCCGTCCTCATATTTGACGCCGAAAAGCCCCGCGGCCGTGACCTCGATTTCTTCTTCGTCAGCGTTCCAAGTCCTGGACTGTGCGGGCGTATTGTCCGTCGGCCATATTCTCCACGCGTGCTTATAGCCGGTGCCGTTGCTTATGCGGATGATGTCGCCGCACTCAACCGGCACGAGTTCAACATTTCCGATCCTTTTCTGGCTAAACTGTATTACACCCGTGGCCGCGTCATAGTTTGCATACGCCCAGTTATTGACGTAGTAAACGTCTTTTTGTAACTCGTCTGTTATGCGCGCTTTTCTTCTGGCGATCTCGTCGTCTGCGGTCTTAAATGGGATATACTCGGTGCCGACCGTTCCTTCTTCGACCTGGATGTTGCGGGCGTACCATTCGTCTGAGGTGCCGGCCGAGTAGGTCAGCTGGATGCTCTGGACTGTTTTCCCGGCTGCGGTCGTTCCGCCGGCTCTCAAATAACTTGTTTGGTTTCTCTTATACCTTGTTAAATATTCTGCTGAGCTGTCAGTATAAACAACATAAACCGCAAAGCCGTTGCCCGTTCCGGCTGATGTTTTTATTTTTGCGTCAAGTGTCACCGTGTACTGGGTGTTTGGCTTGTATGTAATATCAAACACCGGCAGGGCGTTGTAGGCGGATGCTGTGCCGAAAAGCTCCCCGTCTGTCAAGGTTACGCCCGCCGCGTCCTCATATTGGTTAATATCAAAAAGGTTGTTAGTGTTGCCGCTTATCTCGTTTACTCTTTTTGTGATCACGGCGTCCATGATGCTTTCAACTTGATTGGTTAAATCGTGTATGGCACTCTTTGACTCTACGCCATTATTGAGCGGATCCTCTTCGACTTCCATGATGAAGTTGAGCGTTCCGAGTGTTTTGCCACCCCTCACGATCTTGATCTCGCAAAGATTAGAGCCAGCGACGGCATCCATCTGCTGCGTTGTTACAATATCAAGGTATGTCTGAGCATCCACAACGGTCAGCGAAGCCGTGACGACTGTCGTGTCGGGTTTCTTGACATGGACCTCAGCAGTGTCGCCGGTAGCTAAAGCAAAGACCTGATCGCCTTCGAAAAGGTTGCAGCGGATCGTTCTGCCGACGTCATACTGTGAAACGTGGCAAACGGGAAACGCACGCCCAGGAATTAAATTGAGGTTAATCTGTTCCATTTATAAGTTCCTCCAGTTTCTTGATTCTGGTTTCTTGTTCTTTTATGATCGCCTGCAAATAAGGGACCATACCGATATAATCAAGGGCCGCGACCGTTTCGTGTCCGTCGTCCTGGGTATGCTCCGGCGTGACTAAATTAGGTAAAACCGCCGCCACGTCCTCGGCAATAAAGCCCCTTTTGTTCGTCCCTTTCTTTTTGTCCTTAAAATCAAATTGGACCGCCTCAAGCTCTAAAATCTTCCGCGCGTCCTCAATGGGTTTTATATTCTTTTTTATTTTTCGGCTTGATTGCGTGTGTATGTTTACGCAGTAAATATCGCCGCCGGTGTCAATCGTGCCGTCATCGCCCTCAAGGTAAATATTACGGTCGCCGTTTGTGTTAAACAAACGAATAAAGCCCGAGTCTAAAGAGTCCGATATAAAAAAAGTAGCGCGGGTTTCGCCGTTGGCATTATATAGCGCAATATTGCCGCCATTTGTCAGCGTGAAAACTGATACGCCCGTATTGCCTTGTGTGTTTTTTAGCAATATATGGCCGCCGTTGGCTGTAACATATATATTGACCTGTTCCACGCCGCCAGCGTCGGAAAGCACAACGTCGCCATTACTTCCAAGCCTGGCGCCCTCGGTCAGATTGTCCCTAAATAGCTTTAATATTGAGCCGTTTATATTTGAGTGTGTTATTTCTGCTTTTTTGTCGTCGTTTGCGTCAATCAAGCGGAAACGCTCCACGGCGTCAAACATATATAAACGAGCTTGGCCCGTGGTCATGTCGATGCTGCTTTTGTGGTTCACGTCCTCGATGGTTCCCGCTTTGATAAGGTCAGCGTTAAGCGTTCCAGTTGTGATCTCCGTAGCGTTGATCTTGCCATCAGCGGTGAGCGCGATCTTGTCAAATGGTCCGGCGTAACCGTTCCCCGAGTAGCCGAGGCCGTTCTTGTTGAACCTCCAGACCTTTGTCGCGGTCGTGATGTCAGCCGTGTCCATAATCAGGAACTCGTCAGGGTAACCGTTGCCGTCAGCGTCATGAAGGATAACATACCCGCCCAGGTTGCCCGTGATCATTTCCGTGGCTCTGGTGATGGCCTTGTCCATCATTGACGTGCTCGGCTTTTCCTTGACTTCCTTCTCAGCAGTTGCGATCGTGTCCGCAATGTTTGTCTTCGCTTCTCCAAAGCTGGTGGAAGTATAGCGGCCTTCGAGAACGTCCCAGACGGTTGCAATACATTTAATCGAAGCACTGACACCCAGCGCCTCGAAATATATGTGACATGTGTCGCCCAGGTCAACGCGCTCAGTCAGCCCTTCAAGCTGGACAAAGTCTAGCGTGATTGAGTTGTTAATATTAACAAAGTTATTTTTCGCAATGTATGCGGCGGCCAGAGTCGCGAGCTGTGTCGTGATGGCCGTGCCGCTCTCCGGATCCACGCCTTCGGAAAAGTCGACAGCAATGTCACGGTCGTGATCGAGCACGAGACCCGTGGACACTTTTGTGCCTGTTGTGATCGTATCCGTTGAGTTGTCTTTATAGTATGGAATGACACCCGTGACGAGGTTCTCCATGTTCAGCTCCTGGGACAGGTCCACGAGGTTCTTGCCGTAGCGAATCGTGACATTTCTGTCGGCTCCACGTGATTGCTTCAGGCTTGCCGTATAGTTGTTGTAATACCATTCACCGCCGAAGACCTCCAGAAGGCTCCCCTGTTTACCTCCGAACCACGAGCGGACACTCGACGGCTCTGACACGCTGAACGAGGCGCTGACGGTCTTGTCGGTGTTGATGGTGAAATTACCCGCCGAGCCTTCAAGAAGCGCACACGCAGCCACACACGAGCCAGCGGACCCGCTTGCGATGACCTTGCCGCTCAGATCGTAGGAAATATGTGCGGCGTTTACGGTGAAACGGCCGTTTATCGTCTTCCCCACTTTGTAGATCCTGAAAAGCTGAGGGTCGTCTGTATAATTTGGCTTTGCCTTCAGCACTGCGCCCGGAACGATGTCCGCCGCGTGTATGCCTTCGGCTGCGTAGTCCATCGTGAGCTCATAAGAGCCATTGAGTTCTTCCTTGATCTCGCACTTAATGCAATCAGTGAGCACACCGATGCCGTAATTTGACGGAACTGTGCCCTCTGTAACTGTTGCGTATAATATCGGGTTCATGGTTTACCTCTTAAATAGTGAAATACCTTGGGACGATCGTGACCAGTGTGGTCGTTCCCGTGATGGCGACCGTCTGAACTCCGGAAGGGATCACCGGGAAGCTCCCGCTGATGTCTCCGTTCTTGTTTTCAGCCGCCAAACGGTAGGCGTTCATCGTCTCACAATCAATGTTTATGTAGTCCGTCATAGTTGCGGTGATCGTGTTCCCTCCGATCGTGACCGTCACCGTTCCGCTTCCTTCGATGTGAATGAGGGGCTTGCTTGTGAACCTTGTCGGGTTGTAGAGCTTCGAGCCGTTTGTCACTGTGACAGCCTGCTCGCCTGATTTATAAAAATGCTCGGCCCTGCATGTGAATGTCAGCGTTGCCTTGCCCGCCTGCATCATTTCATTTGACAGGCTCACACCTCCGCTAAAATATGCCAGGCGGAAGACCTCAGGCTCGAAATTGTCCTCAAGTCTCTGATAACCTTTTTTTGAATTGAGCCACGCCTCGAAAGCGTCGACCGCTTCGACGAGGTCCTGCTCACTCTTTTCAGGGGAAACCCAAACGTCATAATTGCGCGGGACGTCTTCCCATGCGTCCTGTTGGAAGATGACCGCGCCGTTTTTGCCCGGCACGTTGTACACCGTTTGCTTCCGTGCCGCTCTTTCAAAGGTCGGAGCCTGAGCGATCACCATGCCGAAATCGCTCGAGGCTTCGCCTCCGAAAACAATCAGACCCTGTCTGTTTGTTGTCATGTTGAAAAGTTTACTCATAAACCGCCGACCTCCTGCGCGTCATTGCTTCAATTTTGTCAGCGATGACCTGAGCCAGTTCGTTTACGCTCTGGCCCTCTTCGCCGTAAACGTTTATTGTTATGTTTCCACCGTTGTATGTCGTGTTGTTTCCGAGCATTTCGGAACTCTGGGAGCCGTATGCCGTGACGCTGGCCGTCATGGATCCGGTCAGTCCGTCCATGCTCTTCGCCATGTCCTTCTCAACGTCTCCGACTTCATCGTCGAAGCCTTCCGCAATACCTAAGGCCAGATTTTTACCGATCACGTCAGCGAACAGTTTCGAAGGTGAAGCAATTCCAAAAACAGCCTTAAAGCCGTCCGTAATCGTCTGGCCGAAACTGGCGATCTTGTCCTTGATCCATTGGCCCATGTTCTGGATGCCTTCCCAGATTCCTTTTATAAGGTTCTGACCGATCTCGATGACCTTGCCCGGGAGCTCCCTCAGTTTGTTGAGGATATTCTGACCGAACTCGCCCACCTTGCCGACCGCCGTGACGATCCACTCGCCGAGCTTTGTGAGCAGTGTCCCCAGGAAGACGATCGTCCCCTCGAGGATGTTGGCCGTGAGCTGAACAATGAGCTCGAGGATCTGAGGGAGCGCGTTGATGAGCGCAACAACCACGGCCTCGATAATTGTCAGCGCAGCGTTCACGATAGTGCCGACGTTGTTCGGGTCTGTGAGGCTCAATGCGAGCTGGCTGATGATCTCAATGATCATTGGCAAAAGGACAGGGAGCAAAACGGCCACGCTGTCCGCGATCTGACTCACGAGCTGCGTGAGTCCGTTCACGAAGGTGGTGATGTTGTCCCCTGAGCTGAGCCATGTGACCAGGCTGAGAATTAACTGGCTCGCGCCTTCAATGATGATCGGGAGCGCCTGGAACAGTGCCGTCATGATGCCCTCAATTCCCGAAATTATGGAAGGCATGAGCTGCGGGATCATTGAGGTGATCGTTGTGATGGCCTGGATGATTACCGAGAAGACCGAAGTCACGAGCTGCGGAAGCATAGGCGCAAAGCCTGAGATCAGGCTCGTGATGAGTGTTTGCGCCAGTGTAAAGAACTGCGGAGCGATCTCCGTGATCTTGCCGATGACGGACTCGAGACCGCTCTGGATCTCTTCGATGCCGCCGTTTCCGCTGAAGACTCCAGCCAGTCCGGTCATGACCTGAGTGATTCCCGGAAGGAACTCGCTCATCATTCCCTTTTTGACTCCGTCAAGCGCCACGTTCATGTTCTGCATTGCGTCCTGATAAGCGGCCGCGTCTTTGACGGCTTCGTCAGACATGACACCTCCCAGATCGTGAACCTGCTGCTTGAGGGCTTCGGTCTCTTCTGCGCTCATGTTGAAAAGTCCGCCGAGCTCAGTGGCTCCCTTCCCGAGAAGCTGGCCGGCGAGGTATGTCCTTTCTGTCTCTGAGCTGACATTTTGCAGGGCCGAAATGGTTGCGGCAAAAAGGTCCTCCTGGGACATGCTCGCGATCTGTTCCTGTGATATTCCCAGGGCTTCAAATGCTGCGCTGTCAGTTTGTGCAGCCGTTGCCAGTGTCTTCATGGAAGATTTCAGCGAGTCGATGGACGCGCCTGCGTGCTGCATTACAAAATCCCATTCTTGATATGTTGTAGCGGAGATCCCCATCTTCTGGCTCATCTTGTCGACCTGGTCGCCGTATGCGGCCACGTCATTCGCTGAGTCAAGGAACGCCTTGCCTGTTGCCACGGCTGCGCCTGTTGCGGCGGCCATTGCTCCGGCGATCGCTGCGCCTGCGCCTTTGATCGCGCTGGCAAACTTGTCGCCGAACTTCCCGCCTGATTCCGCGCCCGCTTTGTCGGCCGCTTCATTCGTGACGCCGGTGAGTTCCTTTGTGATCTCAGCCTGTGAGCCTTCCATCGAAGGGACGATCGTGACGAACGCCTTCGCGACTTCAATCTTTTCAGCCATTTGTCTGTCTCTCCCTGATCCATTCGTGCAATTCATCGACAGGGAGCGCACCCTTGCCGATCTTGCGCGTGTTATTGTCATCCCTGCCCGGTCTCGGGTAGGGCTTTACTTTCAATTTCTTTTTGCCACCGCTCGCCATGTTCACGAGGTTGGCATTGATCACCTGGAGCAAATCAAAAATGTTTGCAAGGATCTCGTTCGTCTTCGCGGTGGTTTCCCATCCTGTTGCTTTGCCGAGGTCCCTGGCGAGCGCACTCGTTCCGTCCAGGTATTTGATAAAAGAAGCGAGGGAGCTCCACGAAAGAGCTCCCCCGACGTCTTCGAGTGTGTAACATGTGCGGGTCATGAGGTCATAGTTCAGAGCCTCACCGTGTTCTTCTATGAAGCTGGCGAGGCTGAAGATTCCCCCAGGCTGATCCCGTCCGCTGTCTGGTTCGCCTTGATCCAGGCGTTGAAGATCTCAAATGTGTCCGCCATTGTGAGCTCATCGACAAGCTCCGCGCCCATGTACTGAGCGAAAAAGTCACAGATGTGACCATACTGGTCAAGCTGTGGGAGCTTCAAGACGTTCATGATGTTCCTGACGTCCTTGTTCTTCAGTGTCGAAGCCAGCGGGATGTTGTAAAGGTTTCCGTCGATCTCAAGGGTGAGATATGCGGAGCTTTTTGGTGTGACTGTAAAGTTTGGCATGGTTAAAAACTCCCTTCACTTGTTAGGATGTTGTGTTACCGTCATCAATGGCGAATTTCCAGGTGCCATCAATGGAAGCGTTCCAGATAGCAGCCTCGCCGGGTTTGAAAGCAACGTCAGCGATCTCGGTGATGAGTGCATCGCTGGAGCCGATCATTGCGAGCGTGTCGCCGTCTTTCATAAGGAAAAGATAAGCAGCGGGCTCAGCAGTAACGTCCGGAGCAAGCTCAACGCTGGAGATGGCTCCGTGTGTGGATGATGCAGCAGTGACGTCAACGTTTTCGGCTCCGAAAAGTGTCTCGAGGACCTTCTGCGTTGTGTCCATGATGGGAGCACTGACGACACCATTCTCGGTGTTGATCTTCCTCTTTGCCACGAGCGCCCAGTTGCGGAGAACGTCACCGCTCGGGAGCTTGAGGCTGATGCCGTCCTCCGAAATGTCGCCAACAAGCTGCCAAGCTGAGCCGGGTGTTGTTCCGGGTGTCTCAGGGAGCGCGGTGCCCTTCGGGGCTGTGTAAAACATGCCTGTCGCTTTTCCTGCGCCTATAAGAACTTCTGACATATTCATGCCTCCTGTTATGATTCAATTTCAACGGATGAGGGTGCGCGGTGTGCGGTGACGAGCACCGTGGCCGTGCACAGTTTTAAGTCAGGACGCACCGGATCCGTTCCCCAGCGTGCCAAACTGTTAATAATTGCATGACGAAGAGCGCCGAACTGTTCGGCCGCCTGTTTCTCAAGGACTCCGAGCGCGGTCGTTAAAAGGTCATAGGCCTCCGCGTCCGTCTCAGCCCTTGCGTCGAGTGTCACCGTGAACGTGTCGACCGTGTTGCTCGTACTTCCTCCCGTTGCCGTGATGAGCACGTTCGGGAGTGTGTAGTTCTTCGGGAGCGGTCTGACGTATGCGGTGAGGTAGTCCTTCAGCGCGAGCCTGATCTCTTCCTCGATGTCAACCGGTTTCAAAATGTTCATGATAATGCCCTCGTGAGTGCTTTGTCTTCAGATTCCGCGATCTTCGCGTTTTTGTCAGTTGCGGAAACGAACCCGATCCAACGGCCTCCGCCATAACCTCCGACCTGCGTCGATGCCTGGAAGCCTTCGCCGCCTCTTGAGTTGTTGGCGTTCGCCTTTTCTGCGATCTCTTCGGTCGTCTGTTTCACGACTTCGTGACAACCTTCAGATAAAAGGATCTGACGGAACCCGTCAGAGTTGAAAACGATGCGCACCTTGTCCATGTTTCAGCCCTCCCATCTGACGAGGTTGAGCTGAATGTGTGACCTGGTAAATGCGCCCGTCCACTTCTTCGGTTCGCCATTGATCTCGTAAACGTCGCCGTCGAACTTTATGCGGTCGCCTGCAAGTACGTCCGAGCCTTCGGGAATGTATGCGGTCCAGCCTTCGGCAATGCCAAGAACACGCCCATCTTGTGACAGGCTTGTCGATGCCGGTTGAACAGAGCACCCCGTGATCTTCAGCTCGCTCACCTTGTCAGGACTCCAGTCAGGGACTTCCGAGCCCCTGAGCGTCTTCGTTCCTGGTCTGACCCGAGTGATCTCCTGTGATGCCCATGTTGGAAGCATTTAAAACACCCCCTTGCATCTGTATGGCTCAAGGACTTCCCTGGTATCATCCGGGAGCGATCCGCTTCTTGTGTTTCCAGCCCAGCTTGCGCTATATGTGACGGAAACACCGCCCGCAGCTTCGGACATGACTCCATAGCTGGAAGCGACTGCGTGAGTGACACGGTTCGCAACAAGTTCCTTGATCGCGGCGATGTTGTTGAGCGGAAGCCCCGCCTGGTACTTGATGAAGATTTTCGACTTGCGGCTGCAAACGTTCGCGTCATAGATGCGGAGGATCCCGCTCTGGTCGAGGTCGTACTCATCCACAACGTCGCCCTCATATTCGCCACTCAATTCATTGAGCACCGCATTGAGCACGATCTTGCTGACACCTGTGACAAATGTCGCGGGAAGCTGCACAAGAAGATCAGGACCGACAAAAGCATCACGGAGATCCGCCACGCGGCAGATCATCCCACAAGTGAGCGAGGGAGCAATGTGCCACCCGCAAAAGTTGCGGATCGCTGCCGTTGCGCTCTGGATGTTTGCCGAGACACGGGAGTCGCCTGCGTACTTGCTCGCCGTGAAGCTGTTAAACTCGTCCACTGTGAGCAGGTCGGGGATCGTTTCCGCGTCCACTATGTAGCCCCACGGTGTAGGGTTAGGATTAGTAAATTCGCTCATTTATTCGATCCTGCCTTCCTTGCTTTGTTTGCGGGTGCCTTCTTCGCCTTGTTTGCGGGTTCCGGCTTTGCCTTAGGCTCAGCCTTCGGCTCTTCCTTCTTTGGTGCGACGTAACCCTCAGGGGCTTCATTGAGCCACACCTTGCGACCATTGACTTCGTAAATCTTCATAAGCCTGCGAGCCTCCTTTCGTCAGGATTGAAAAAGGGAGACGTTTCCGCCTCCCTTTGTTCTATTATCAGGATCCTGATCCCTCTGTTGCGAGAAGTACGACACCCTTGAGGTCGACAACAGCAGCAGCGAGACGGTTCTCAGCGAGCAACGTGACTCTGTTATAAAGTGCATCGTCCTCGTTCTGCTCGTAGATTCTGACGTCAATGCCGCCCTTTCTCCAGATCTTGACAGCCTCACGAGCACAGACGAGTGCAGTGCCCTGATCAACTTCGCCGGAAGTGATTACGGGGACGCCCCAGATTGCTGTGGGGATGCCTGCGGCTCCGTTGCCATAAGCGCCTACAAAGTAGCCGCCGCCATAATACTGCTTGTTCTGATCCTTAGCGATGAGCAGGGTCTGAAGATCTGCGGGGTTGAGGATAACGACACCAGCATCGAAAGCGCTGTCAGCCTTAACCTTGAGGATAGCCTTGAGGATTCCGTCGGCGAGTGTGACAGTTGTGCCGTCATAAGTCTCGGCACCGATGCCCTGGGTGTTGCCGATTGCGTTGACGATAAAAGCATCCTCAGCCTTGCCAATCTGGTAAACGAGGGAGTTCTGAACTTCGGAAGCGAGGAAGGGCGCATCATAAAGGATTTCGTCTGTTTCCTTGATCCATGCGGCGATCTTGCTCAGTGCGAGCGTTGTGCCTGCGAAGGATGTGCTGGCCTGGGGCTTCTTGTTGTTCTGTGCAGTTGTTCCGATGCCGCTGTTTGTCTCAAAAGCGCCCTGAGTAAAGTAGGTGACTGCGTTGCCTGAAACGTTTGCAACGATGAAGTTGTCAGCTACTGCCCTGCGTGAAGGCTGGGGAGCGATGGAACGGTCAACCTCTGCGATCGTGGGAGAAGTAACAACAGTGTTGTAAGCCTTCTCAAAGTGCATGCTGACGCCTGTCTTCTTGTCTGTGATTTCCTTAGCCTTCTGAGCGAAGATTTCGAGCTCGCTCTTCTTGCCTTCCTGCTCGGGCTTTTCGTTTGTGCCGATGTTCTTCAAAAGAGCTTCAGCCTTCTCAGCCTGAGCGATCTGAGTCTTGAGCGCTTCGATCTCAGCAATCAGAGCTGTTGCTCTGTCTCTTGATTCCTGTGAGCAGTTTTCACTCTTGAGCTCTGCATTGAGGTCAGCGAGTTTCTTCATTTTTGCAGCGAGTAATTCTTTAAGTTTCATTTTTCTGTCTCCTTTAACAATGAATTGATTTTTTCGAGAAGTGCTTCGGTTTCTTTCGAATTACCTGATCCCGTTGCTTCCTTTGATTTCTCATTGAGCTCCGTGATGGCCTTTTCGGTGTCTGCCTCGTCTTCCTTCGGGGTTGTATCGTCGTCCTCGTCGTCAAGTAATGACTGAGCGAGGTCTCTGATCTGTTTGATGATGTCGGCGTCCTTCTTTGAGTTGCGTCTTCCGCTCTTTGTCTCAGGCTCCTGAGCCTTGACATCGGTGACAACTGCGTTCTGATTAGCCGGAACCGTGACCACACTGATCTCGAAAACTTCGAGCTTTGTGAGGATGTTCCAGATTCCGAGCTTTCTCTGTTCGTTTGTGGGTTCTTCCCATCCAAGAACGTCATAGGCAAAACTAAACTGATAGATCGCGCCGCTTTTCAGCATCTTGCGAACGTCCTGAGCCTGTTCGGTGTCAAGAAAATGCGCAGAAATAAAAGGACCCCTTTCGGTGTCCTCCACAGTGTCAACTGCTCCAATTACGGCGCTGAAGTTATGATTGAAACAAAGCGGGAACGGATGACCTGACGCGGCTCTTTTCTCGAATGTTTCCGTGAACGCGCCCGGTCTTATAATGTCCCCATAGCTGTCAGGCATTTCGTCATAGGTCGAGAAATAGCCCTCGATTGTTCCGTCGTCTTTTGCCTTAACTTTTAAGTCATAGGTCTTATAAAAACGCTGAGGCTTTTCCTCTTTATCTTTTAAGTCAAAAGCCTTATTTCTGATTTTTTTGCTCATGTTTTAGCCTCCTGTGATAATGACTTCGGTGGTGCAGTTGCATCCACAAGACTCGTCAGGGTCTCCAATGTCTTCGCCTGGCCAGTGCTGACCGTTTGAGAAGTCAGCATCAAGCGGAACACGTTCGCCGTTCATGGCCTGGTGTGACTCCCTTGCGTTCGGGCCTGTCACCCATTCCTTTTCGACGATCTTCCCGATGACTCTGTCAGCGCCGGCACTAATTGCCTGATGAGTTGCTTCCTGGATTGCAAACGAAGCAAGCGCACCCGCTGCGGATCTCGCCAACGTGTCGCTTGTGTTTGCTCTGACTTCAAAAACGTGAGCGATGTCCGGCTCTTCGTCTTCTTCGAAGTCTCGATTGAGTTCTTTGTTGATCTGTTTCAGAGTTCCTTCGTTGATCTTTTTGGCGCGAGCTTTTGAAGCTGTTTCGATATACTTCTCAGTCAGCTCTGTGACATACTCAGCGCCCAACTCTTCAGCGGTTTCTTTGCCGTGCTTATCAGCTATTTTTTGAAGGACCGGCTGAATATCTTCAGCGAGTTCTTTGTCCCATCTTTCCGAGTCCCAGAAGTCTGTTTTATCTGCGTTGATCTTCGGGATAATGCTCCGGGATTGCCTATCAAAAAATTTGACGAGCACAGCCTTAACTGCCTCGTCGTCTTCCTTGTCACTTTTTCCTTTGATCCTCAGCTCGGTGGCTTGTTTACACCCGCACGGTTTGAGCTTTTTGGCTTGATTGTCAACACCCGGGTAATCGTAAGCATCGCCCTGAGTGTCCTGCGGGCTTGCCTGGCCGCCTTCCGTGACATTGAGCGGAACGATGAGCTCATCGCCGCCCTCGACAGGCGGGAGGTTATTGTCAGCACGCGCCTCGTTCCTGGTAAGCCAGGGAGCACCGACGGCGCTCTGCAAGATGCTCGCACGTTCCTCAAATGAGCCTTTGAGCTTTTCAGCCAGGTCAAACTCAACGTAAACGTTCGGAGCTTCGCCGATCATAGGCAAAAGGAAAGCGTTGAGCCTTTGCTGGAACATCTGAAGCACAGGCCCAAGACAATCAGCATACAAAGCGCGGGCGTTGTCTTTTGCGCTTGCGTAGGTCTGAGTGTTCGAGTGCCAGATCAGCGAAGGGTTGACGCCATAAGCTGCGGCGACAGCCTCGCGGGTAAAAATAACGGACTGGCTCCATTCCTGCTCTTTGAATGACGTGCTGAAGGGTTTGATCTCCATGCCGTCCTCCATGATCGGGATGCTGCCCGCTTTGGATCCGCCGGGTCCCCATGCCTCGCGGAACGCCTGCGCGAATTTGTTCCTGGTCTGTTCATCCCACGGAGCGACGTCCTTCGGTCTGGTGATCTGGGCGTTGAGCCTTCCGGATGACCTCCAGAGCTGACGCCTGAAGCGTCCCGCCTCGACCTGTTCCTGTAATGTCTGACGGAGCGCCGCGATCGGCGACAAATATCCGCCGGGGTTGCCCGGGCTGTACGTCTTGAACTGGATGAACTCTTCGAGCGGGATGTCAACGGTGAGGCTGTTGTTTCTTGTCCTCACGCGCAGCGTGCCCGGCTTGTATGCCGTGCCGTCTTTGGTCGATTCAACCCACTCGGTCGGAACCAGGTGCATCGCGTAACCGCTCTCGCTCTTCAGATCAGGAACAACCCAGACATAAACGCAGCCATAAACGAAATACTCCTCTGCGAGTCCGCGGATAAATTCAAAACTGGTTTGATAGTCGTTAGGTCTCCAAAGTAAAAGAGCCGCAACACTGTCGCGGTCTCTTCTTCGTTCGTCTTCTCCGTCCCTGATGTAAACCTTGAGCGGAAGCTGTGCGATTGAGTTCGCCAGGAAGTTCACGACCGCCTGAAGGTTGTCCTGTGTCTGGTATAGTTCACGGGCTGACATGTTCAGGACCTGCGTCGAAGCATCGCCTGAGACTGTGACATTTATCACCGAAGGCCTGCTGAATATCCTCCAGCGTTCGAAAATGCTCGCCATGTGTTTTTTCCCCTTTTCATGTTTTAGATAAACAACAAGCCACTCCCTGAGGCGTAGCTTGATTGATAAATCTTCTTTTCTTTCTTGTTGATCATCGTCGCCCCTGCGTAAGCCATCGCCACAGCCATCAATGGACTTATGTCATCGGGTGACTTCACCCTGTCCGGTAACATGATCCCGCCGCCCAGGTTTCGGAGCTGGCAGGTTCTTCCCGGTGTATCAAGAACAGGCTGCGGAAGATGGAAGCACTTCACTCCGCCCCGGTTATCTTCCGGAGCACATGCAGCAATTGCGTCATAAAAACGCGCCCATCCCGCAGAGAGATCGGGGCCGCCCTGTGCCATCCTGGTCACGCCTTCGATCGTGGCGATCTGTTCGGCAAGACCTGACACCGGAGCACCACGCTCTTGAAATGAAAGTTTCATTTCGCCATATTTCGGAGCCCTTGCTCTGAACCAGTCAATCGCCCATTCTGTTCCGATCCTTCTCTCGACGATCTCGACGTGATAGTTGCCATCTTCACGAAGTCCACAGACCGCGATCGTTGTCCACTTTCGTGTCTGGTCCATGTCGATTCCCCAGAAGAGTTCTGAATCTTCTCGGATGAAACTGTGCTCATCCTGTCCGCCCTTCCAAGCACCCTCCGGAAAAGGTTCCGGGAGGATCGTCTCGACTTGTTGACACATGCACTCACTCCTAAATTTAGCTTCTGGGAACGTCTGACGGTTTGCCAGAAGTGCCCGCTCCGTCAGTCGGCCATAACCGAGCGACGGGTTTGCTTGAGCCAGAGCCTTCATATCATCGGTGGCAGCTCCATCCGGAGCCGACCACTCGAAGAGTCCCAGAGTGTCGGCGTCAACATCACCGCCGAAGTCGTTCGCCTTCGTTCCGGTGATCTTCTCGATTGCCTGGCTTCTTATCTGTCGCAGGACTATGCTGTCGGGATCTCCCGCGTTCGTGAAACCCATCAGCATCCCGTTCGGTTTTGCGTTGGTGGATGCGCCCGCAGCGCTCCACGCTTCCCAGTCACGAAGCTCACGGACCTCGTCGATCATGACAAGGTCGTTAGAGTCTCCACGGCCCGCCCTTCGGGTAGGCGCTCCGACTTTGTATGTTCTTTGGTCAGTAAGGACCAGCTTCTTCCCGCCGTTCCTTCTGGCGACTGTTTCGATGTCTATACTGAGCGCGTCATGTGTCTCTTGATCAAGTATGACCGCCTCCCAAACTTCCTCCGCCTTCTCCAATGACAGAGAAGTTCCGAAAATGTTTTTTACTTGGAGAACGTTCAAGAAAAACGAAGCGATCACTTCGGAGAGCTTCGTCTTTCCGTTTTGCCTGGCGACTACGACGAGGACGGTGCGGAACCTGAACCGCCACGTCTTTCTCAAGTCGCCCACGATCTCGAGGATATGAATGAGCGCCCATTCCTGCCACGGGTAGAGCTCCATGCCGAGGATGGTCTTCGCGTAATCAATAGCCGCGAACCCGAGGCTTGTGTTTTTGGTGAGTCTCCTCAACGGTCTCGTCCAGAGTCTCGGCTCTGTTTTCCCGAGCATTTCAGCCTACTTTGAACCGGCTGCGGAGATCTTCGACTGAAGAGGTTCCTTTTGTTCCTGTCTTAGTGTCGAGGATCTTCTCAAGGTTCTCGAGTGCGGTCGCGTAATCTCTGACGGTTGCGCGAAATTCCTGCACGATCGGGTTAGGTCGGAGCGTTGTCTCTCCGCTTCCGAGCGTGACCATCTGAGCAAGAGGTTCGTCTTTATAGATCGGGATCTGTTGCTCGATCTTCTCCTGCATCGTCAGGACTGCTTTCGCCAGACTGATCGCCTGGGGCCGCAGCTCCGGCGAAACTTTTGAACATAAGAGCTCAGCCTTTGACAAGACCGGGACCTTCTCGACCGCCTTCGGTTTTGTTGTTTCCTTTTTGGCGGTCGTTGTCTTCTTGGCCGCCTTTGGTTTCGTTGTTGTCTTCTTTACTGTTGCCATAAGTTCACCGCCTTCCGTGACTGCCTTGTGGTTAAGGCTTGGAAACGGCAAGGCGTACCGCTTTCGCTCCGTCGAGCTATCCAAGCCATAAAAAACTTTTGAACCTCTGGGGGAGGGAAAAGAC
>Ga0310690_10002388_pt1 | contig 30657 bp, 49 predicted proteins | sample AusTroGonzalo_MG_2_FD_207661 | JGI IMG/M metagenome (GOLD analysis project Ga0310690, IMG submission 207661) | Bovine rumen microbial communities from tropical cattle in Woodstock, Queensland, Australia - Gonzalo_04 (v2) (version 2) | ecosystem: Host-associated > Mammals > Digestive system >...
TCTGGTTGATTGTGTCCCGGCATTTCCAAGACTTTCCTTCGGAGATAATGTTTTTAATTAAGCTCAGCGAAAAGGGGCTAAGTTCCCGCTCGGGTAAATCCGAACGGTCTGTGGATTGGCGACCGGCATTTACCGACCTTTCCGCCGAAATTATCTCGTGTACATTGTTTGTCATACTCTTACTCCAAAATGGATTCTTAAACTTCAACTTTGTCAAGATACTCGGTCACAATCTTACAAAGTAAGCCTGATCGAGTTCTTCTGTCGGTTTCTGCAATCTCGTCAAGCTGTTTTACATACGGCTCGGGAATTGAGAAACTCATTTGATAAGATTTTGGTACATCAGGTCTTTTGACTGACATAAGAATACATTAGAAGTCATGATATATAATGTATTCTAATGACTTCTCATGCATTCCCAACCACTAAATAAACTTTAACAAAATATACTTTCTATGGTACGTCGGAAACCTGTAAACACTGCACAATTTACTATCAGGTTACCTCAAGACCTCAAAGATAACATGATGCGTGCAGCTGAATTACAAGGAATTGATACTAATTCATGGCTAAGAAATACGGTCCGAAAAGAAATTGAAAGACAATCCGTCGGATATAAGAATAGGATATCCTCCGAAGTTAGAGAAGAATTAATGACATTACTTTATGATTCCGAAATAAAAAAACACATTAAAAAGATAATCGAGGAATAATCTTTATGCATATCCGTTGAATTCATTCTATGGATATTCTCTTTCTTCTTTTTGCCGTAGAACTCATACTCATCTCGGTAACCCTTGTCAGTGCATCTTATCAGGACCTCGGAACACGTCGCATCAATCCGCGCACATGGTCCCTTCTCCTCGGGTGTGTTCCGATGGCGCTCGTCAACTATGGGCTGATATTCATGCACGGAATATGGGACGGACTTCTCACGATGATATGTGTTCTCTTTGCGTGCGGCACATACTATCTGATCGCGCGCATCAATATATTCGGGGGTGCCGATGCAATAGCACTGATCGCAATAACCGTGCTGGTGCCGTCGTATCCGTTCGCAAACTGCACGCTCTTTCACTTTGCCGGGGATGTTCTGAACTTTCCCCTGATTGTCCTGATTAACTCGATGATTCTCGGGATGTTTGTTCCCGTCGGATTATGGATTTATAATACAATTTGCGGAAATAAAGGAACGATAATCGAGAAGTGCACGTGTGTATTCGGGGAAAAATGGATGCCGTATCCCGTGCCGTTTCTGATACCGATTACCGCGGGATTCTTTATGGCGGCAACACTCGGGATCTGAAAAAAGATTATGTCCTTTTACGTTATATTATCTTTTACAATGTCAGATGAAATCGCCAAACCGCAAATGACAGATCCGGGAAATCCTCCTGAAGAAGAAAAGGGATGGTTTTCTGATTGGAACATCTTTTTGTATATCATAGGATTTTTGTTTTTCAAATTCCTTTTTGAATACATGGGATGGCTCCATTATTAAAAATTAAAACCATTTTTGTGATTCTTTTTTGTGAGTTTCGGTTTCTTCGATGTGAACATATTACCGAACTGATACAGCGTCTTTCTGTTTGTCGGGAGTTCAAACTTAGGCAGTGTCTTTCCCGTCAGTGCCTCTTCTCCGCGAAGAATAGGGAGATCCACGTTCTCAACCGTGAAGATGTTCAAATCCTGATCGCGTAATCTGTCACGCTTGTTTTTCAGCTTTAACTTCGGACTCTTTCTCTGTTGTTTTATTGCACTGAAATCAGCCTTACCCGATGAAAAGGGAGAACTCCTTGATGCAGTCGACTTAGTTGAACTCCGCCGACCCGAAGAGCGCATCATCGAAGATGATGTCCCCGAACTTCTTGAGAAGTATGAACTTACCGAAGAAGTACTCGTCTTTGATGAACTCCGCGACGATTTTGCCCCCGATGTCGTTTCGGTACTTAATGCCGATCTGAGATTTGACAGAATGTCACTCGAACTCGAGGACCTCTTCATCGATTGTGCGGATCGGCTCTCCGTGAAAATTCCCGGGGATGAACTCTTAAAGATGCCCGGCTCGGTTCTCTCGGCACGTGAGATCTGCTTTGTGCTGACAGACTTCTCTTTTTGGGTTTGTGCCGTAAACGGATTGCTTTTCGGCAATGCACTTGCCGCGAACGGATTGCCGCCGTAAGCCCTCTCAGTAAGATCCTCCGGAGATATTTCATATCTGACAGGTCTTGCAAATTTATCTAATTTGGATTCTAACTCTGATAATCTCAGAACTCTTTGTTTATCTTCTGCCGTCTGTTTTTTGCCCGGTTTGGCCCCATATATTTCCTTATAATACTTGATTTTCTGTTTTACCATAGGTAAATCAAAAATGCCGAAACCGATATCATAATGATCATAATCAAAGACCGCATTATTGTATTCCTCAATCATTTTATCAAATTCATCTTTTGTCAAACGTGAGGATATATCCGATCCTTTCTTTGGATTAAATGTATAGTTTACATCTGTTGACTTCTGACCTTTGCGTATCATACCGACTACATCCACGGCAATATCTTTACCATACCATGAAGTCTTTAAGGATCTGTCTAAGACTTCATACCGTGCGCCCGGTCTTATGGTTCCTTCAATTTCCGCAGTCAATGGTGTAAACAAGGCTGTCTTACCTGATACAGCTGCATATTGATCGGCATCGATATTCTTTTCGATATATCGAAGAGTCTTCGGAGTTCCCATACCTAACGGAACATAACCTATCGGCTTTGTGCCTAACATGACTGTCATATGCGGGGTGCCTCGAATAGATGGAATCGCATTCAGTGAGAATATATTATATTCTTCCCCTTTACCTGCAAAAATATCGCCCGAAAAGACTCGTGTAAAGTGTGGAGATGCCTGATATCCCGCCGAACCCGAAAAGTAAACGGACTTATCCTCATCTATGTATTTAGTTGCCCAGATCTCACTGACATTAGGGACGACCTCATCGGGAGTTCTGCTTTCTGCTCTGAATGCCCAAAACTTTGCATTATCCGACTCGATACCTACACTTTCGGCACGGGACATACCTTCTCCCCCTCTGCCGAACGCGTTCACAAATTTTCTGGTATCTGCCTCGGTTCCGAGATAATCTCTTATCGGGAATTTTTCCCGACCGGAGTAAACCTCCCAAGATGTGAGTTTGGATAACGGGATATAATTTGAACGATTTGCAAAGGCTCTCCAGACATTGAGTTTGTCTAATGCACGTCCGCCGATATACGCACCCATAAGCATGGGAACAAGTTCTCTTGAAACAATCTCCTGTGGTGTGGCCTCACCCGTGACAATTCTTTCTGCCGCCGAATCGATAAACGATGCCGTCATAAACGCACCTAACGGTACCCCGACTATCGTATCTGCATTGACATTTCTTTTAGTCCAGTTGAGGAAATCCTGAACTTTGGGATTCTGATACTGATTCTCAGCCGCATCGATAGCATCAATACCCTGATCTACATACTTATTCAAAGAACTTATTTTAAATGCCTTTGTTGCTGTTGTCGGATTATATACGGGATTTGTTTTGATGTTTGCCGCATACTCGGTACGTAATTCATCACGGACTCCGTAAGTTTCCAAGAAGTTATCTATATCCCTACTGAGTTTACGGCCCATTTTTCGAACTGCCGGATTCTCGGATGAAAGCATCCGACCTTCGATATTGAATAAAGCATATGCTAAGTCCGGGAGATCCTTCTCACGTTCGGCTCTTGATGGCATAATTACTTTGTTAGCCCCCGGACCCCCGGGACCGAAGATAATACTGTCTTCATATTCTTTAGATTCTGTAAGTTCTAACAGACCGCTTAATTTTTTACCGACCTGTGTCTGTAACGGAGGCATCACGATATCGGCATCCGACGGTCTGTATAGATAATTCTCCCGCACACCTAATGCAGTATACCCTGTGCCTTCACCCAATCTCTTTAAATCTGTAAATCCGTGAACATCAATCAATTCGGACATATCAGATTTAATGTATATCTTACCGAACTCATTGAGGAATAGAACCTCTTCACCCTCAATCTCATTAACTCTCTTAACAAGTTTCTCAGCAAATGTATAGGGATCCCCCGCAAAGATATCAAAGTCCCCGACAGGACGATTTAATCCGACACTCTTACTTTCCCGACCTGTCGCATATTGAACAAAGGATCCCTGAAGAACGACTTTTTCTTCAGACATAGTGTCTATTATGGCCTTGCTGACTTTCTCGGGATTCTTGAACGGCTTTGATCTGACAACATCGGTAATATGTGGAGTAACTTCAGAAACCACTATCGGATCCGCCTTATGGATATCATATAATATCTCCCTTGCAAGATCCAATCTTAATGGACTCATCAGATCTGAATCAATCCCCTCACTTTGCGGATTCATTGCAACCGAACGGGCAATAGTTACATCCAAAGGATTGTTAATCAGTTTACTTGATTTCGTAAAAGGGAGAGTTCCTTCAATGCCTAACGGATAATTTGATCCTACAAAGTATCTGTAATCAACCCTTCGACCAAATATATCATTGTGGAAATCTCCGACCCTTGATATTAACGGATGTGCGGTTTCGACCTGACCTCTACGAGTAACAAGCATTAAAGACGTAGCATACCCATCTCGGACCTTAGTTTTTCCGACCCTTATTCCGATAGGCAGATTGCCTTCGGGGATGTTCTTCAGAATATCAGATACATACTTACTGCTTTTCTGAACAAGTGCGGTATTCTTTAGGGGATCCGTTACTGTAAGCCGCACATATGGTGCCGCCTTTTTTACGCCGACCGCAACTGCACCCGCCCCTATGGGTAATAAACTGCCGGCACCCATAACAGCCGCATAATTTACAGGACTCTCTCGGAATAATTCATAATCAAAATAATTTGCGACTACCGGTCTTCTGTCAAATACCTGTTCTTTCCAATAATCTGTCGTGAGATGTGATCTTGACTCTCCCGATATTGTTTCATGTATTGAGTCTGATAATTGCCGTGTGGATCCAATCATCGGATTGATTATTTCCGCGACATTGTAAAAAGGATATACATCTTTTGCCTCCGGGAGATACGTTTTTGATAAATCGGTTATGGCTTGCGGAATGCCAAAATAAACCCCTTTGGATAACTGTTCCTTCTCGGCAACCTTCGCATTGTAACCCGCAACCTCTTCGGACAAGGTTTTACTTGCCTCATTGAGTTTCTTCTCTGCCTCGAGATATTTCTCGATGGATGCCTCCTTTGCATCCGCCGTCCAGACAAGATTTGTATATGTAAAGATAGACTTGTCGGGATCCTCATCTTCCAATAACAAGATCTTTTCTTTGTCGCCGACAAGTTCTCCTGACTCGACAAGTTCCTCGACAAGGTCCGAATACTCCTGTGCCGTACCGTATAAACCGCCGACCGATTTACCCTCGGCATTACGGACTCCGTAAGTGAGAGCCTCGATACGCCGTGCACGCTCATCGAGATCACCCTCCGCGACAAACTCATCGTAAATCGTAGTCAGTTTCGGAGTATTTTCGATAATGGGAAAATCGACCTGATTGTGATCTCTCTCCGTGTATTTCGTAACCCCCTCAAGATTCTTTGTTTCCAGATTGAGAGCGTTACGCGCCGACATTCCGAGTTCAAGAATAGGCAGACCTGAAGACTTACCGATCATCCCGGCAGATCCGGCATCCGCACCCATGAACGCATCAAAGACCTCTTCGGACTTTGCGGATTCCATTGGCGATCTTCTCTCGGCATCGGCATTCAGGATATCCTCATTCGTCCTCAGCGTACCGAGGATCGAGGCCTTGAACGTTGCCGCCGTATCAATGCCCGTGATATCCGTTTCGTCTTTCAGCTCAACCAAAGTGCTGTCGGAATCGGGACGGAAAACATTAAAGGACTTCTCGTCGAACGGAATGTTCAAATTCCTAAGTGCGCCCGGTAAACCCTGTGCCGACTGACCCGATGCAACGAGATCCCCCGTCCATCCGAAAATAGAGAACCCGCCGTCCGCACCCTGTTTAAGTGTGTAACGCTGTTTTCCCTCGGCATCGATAAGCAAATACTCCGTTGCCTCATCGGCCGCGCTCTTAAACCGACTGTAAGAAGTGGATCGTTCTCCGTCCTCTGCCGCCTCTGCCGCCGTCTTGCCTCCCGCACTTGCCCACTCGGACCCGAACCTCCTCTCCGTCGCCGCCTGTTCCCTGAAGAACGCATCCGAAGACAGATCGACCATGCCGCCGTCCGAAACCTTCAGAATGCTCTCGACCATCCGTGAAGAGTTCTCGTCCTCCCGAACATTCGGGTTATCTCTCAGCAGTTCCCGGATACGTGCATCCTGTTTCGAGTATTGGCTCTCGACCGCATTTGACAGTTCCCTCTTCTCGACATTCTCAAGACCCAATCTGTTCCTTGACTCCGTGAGATCGTTCAGGACATCCCCCGCGGCCGCCTGATTTGCCCTCAGTGCCGCCGTCGTCGCCGCTGTATTATCGGGATTGTTTATCTCATCCCTTGCCTGATAACGCTGTAAAAGTGCGTCACGTGCCTTTTCGGTCTGATTGACATATATCCCCGACTGTGCCCTGTTAAACTCTTCTTTACCGTATGTCGAACCCGCCGCCGAAAGATAAGCAGCTGCCGCATCCTTCAGGTCCTTTGAAACCGAAGATCCCCCTGTATATATCTCGGACAAACGCTTTTCCTCGGATGCCGAAAGATTACCGTTAATGCCGTGCGTCTTCACATATTCCGAATCCCTGACAAGGTCCGCCGATAGCTGTGCCTTCATCTCCGAAGATGTATTCGGATCGGAGATCAGCCTCTCATGTGCCTCTCTTGCCTCGGGAGTCAATGGCGTATATGTTGCCTGACTGACCGAGGACCCTGTCAACGTCGCAAATTCACGGACCCTGTTAATCAGTGTCTTCTCTTCGGCCTCTCTCTTCAATAACCCGTTAACTGACTCCCTGAACTTATCAAGACCAAGATACGCGGCATCGACATTGCCCGACTCCCCCGGGTTTCCCATCGTCGCAAACTGCCGTAACTCCTCGGATACCGCTATCGGCTCGGACGCACCTTTAAGCTGATCTCCGAGATACTGACCGATAGAAACGCGCTTGACCTCTAATGGTGTATTTACACCTCCCGCATAAAAAGTAACCTTCTCACGATTTGCCGCGGCTTTTCTTTCCTCGGCTCTTCTGTTTGCCGCCTCCTCGACCCTTCGTAAGTTCTCGTATTCTTTCTGAATCTCAGCCCTCTCCACGTTCGCCGCCAAGTTCTCCTGTCGCCGTGCCTCCCGTGCAGCTGCTCTTCTCCGACGGTCCTGATTATTCTGTGAGATAATCGTCGGAGTAATCGAACCCGCCGACTGTGCGGATAAGGTCCTCGGATTCATTGTGTTCGTCGTCGATGCGCTCTGATTATTAGGGGTTATATCCTGTGGCATGTATATCACCAAAACTTTTTGATTAACTCGGAACGGGAATAGATCCCGATCCTCTCCGGCTTTTTCTTATCCGTTGCATATACCCGAACAAGTGAATTCTTCTTCAGGTCGTGAATATCCTCGGGACGGAGGACCCGTCCTTTGGAATCCTTAAAAATAAAAGTATCTTTCATTCTATCACCTGTCAATCATATACTTTGTAATCAGTGCCGCGATTCCGATGCCGAACATAACCAGCCAAACCATGGCCGCCTCTTGCGGAATCAGAACTCCCCAGATCGGACCCGTGAGAAGTCCTAAGACAATAGGCAAAACGATTGTGCCCGTTCTCTCATATGATCTGTAAATGATTGCCGACCATATCAGGACGAAGAACCACGGACCTAACAAGGTCGTAAATGGTGCGACGATGCTGTATCCGAAACCAAATGCATCAAACGCCTGATTGTCGGGATTATACCAATATCTTGTATATGTGCCGTAATTGAAATCGGGAATTGTGACATTATCGATATTGACTGCCATCCCCGGGACAATCGGCAATACAATTAAGATACAAAGCATTGCAAGAACTCTAATCTTCAATTATGACACCCCTTACGATTTGCATAACTCCCGCGCCGTACGCAACCCAACAAGGCAACGTCAGCAACATTGAGATCCCCGTCGGCATTCCTAACGATTGTAAGAAAAACGGGAGATACAGTGTCGAATTATACAAGGCTCTGCCGAACATAACTAAAACATCGAGGATCGACGTTTCGTCCAATCCCGTCATTTGAAAGTCGCTGTAATTGGCAGTCTGAATTAATCCGTCATCCGTTGCCAAATAATATTGATTGTTATCGGCATCGAATGTATATGTCCAGTTGCCCGACAGATTTGTCGACATTTGAAGATCGGGATATCCCGATCCGAATAATGCCATTTCCGTAACCACTGAAACCGAGAGATTCAGGATAAACAGAAACATTGCTATCTGATACGCTTTTATCATTGCTCATGTCCTCCTTTGCGTGAATCCCGCCACGATTGCAATTACGACCGCGATAATAGCCCAGTGCCAAGGTATTGTCAGCCATCCGAGATACACAAAGAACATTGCCGCAAAGCCGACCACGACCGCACCCCTGATAGCCGAAAGGTAACTGAAGAGTCCGGCAATAACCATGAGTAAACCACTGAAAAGAACATTCTTGATATTCTGATCAAGTGGAATCGGGACAATATCACGCGACGAAGAAACAAAGAAGATATTTCTTGTTACTCCCGTCGACCTCGATGCCGACAGCTCGACCTTATAAGTTGTCGTATCATCGATAATCGGGAGATTCTCTTCGATATCCTGTTGACCCGTGAAAGTTTGATCGTATACGGTTTCCCATGTGTCGGTCCTTTGTATCTTCACATTCACGGACTGTGTTTGTCCTGAAGAATCCTTATAGTCAAACGAGATGCCGCCGATATCCGTATCCCAGACCGCATCATATGTCAATGCAGAACTGACAGGACTTGTATATATCGAGATTGTCTGAGATGTAACGGACGGAGTCGCCATGTAGACCAACATTTTCTGACCGTTGCCGACATCAAACTTATACGTCTGTCCCGCCGTCAGCTGCACGACGTATTTCCCCGCGGTATCTGTCAATCCCTGTGCAAAAGAATTCCACTGATTGCCGGAATACACCGAGACGTTAACCGCGGCATTCCTGTATGAATCGGAATCCTTGTATGCATACAGCGTAAACCAGAAATCAGTTTGTGTAACTACGGGAGTATTCGTCTGATACAACGTCAGTGAATTTGTGCGTCCGGCAAGAATATATTCGCCGCGTGCGGACATCCTAAGCGCCGTAATTGGATTTTCCGAATCTGAAGAATATTCTAAATACCAATTTGAACTTGCATCTTTGGAGAATATGTAAACCTTGCCGTCCTCTCCGCCGCTTGCCGCCCAAAGTGCGTTTTTATCGGCGATATCCACATGATTGACGGCACCGCCCGCCGTGTATGTTCCTACCCTCGATACACTCATGGAGTATATGTCGGTTGTCTGCCCCTGACCGACCACGGACATTGCCGCACCGTTAGCCGTCGCTACGTCGTAAACCGTACCAGTACTGCCTAACGTAGCATAATATTCCGTGCCGAATCCTGACGAAGTTATCTGATCGTGATATATGCGTGTACTTGTTGCCGTACCTACCCAATCTCCCGTATCCGATACACTGATAGACTCTATCGCTCCTATTACTGTTTTAGATGCCTGATGCTGATAGATACTTAATTCAGGTTTTGTTCTTAACTCCGTTGTACCTGTGAAGTCAACCGAGGAGACATATGTTGTTTGAGTATGCTGAGGAGAATCACCTTGATAATTATAGAATAACCATGTTTGACCTGTTGAGGATGGCTGAATTATAAGAGATATATCTTGAAGAGAATATGACCAGACATCACGTGTAAAATATGGTGATCCCGCAATATATCCCCCACCAATCCACATAGCATCATTATATATCCAATTGCACATACCAAATCTCGCCGACCATGCGGCAGAACTTTCAGCCTGAGTCCATACGACGCCGTCTGAACTGTACCAAACATCATTTTTTCGAACATCTCCGCTACTTATCCCCCCCCCAATCCACATCAAATCATTATAGACCCATGCTGCCGGACTATATCTCGCCGACCATGCGGCAGAACTTTCAGCCTGAGTCCATACGACGCCGTCTGAACTGTACCAAACATCATTATAAAATGTTGGTAATGATGCTCCGCCACCTATCCACATCAAATCATTATAGACCCATGTTGCCGCATCATATCTCGCCGACCATGCGGCAGAACTTGCAGCCTGAGTCCATACTTGGCCGTCTGAACTGTACCAAACATCATTATAAACTGTTGATCCCTGTCCTCCGCCGCCAATCCACATCAAATCATTATAGACCCATGTTGCCGCAGCAGATCTCTTTGGCCATGTGGCAGAACTTGTAGCCTGAGTCCATACTTGGCCGTCTGAACTGTACCAAACATCATTATAAACTGTTGATCCCTGTCCTCCGCCGCCAATCCACATCAAATCATTATAGACCCATGTTGCCGCATATTGTCTTTTCGACCATGCGGCAGAACTTGTAGCCTGAGTCCATACTTGGCCGTCTGAACTGTACCAAACATCATTATAATATGTTGATGATGCCCCAGATCCCCCCCCAATCCACATCAAATCATTATAGACCCATGCTGCCGCAAATCTTCTTGCCGACCATGCGGCAGAACTTGTGACAGATTCCCATTCCATATCCCCAAGAGATAATTCATAATTATAGGCATTAGTTTGAATCAAAGATTCATCTGAAACGGCATAATACTTATTTTTAGATCCCAATTGTGCATATATCTCATTCCATAATTCATCTCCTAATGTCGTATTGCTGAGTATAATTGCCGATGTTTCATTTGTGTATAGTATGAGTAAATTTTGATAACCTGAAAAATTTGTATTGAATGAGTTATCCCCGACCTTTGCCCAGTACTGATCTGTTGTCGTGAGAATATATTTCTGCAATCCACTTGTGCCGCTCTGCACTATTGCAAATTCGTCACTCGGATCAATCACTCCGAGATTATATGTGCCCGATGCCGAATCGTATTCCAAAGATCCATCTGACAAATATTTGTGAAACTGTGTGCCCTCTACAATCAGCACATTTCCGGCATTTGAGATATCAATATCCGTTATCGCCGTAAAACTCTGCGTCCATGTTAAAGCGCCGCTGTCGATATAGTAAACCTCGTTGCCGCCCGTATAAAGCGACGCTTTACTGCCGTCCGCCGTGCAGACCAACTTAACGACGTTGCCGCCGACCGTGAATGTGTTTTGCTGTACTCCCGCGGCATCGTAGACAAAAATTTGAGAGCCGACCGCGGCATAGATTACGGAACCGTCTTCGGACATGTCCGCCGCGGTCACGTCGCCGATGTCCTTCGTCCACGCTACCGATGTGTCCGCGGAAACAATACCGACGATGCCTGAAAGAATAATACAAACTAATGCGATGCAAAAAAGATATTTATTGATTGTTTTTGATTCAGATTCTTTTTTTTTATCCATATTCTCACCACACAAATAACATATATGCCATGTAAACCAGACAGACCCCGGGTAATGCGCCGCCGACCTGATAGATTACGTCGAGGACCTTATCCGCAAAGGTCATCTCCCGGATATGTCCTGTGTCATCGATAATGACTCGGACGGGCTGATCAATTCGATTGCCGAACATCTTCGGACCTCCTCCAGATTAAGCCTCTATCCCAGAATATCCAAAGCATTACAATTACTCCGACCAACTCATATGCATAGACTACAAAGTAAATCTGCATCATCTGAAGATTTGTCGGATTTAATACAAATTGCATGTATGCAGTAAGCACGACAGCCAAAGTCATACATATACAACTCAAATACCCCGAGATCTTACCAATCCTGATAATTTGTTCTTTATGCGCTTTGCCGTATATTTCTAAAGACTCTTTGAAATTCATATTTACTCTCCCTGATTTGTGATGTTCTCAATAACTCGTACCGCCCGAAATTGTTGCCGTGTATATCATCCAGATGAAACAACAAAACAGGAACGGGACCGGGAACCACTGCCAACACAATAATAAATTTTGCAGTATATAATCCGGAACGCCCGAATTTAATGCAAGATCGTAAAGTGTTATCGTAACGATATCATACAGAGCCGTGTACACAAACATTACTATGCTGATAGCAAATACCACCGTCAAACCGCTGTATGCTACATCTCTAAGACTCATATTCTGTTACCTCCTCTCCGGCCTATGAAGACCCATAATAACGGGACCATGACACACAATATCAGGATGAATGTATAGACAGACATTCCGAGGCTGAAGAATTGATACAGTCCGTTGTATATCGATAACCACTGCCCCGACAGACTCCCCGAATCGACCGTATCATATATTCTGTAAAACATGATGCCGCCGACATAATACAGAATGATAAGGGAGATGAATGTCGCAATTACTCCCGATATTGATTTGAAATCATTTGATCTTGCCATGGTGTATCCCTCTTATTCTCCTATGACATTTCCTATGACATCTTTGCAAGGAACATTAAACCCGCACCGAGGATCAGTCCGCCGACCAGACAGATCATCGGCATGTATGATGCAGCTGCAGTTTCGGTCTTCTCATCGAGGACTTTTTTCATTGACTCGATATATCCTGTCAAATCGGACGCTTTGAGATTTTTCGGGAAATACTTTTGCAATTCATATATCGGGACATACGTAAATGCACGAATGCGAATATCCTTATCCGTCGGACATTTTTCAAGGGCCTCGTATAATGTTTCAAAGTTCTCGATAGGTTTTCGTTGTGCTTTCGGGGGGAACCATGAATAATCCCCTTCTCCCGAAAACAATTCGAATTCTGTGTCGCTGTTCCATGCGTTTATGAACTCGAGAGCCGCGGCATTAATCTTAGGATCCATCGTCAGACCCCAGAAATCCGTCAAAATTTCTGCACAGCATTCACCGAATCGGAGTTGTTCCGTTTTTTTTGCAAGCCATGTCAGACCGAGATTATCAAATACTCCCGAGAAGTATCTGAGTTTCTTGATGGTGATGCTGTGATTCTGAATCAGGATGCCGATATTTTTGTCGTCGTTCTTGCCGAACGCGGCATAAAGATATCCCTGAGTCGGACCGAGTTTTCCGAAGACTGTCAGTAAGGCAATTATTAGGAAAAAACAAATTATTCCCAGACCGATAATTACCCACATGCTGACCCCGATTCCGAGGAATGACTGTTCGTAAACCTGAATATAACTTGATATCATGTTATTACCTCTTTAAGAATGAGAAGAACCCGCCTCCGCCGCCGCTCTTCTTTGTTTCGGGAGTGTAACGCATTGCGTCAATCATTCCCGGGTTTATCTGTCTGCCTATGATTGTGGCATCCCTGAGCTTATCACCCTCGAATGTAGAGGACCTCGATACAAGGTTACGCGCCCAGACATGCGATTCCAGATAATCATAAATGGTCATTTCCTCCGCGATCTCTCTGTCTGCCATCGAACAATTGATAGCGCCGTGAAGGAGATCGAGAGTTTTGTTATACTGTTTCGGATTGGATGTGTTCGTCATGGTTTGATGAATAGCGCTCTTTCCGAACATTACCCACAATCCGTCCTGAATCTTCTTTTTTGACTTAGGGAGATCAAAGTTTGTCTGCCGTCTTATCAGTGTTTCACTGATTCCCGCTTTCGGACTGAAGTTTTGCGGTTCGTCGTCGTCATCGTCGGGAGATGCCGGGCATTCGCCGCCCTGATTGTCTATCAGTTGACCGAGAGAACAAAGATATTCTCCGTCATCGGAGAATATTTCCCCCGTCCGTTCGTCGATGTTTGCTTTTATCATGTTATCACTTCTCCGAGTATCTGAGTTTCATCGGCTCTTCGTTCGGGTCCGTTGCCGCCGCCAAGAGTCCGACTTCGATTCTGTAAAGATTAACCACGGATATTGCAAGCATAAGGATGCTTATCAGGACGACCCATGCGGGCTGATCGTAGACTATCGGCATTAGTGTTACTTGTGCGGATTCGTTCATCTGCACGGTCACAATCTCATAAGACCATGACTGCACGTGAAATGCCGTGAATGACAGGAAGCCGAATATTATCATCGAGATTGCCGCGATTATGTCCGTGCCGTTCTCGTAAGCCCACTTGAGAGATATTAGGAATAATAAGATGCCGACTAAAAACAGGACCCACCACGATAACACCGAGATGTGTATGTCGTTGCCTATGTGTGATGCCGACTGTGTGTTAAAGGTTACATTCCATGCTACGGGATCCGGGGATATGTCCTCGGCCGATACTGCCGGAACGACTGAGAATAGAGTTAATATTACAGCGATTGCAAAGACCGTCTGTATTTTGTTTGCTTTCATATGTTGCCTCCGTCATTTAAGCATCTTCATTGCCGAAAATACGACTCCCACGAATAAGAGAAAGATTACTATTGCGATGAGTCCTAATCCCGCCGCGCTCGTGCTTTCGAATGTGTTCATCATTCCGCTGTAAGGGGATGTTTCCGAGATTGCCGATACGGACGGAATGATCGATAATAGCGTGATGAAAATAGCCGTGATTAAGGTTTTTTTAAAGTAAGTTAGAGGCATGTTTACCTCCGACTTACTGACTAATCATACGGATTGCATACATTATCGCAGCTGCGGCTACAATAATTATAACAATGGCAACAAGACCGTATCCCGATACCGTTGTGGTTTCGAGAGATGCCTGAAGTGCATAATACGGGGACGATTCGTTTACCGCGGGCATTGCAGTCTGTACGGATGATAAGATAATCACACCGATTGCAATTACGATAGCAAGTGCGATGAATGATGTAACGATAGCAGTAATCATCATTTCACCGCGGTTATTCAGACCGAATGTCTGTTCAACGTCCTCAGTCAGACCCGCAAAGCGTCCCTCCGAAAGGTGTGCTCTTGCGCTGACAAGTGCAGATGCCTTATTGAGTGTTTCTTTAATACTCATGACCAAAACCTCCTATATTGACATATATACTTTCTTATAGATATACATAGATTACACACGCTCATTTTTATGCTGTGCTGTAATCTATCTTTATTAATAAGCGCTTTTATAGAATACTTTTAAAAAACGTTATGAAAGTGAGTAATTATGGATTATCGATTAAACCCTGATTATGTTTTGATCCGCGGAAATAAATTAGTCGGATGGGGAGATACACCGTCTGCCGCAAAAAGTAAAGCACGTATTATGAAACATTCGGAGGATGAAATCTCAAAATCACGATTACACTTGTCCGATATGAAAAAGGTAGCTGGTTTTTCGAATTATGAGTTAATGATGGGACAAATACAAAAAACAGCCCGACATAACACATATAAAAGAGCCGGTCGTCGTTCAAGAGTAGCACGACATTCTCCGAGAAGATAACTTTTTTTTAAATTTTTCAGGAGTTTATCATGCCACGAAAAAAATCTGAAACGGGCTTTTATTCTTACGATTCTAAAGGGAAGTATCACGGAAAAGACTATTTTACTGATCTGTTTAGTCATTCGACATCTTTTAAGGTTACATCCTTATCGGGTTATTCTCCAGTATTAAATGATAAAGGGAAAGTCCGTTTCCTAAAAGATGCCTCGGGAAATAAGTTAGGAGTAGATGTCCTCAAAAATCCAAAAAGTAAAAGAAAGTCACGGGATTTTGTAGATATGTCTACACCTTTACAAAATGCCCAAAGCAAATACACACCTAAGCAGATTGAAACCCTTGCAAGAAAAGGACATCTGTATATACCTTTAAAATCAGGTAAAAGATTTGATGAATTTACAAAAAAGAAAGAAGAATCTGAACGAAAAAGAAAAGAGTTTGAAACCAGACAGATTAGTAATACGGTTTCTAAGTTAAGAGATTTGGGTTATTATGCCTTACCTCCCGGACGAAGAACCTCAGCGAGTGGAAGAGTATATTACGAACGCCGTTCGAATAGGTCCGACACTCCAAATGAAAGACTTTCATTTATACAGGATAAACAGAAAGATCCAAAGTCGTATCGGGAATGGCGGGAATCTTATTTGAAAAAGAAAAAAGCACGACAAAACCAAAGGAGATAATTATTATGTTACGTTACATGCATTATGTCAGTCGTTCGAGATGCCTTCGGGTTCTCGAGGCAAAGATCGCGATCAGGAATTGCAAATTATCAACAATTGCACAATTTGAGAGCAAGTTCAGGAGATAACGGGGATGCCGTCCAGAATTAAGGAAATTAAGAAAAGACAGCGTACAAACAAAATTAAGCAGTATAAAGCATCGTTTAAAAATGTTCTTGATATTATGATTAAACCTTCTCCGAAGAAGAGAAGAAAGAGATCGAGATGCTGAAAAACACTTTTTTACTTTTTTAAATTTTTAATGCGGATGAGAAAATCTACCGAAAGCACCCGCATTTATGAAAAGAACAATCTGATTTTTACTTGATGAATCAAACATCATGGGGGGATGGATGATATGAATGATGATTCTGAATATTAATGACAACTATGCCTACGCCCATATTGCACATTATGGACAAATAATGATTGTCGCCGTTAGTTAAATAGATTCACTTCTTTTCTTTCCTTTTCTTTTCTTTCCCCCACTTTCTTTTCTTTTCCTTTCTTTTCTTTTTGCGCCCTTTTTCTTTTCTTTCCTTTTCTTTTCTTTTTGCGCCGCTATTCATCAAAGCACCATTGCCGTCACTCCTTCGCATCGTCGCCGTATTGCATCTTCGCGATCACGAGCTGATCGGTCTGAAATATCTCGGGGCTTTGCTTGATATAATTGATACTGCGGGACAATAGAACGATTTCGCCGATTAACAAAAATAATCTTTCCTCGCTTATGTCGGGATCGTCGTGATAGTAGTTCTTTAATTTCTTTAAATTCCGTTTTGCTTCAGTTAACTCGTCGCACATGTGATCGATTGACGAATCGAGATCGGAGATCATATGCTCTTTTTTGTTCATGATTTACACCTCGACGGGTTGTCTGTGGTCGTTTATGGTCTGTAATGCCTTTACTACATGCGGATTAATCAACGATATGCGGTCGTATTTCTCCCGCAAAAAGTTAAAAATATCCTCGTCTGTTACATCGTGCGGTCTGTGCGGGCTGTGATATAGATAATCAGCTGCAGAAAGAAAGGCTATCCAATCGGAATTATTGACAGGTATATCATGCGGCACAATCATTAAACGCCGTGTTGTTTCGATTGCGTCATGCGTGTCGCCTGTCAATTTATACCACGTATAGTCTTTTTCTCCCACGTACATATCCGATTTTAATTCATAATATCTATAATTTAATTCAATAGAATAGGGACATGCGCCCGTATCACTCCATTTAAACAGATAACCGAGATAAGCACCGTTAGCCTGAACAAGATAGACAATATTCTGAATATATTTCTGATTAGGGGTAAACCGGTCGGTAAATCTGCATCCGACGGCATCAACCACTAATTTCAATAATACTGAATCATGTCTCATTTTTTACACCTCAGATTACCCCTTATTTACACAACAAGACTTGCCTTCAATATTGGAGGCTGATTAGGTATCCTGTCGAATTCCAAGATGCCGAATTCGATATTCTTCTCTTCAATTACCGCCTGTCCCACGTCGTTAAGACCGCGTAATAATTTCAGTTGAACCATACTGTTTTTAGGGAGTGAACCCGGGAACCAGATTCTCATAGGGAGTCGTTCTTTCACCCGATAATCGAGTAAATTTTCGTCGTGAGTGGACCCGAATAAGCTGATATTATTTTTCCTGAAATGAATCAGGCTTTTTGCGAAATTGCCGATAATGTGAAACAAATCCCCCGACGGATATGCCGGAGTCACGCTGTGCATTTCATCAAGAATGATTGTCACGGGCTGTCCCTCGGTTTCCGTGAGGAGAGTATCGCACATCTCGAACCACCATGATGCAGTCGGGGCTAAGATGTTATCTTTCTTTACATCCGTCACGGGCTGAAGTTTGAACTGTGCCAAGCGCTTTAACATATCCGTGGAGAGATAATACTCCGACGGCTCGTAAATCACATTCACGGCACCTATTTTGACATTGTCCAATAGGCTTTCACAATCATCATAATGTTTGATAACCAGATCATAATTCAGTTTATGCCGATGCCCGGGAGTAACTTCTGTGAAGTTATAATCGTCGTTTTTGTGCACGTGAACGAGAAGGGGCTTAGGTTTCCCGTAGTTCGGGAAAGAGTTTCTCCAGTTCCGCGGGACCAGTGAATTCCAGTGATCATCGGACATGCCACGCATAAAGACCGTTTCGGGATATGTGGGAATGTTCACGCGGTCCTCGGGATCCATTCGTCGGAGTTCGGGTTTTGTTACGCCGTAAGGGAGAGAGCGCACCAATTGTGCAGTCTGCATCAGGAGAGTACTTTTACCATGCCCGAAAGCGCCGATTAAATTGCAGAATTGCCCCCCCGTGCCGCAAATTCCATCGTCATGGATGAGAAGATTATCCCAAAGTTTTTTTGCGTGATCCGCACTAATCGGCATCCTCATCACCTAAAGATCCTGTCGGGGCAATCATCGAATACGATGCCGACCATCTCTCGGGATCCACGTCGAAGAAGTCATGCAGATAACCTAATGCCGATAATCTCTCTACAATGTCGATAATAATCTGTTCTGCCTGAATCCAATTATCACGATATGCATAAGCCGAATATGCCTCAAACAATTTGCTCTTTGATTCAATCAATAATCTTGCCGAATCAAATTGATCGTTGTTCGTTGATTCAAGTTTAAATTTGTAAATCTCTTTTTCATTACCTTTGTTATCCTTAATCTTTATCGGATATCTGTTCAGCTCAATCATATTTGCACATAATAACGCACTTCTGATAGCCGCGTATAAATGCGACAAAAATGAGAGTTTACAATGAATATCGGTAGATACCACGGTCATGAGATAGATCTCCGATATTGCCTCTTTCTGTTTGTTCGTTATTTTAGTCATAATTACTCATTTATTCCTTTTTTTGTCGTTACTATTCAATATAGATAGATTACAAAACGGCTTTTTTTTATATAGTTTTGAAAACATAAGACCGACCCCGGGAGAGAGAGTCTGAATTAATTAAAACGACAAAAAAGTAAAAAATTTTTGATTGCCGCCGTTTTTTGTGCCCGTTTCACCAAAGAACAAAGAAAATCATTCAGATTGATTATCTATATAGATTCAATAGTGTAATCTATCTATATATATAAATATATACATAAGATCTACTTGAGGCAGCTTATGGGACAGCTGAAGGGGAGGCTTCGAGAAGTGGATCATGCTGTGGCTATCGCGGCATCCGAGTTCGTCAGGACACACGGTACGGGATGGATCACGGCAGATGAATTGCTGAGAGATCATCCGGAGATTGGCGCACACTGTAAATCAGTATCCGATGCGCTGAATCGATTGATGCAACATCAAGTCATACCTCAGTATTGTCTTGCTGTCTGTGCATGTTCGAAAGGACAAGGCACAAAGTTTCGCAACATCAAAAAACAGTACTTCATTACGCTCGTTAATGAAGAATCCGGAGATCTAAAAAATGAAGAAGAAGTCATACTCCAAAACTAAAAGAACGTCAGGTAAAAAGCACACTACGACAAAGAAGGCCGCAAAGGATATCTCAATCCGTCTTCAGTACTGAAGAAAGTGTTTGTCATATCCTCTGAGTGATACCATACCGATACAACACGGTAACCCGCCTGTTACAATTCACTAAAAATTCTTTTTTTTAAATTCATGAAGGAGAATTGAAAAAATGGTACATAAATCATATTATGTGATCACTCGGACATTCAAGAACGGCATATTCGATGACGACCACGAATCAAAAAATTCAGTGATTGCAAGGAAAGTCAAGAAAACCCGCCGAACTCGAATTCCGAGACCCCACCGGACACATGTCCTGAGGAAGGATCGCCGTGTATCATTTGATAATGCTTTTGGATTCGAAGATGATTTCTTTGAATCTAAATCGAAGATGAAAAGATACATGAAAAATAATAATCTGACTGACATACTTAACCGCAAATGGTGATTGAAGAGTCCGAAATAAGGACTCATTCAATTATTATAAGTGCGGACGTTATCAGACCGTCATATCTTCACGCTATTACAGTTTTGTCATACATACGATAAATCATAAAGGGCTATTTTAGAAAAGGGAATACAGACCCCTCTATAATGATGTTTTGCAAGTGGGATTTATTTAGTAAAATAATAGAATTGATTCAATTTGCCCTCTATCTCTCTTGAGGCTCTAAGACATTTAGAATCATTTCCTTATTTTGCGCGTGATCGTGTATTTGATTCATGTTCAATCTGACATATGACATATCTATGTACTCGGCATTAGTGTCGATGCCGATCCAGTGTCTGTGATGCCGTGCGGCCACGACTGCACTTGTGCCGGACCCGCTGAACGGATCGAGGACGATGTCACCCTCATGAGTTCCCGCCAAGATGAAGAACTCGACCAACTTCTCCGGGAATCTTGCGGGATGGGCGCGGCCGCACTCACGACACCATCTTGTAAATGCATCATTACTCTGAGAATTGGATATCGTGAGGACGGTTCCCGGATCAGCTCCGCCGTGGTCCTCCCACTTCTTTGAAGTGCAGAAATGATGTCCGCTCGGTCTGTTATAATCTGTATCCCCTCCGCCTTTACCGATAAATAATCTGTTCATCCCTTTTTTATAGGGAGTCCTGATTGCGTCCATATTGAAAGTCCATGAGTCACCTTTACTGAACCAGTAACAATACTCATGAGATTTTTTACATCTGCCTAAGTTTCCCCGGGAGAAGACATTAGGGGGGGTTGCCGGGTTATGCCATATGTAATCCCTGACAAGATTGAATCCGATGTCCCGACAAAGTTTCAATACGAGTTCATAGACATACAGCTCGGTCTTGCCGTTCACGACCTTATCATTTATGTTCAGGACGAAGGACCCTCCCTCCTTCAGGACGCGGAATAGTTCTTCGGCTTTAGGCATGAACCATTCGACATAGTCCTCGGGTTTAATCTTCGAGTCCGAATCCCCGTAGAATCTTTGGTCCGCATATGGCGGACTTGTAATGATGAAGTCTATCGATTCCGACGGATACTCTTTCAGGACCTCTTCGCACTTGCCGTGAATGAATGTGTCAATACTTCTGACAGGTAGGACCATAACTCACCTCCACTGAAGGATCTATGTCCTGAATCAATGTCAGCATATTGATGTTTTCAGAATACGCGACATTTCTTAATAATATCTTCAATATTTGTGTATAATCGGAATAGAGATTCTGATCGGGTATATGTCTTACAGTAAGATTCCCTTTTTCCCATAAAGTTGAGATGCCGTCAGAGTATGTGTGAATACATTTCCAACCGTGATTTATCAAATGGTTTTTGACTTTTTCGGGGCTTATGTCTTTGAGATTACAGTTTAATCTTACAATATCGCACATTATCTAATCATCCCTTATTCTGATTCTTGAGAATCTCGAGAATCTTTGTAACGAGTTCCTGATCAACACTCATGGCCGCATCTATCATATCGGTATCCCGACTGAGTCCGCACTTTCCGCAGTACTTTTGATCCGGGGCAATCACGGCACCGCACCTTATACAGCGCACGGGTTTCAGGACGTTGTCTTCTTCGGCTTTGTTCACGACACCCATATGATCGAGGAGTTCCGAGTCGATATCGTTCTCGGATAATCTGACATAGGTTTGCATCATGCTTGTATTCAGGTTACCCCATGCAATCTGTTTAATGATGGATTCCTGATAATTATTCTTGACCATGTGAGTTATTCGGGATTTTCGCATGAGATGAAGATGAATCTTCTTTTTGAGTTTGGCATCTGCCGCGATCCTCTTCAGTAGAGTTACATATCCGGCATACTTGATAGGGAGTCTGTATCTATTGACAAAGACAAGGTTATCTCCCGTCGCCGATCCCCACTTCTCATAGTTGTTACGCCATTCTATGAGATGCGGTTCCGAGATAATCAGTCTGCAATACCGCGTCTTCTTGGTTTTATGATCGTGAATGTAGAGTTTGACCCCGTGCTCGTCGAAGATTAAGTCTTTCCATCGGATTGATGCAAGTTCGGATATTCGACATGCGCTTTCATACAGGACCGCGACAAGTGCCCGGTTCCGTGCGGTTCCGCCGTGATTAATCAGGGACATGACTTCTTCTTCAGTGAGTATCTCATTCGGAGAAGTCGTATCGTGATTTATGGGAATCGACTTTATTGCCTTGAGTTTATTCACGTCGATATCGATGATCTTATTCTCCGAAAGGTATTTCCAAAAACCTTTGCCGATGATGATGAAATCATGTTTTGAGTTCTGAGAATAATCAGATGCATGAAGAGTCTGAATCTTGCCGTATATGTTTTCGATGTTCAGCTGCCGGATATGACATACGGGATCGAGTTTCTGAAGACCGCATATCATGGATACAAGTTTTGTCTGCCGACCCTGTGTCAATGCCTGAGTTACGGACCGATAGTGTATGTAGTTTCGGAGTATCTCGGCATCGTCTTCGTCAAGGATGCCGATTCTCAGATTCCGTTGAATACTCTTGTCGACCGTGTATTTGTCATTCTGATTAAAGGGAGTTACCATCTTGACCTCCCGACTTTTCGGCAACTGCTAAAGAATCCCTGAACTTATCGACAGTCCCCATAGATTCTTTTAATCTATCTGCATCTTCAGCTGCTTTCCATTCGGCCCATGCCTCATCATCCTTGCCCAATGCCTCAACAGTATTGACATACTCGACAATCATATCTTCTGCAATCCTGTCGGAAATAAGATATCCTTTGGATCTGAACTCCGGGAGTAATTTACGACAGGTTTTCAGTGCGGATCTGTGCCCGTATTTTGCACAATGATAAGGAACACTCAAAGAATCGTAGTATTCGAATAATACTCTTTTCAGCGCCTCTCTGTTTCTTACTGTTTCTCTCGACTGATTGAGATAACGTCTGTATTCATAGAGAAGACCTAATAATTCGGGATCGTTCTGAAAGTCTTCGGGAGATATTCTATTATCACTTAGTAAAATAATATCTAAAACATCTCTCATAAGTCCGCTCAGCTTATACGGCATAAATTTAGTAATTATTTCCTTCTGTCTATTTGTCAAATAGACAGTAGTTTTCGAATAATATTTTTCCATATTCAGATCCCCTCCGTGAAAAGTTTAGTACTACCTAAATTTATTAGGTTATGATCCAAAATTGCATGCAGTCCTACACCCATATTTTTCGAGTCTTCAAAAAAGTGTATCCCCTCAAAACCCTCTCTCCAATTATTCACCAAAAATATAAATAATATAAAAAACATACTGAGTCGTAATACAATTTTATAGATGAAATCTACAAAGATTAATAATTTTATAGATTTTAGCGTTTCAAGGATGTATCTTTGAGATTTTTTTTGCGGCTTGTGAGATCGAAATTTTTGCAGACAGGGTGACACTTTCCTTGAGTCTTGAAAATGGTCAGTGATGGTTGCATGCACTTTCTGAGATCTATAAAAAAATGGATGAATTTTCCCGACCCCGAAAACTTCCGAACTCATTGTCCCTCACTCTCCCGGGAGATCTCTTTCTCCGGATTCTGAGGCATTGCAACCTCCCTTAATGCCGCATAGATTCCGTCAATGTCGTTGACATAATCAACTGTATGTTGAGTTATCGACATCATCCTGAATGCAGCTCTTTCGAGAAGATTGAGTAACATCTCATCCCCGTGAGTTAATTCGGACTTAGGGTCTTTTAAGACAGAATCTTTCTTGAGAGCATCCTGTAATAGTTCGTACTTCTCATAGAATAAATCTGTATTTTTCCTCAAAGATGATAACACTTCTCTAAAGTCATCGGAGAAGTCGGTTTTACCGACCTCCATCGCGATCCTGTATCCGAACTGACTGAGTTCTCTGTTCTCCTTCATGAAAAATAACCTCCCGTATATTCTTCGGGTTCATCGTCGATGATCCAGCTCTGCATCCTCTCCATATGCCTAAGACCCGATCTGAGTTCATGATTTACCGCCGATGCGGTCTTGTGACTTAACGGTTTTCCGGATCTCATCTTACCGATCATCTTCAGATATATCTTTCTCGATTCCTGTAAGTCATTGAAGAGAGATTTTTGTAAGGGATCCATTCAGATCACCTCACAATCATTTGCATTCATGTCGTATCCTCTCAGCTGACTCTCATTCTCGGGTGTGTGAAGAATCACCCTCTGCATTATGGATAACGGAAATGTTTTTCTGTATACGATTCCCATATATCTATTGTCGTTTTTGTGCGGTTTGGCGACCGGCACGGCCGACATAAAATGAGATTCATCGTGTACGTTGTTACCCTGTGACTCGGGGTTATAACAATATCTCATTTTTACCTCCGATTTTCTATGACCTTAATACCAAGGTCCTTTGCGGCTTGTTTGCTCTTCTCTATACTCTCGGCATTCGGGACCACGTTAGACAGTAATCCCAAGCTGTATACCATATTCAGGATCGTTGCATCAAACTGATCCTGTGTGACTGTTTTTTGTATCATTTTAATTACCTCCGTAAGATTCAGTGAAATACTGTGTTTTTTCGGACCCCCACTGGACCGCCATTGCATGTGCAATCCCCGGGAAAAATTTAGCCCGTGCTTGCCATCTCTCGAGATCTCCGTTCTTGCCTCTCTTACATGTATCATGCCAATAGACCGCGTTTCCGTCCGCATAGATTCTATCTCTTTTCGGTTTCCTCGGATTCGGGGATGAGTAATAGAGTTTCGGGAGATTCTTTAACCATAAACAGGTCCTCTTCATTTCGCAATCTCCGAACATCCACGGGTGTATGATCTGGTCGGCTTTTCTGAAATGAGAGTTCAGATATCCGACGGGGTTCTCAAGGCAGATCCGCGGAATGGGTGCATTATACAGATTCAAAGCGAATTTAAAAGCCATTTCACGCTCTCTCTCTCTCTCTTTGCCCTGTTCTTTAAGCGCTCTGTTTGCCGCGACCGTGAGATACCGGCACGGGGGATGTGCTATCATGAGATCCCACGATTCCGCACCTATCACATCAAGGACATCGCCCTGAATGTGCGGACCGTATTTCGACATCGAAGGGAGAAGATCGCATGATACCGCATCATGACCCTGTTTTATGAACTCGTCACGGACTGTCCCGGAGAACTCACACGCAATAAGAACTTTCAACAGTAATCCTCCCATTCTTCGGAATCGATGTATTTGCCGACATACTTCTCGAGATTCTTCATGGACCTTCTGAGATGTATTTTGCACTCTCTGAGATCCGAAGTCGTCCAGATGCAGTCATCGTCGAATCCGTCCATAGTGTAACACGACGAATAATAATTACTGAGTTTTTCACACAATATGTGCAGATCCCAAAGCTGATCCTTAATATCGGCAATCACCTTTTTTCTTGTCGTCATTCCCTCACCCCGAGAACCTTCTCGAGTTCCTCCACACGCTCTAAGAGTTTGGCGTATTTATCGGACATTGCCTCATACTCGAGTTTAACCTGATAGAGTGAATCGATATCTTTGCGGATGGATTCCATGTCGTTTTTGAGATCCCAGTGAGTATCGTTCACATGGTCCTCGAAACGGTTTTCCAATTCCTTAAGAGTCGTCGTCATGCCCGAATCACCTTCTTGACCTTCAGTCTGTAACTCTTTCTCGTTGCCTTTTGGAGATGGCATCTTTCACGCAACATGTAACTGATTTGCGCCGCCGTGCTCAGGGAATAAATCCAGTTATTGTATCGGCACACATCACGGGGTGTGACGTATAAGGAACCGTCATCCGCCATCTGTCGGATCGTTTCCTTTATTGCCGATTCAAAGACCTTCGGATCGTCCGGCAGCTGCTGATCGTTAGCAAAATGAGAATACGGCATTCAGCACACCTCCGCGATCTTTTTCGGATGTTCGGATACCATGGCAGTAAAGCCGACACATACCGAGGAGATTACCGAGTCACCCGAAGACATACTCACGGGGCATCTGTATATGTTGTTTGCAACCCATTTGCCGCCGTTGTGAATCGGCAGTCGGTATTTCTTCGTAATTGTCGATAATGCCTCCATGTAAACCTCTTGCCAATAATCCCTTGCCATGCTCTTACACATCTCGAGATTGTAACGGGTGCGGATTATCGGACATTCGCGTTTCTCAATTGCCACGATGCTTGTCCTGTCGTAGTATTCGATTGTTGCCTTTACCTGAATCAGCAATGCCGGGAAAGTCTGATCGTAGTAGTCTTCGCATCCCGCATTCAGTTCGTCTTCGCGGATCCGCCTGTGCGTAATGTCGCACATGTCGCCGCATGACACGGCCCCCCCGTGATTATTGCGGGACATGATGGAACCGATGCAGAATTTACAGAACTTGTGAGCCTCGGTCATTAATACCACTCCCTTGTAATTATGGAATCTGTGAGAATCCAACCCCAAAGACAACTCATAACGGCAGTTATCAGGATTAAGACACTGTTTGTAAACGGAGTATAGACTGTATTCCCTATACAGACCATGCCGATTAATGTAAGAACTATCGCAATAACTGTCCCGATTATTTTTACCGGAATAAAGTTAGCTGCAAAGTATCTTTTTTCAATCATGCAGTCACACCTCCGATGCAGTTCGTATACGGCACCTGTTTCACGTTTGACACCAATTCCTCATCCGCATAAGTGGCTATGAGTGATTTCAGGGTATCAAGATCTTTAGAATAATACTCTGAAAGAACGTTCAATAATACGACCTCCTCAGAACGATCTCCAAGCGAAAAACATCTGTCCCATGCGATATCACGATAATAAATTCTCAACCCGTCAATCTGACAAAGAATGTCCTTTTTCAGGTATTTAACTTCGCAAATTTTCCTGTTTACCGAACCGTGAATCTGACTGAGATCGATATATCTGCCGAATTTCTCACAGATTATTTCAAATCTGCCCGATATTTTGACAGATAACGGACGATCCATAAAGTAAAATTTATCCAGACCTACTTTATCAAAGTCTGATTTAAAGTCCATGAGTCGTTTTTCCATCAAATTTAATTCAGACCATGATGCCGTATCGGGACAATAGAGATTAAACCATTCTGTGAGTGTATCCAATTCCCAAGAGCATTTGAGAAGTTTTGACTTAATCTGTTCATGAAGACTCTCAATATCAGGTTTTTTCCAATTGTTGCACGGTCCGACATAGTGAGTTCTTAAGACCGATGACTCGATATCCATATACCAAAAGAACGTCCAAAGGGCAAATGCGGCCACAATATAGAATATTCCCTCCAGATAGTTTTGATCGATGTAATACAGCAATAGACCGATACCGGTAATCAGTCCGATTCCGATAACCATAAAGATCCCTAATACAGGATCCCCTCCATCACAACTCATGCCGACTCCCCCTCAGACCCGCTTTCCTTCGTCGGTATTGTCTTTTTGTAGCCGACCTGAACAAGTTCACATCTTATCTCACGGAAACGGTCCTCGACCTCAGTAAGTGCGCATCTGCCAAACTGTATACGGTCCTCGAGGCTCTCAAGATACAGGATGAGTTTTTGATCCCGGGCATCGGCTTTCAGGTAACGGACCTCGTTAGGAGTGTTGAGGATAGCTCCGACGGTCCTTAACAGATTGCCTATTGAACTTATTGTCTGTGTCAACCTTTCCGCGGAATCGTAGAGTTCCCATCCGGCATTATACAGCTCACGGACCTTTGCGTCCTCGGCATCACACCAATTTATTTCGGGATGCGGTTTAATCCTCATGTTTCCATCCCTCCCCGAGATACATCGAGAGTTCCATTTCGTCCAAGGTTCCGTAATTGTAAGCATCGACAAGAGCGCCCGTCATCGACTCAAAGGAATCTTCGATATCGGCAACCTTTTCGAGTAATGCCTCCATCTCCTTTGTCATGTTCCTGAATATCTTCATGAGATATTCGTCGCACTTCGGCAACGGTCCGCCCTCGGCCTTCTCCGTGTAATTGCCGATAGAGTCATTCATGATTCCGATAATTATCGAGATGCTGTCACCCGTTGTCAGTCCCCGGTCATACTGTGAGTAATACTCTGCGACGTTCTTAAGGACCTTCTTGCCGTCCGAGGACAATTCGAGAGATTCAAATTCTGTCATTCGGAATCACCTTCAGGGAACATCCTTTCTTCAAAGCTGATATACATTGGACTGTCTTTGTTGACTGTCTTCAGGAAATAGTCGCACGTTTCGAGATACTCCGTATCATATCCGACCTTTCCCGGATTGAGAAGATTCAGCAAATCAAGGCAACCTATGATTTTATCAATTGACAGATTGAACGAATCAACCGAATTGACAAGTCTTCTTTTCAGCTGATCGACCCCGACCTCACTGAAAACATACATGTGTCCCGTCAGTGCGGAAAACTTCGCGCCGTAGTTCTCCCCGATATCTCCTTCAAAGTAGTGTTTCTTCATCCAGTCGACACATTCATCGGGAGTGTTAAACCCGTCACTGTGCCAATAATGCGAAACAAAGTAATAGAGATTCATTTCCGTGATTCTGTAAATCTTTAAGAGTTTTGCAGAACGCGGTTCTGATTTATCGGGGACGGGGAAAATATCTCCCTCTTTGGCTTTTGCGGGACCCTGTCTGAATGTGACGGTCTTCTGACCCGAGTATATCTTATCGAGGAACATCGGATCAAATTCAATGTTCGGATATCTTTTGTATCTGACCATTATGCCGCACCTCCTACAGTCTTCTTTTCGACCTCACGGATTCTCTCGAGGATATGCTCATGGAATCTGTTTAATTCGTATTGCAGCTGAAAGATGCCGTCCTCGACCGCGCGGAAATACTCGACAGGGTGATCATTGGAAATAAAACCGTGATTTCTGTATCTTGAGAAGTCCGATGCAATCTCTTCGATGCCGCCTTCTCCGTTAAAAACCTTGATTGTGTAACCTATACGATACACGCTCGGTCTTGTGTATTCGGTCATGCGGTATCCTCCTTCACCTTCGCGGAATTGTAGGTCACATGGCACACGATGGCGATTGAAAGCAAAACAAATGCAAGTAACACATATGCAAAATAAGCGCCTTTGAAGAAAGCGATATCCGCGCACACGATGAGAACTGCCGCCGCACCCGAAGTGCCGACATAAAGGATTGTCTTTTTGTCGACCGCGTTAAGCCTTGTTTCTTCGGTCATGCGGTTTTCCCTCCTTCGAATGTGATGCGGTTTTCGCATACGTCGATTAACTCTCTGAGATTGTCCTGATAGATCTCGGATGCCTCCCGGACATACCGATAGGTCTTATCGAGATCCCACTGTATCCGATTGAGAGTCTGCATCAAACACGCATCCTCCGAGGACATCTCATACTGCACGCGCTTTGTCGGACTGTTGAGAGCGTCCGCCAAGGAATTGATCGCGCGGATAACATCTTCGTGCATATCTCCGATCTGGTTGATTGTGTCCCGGCATTTCCAAGACTTTCCTTCGGAGATAATGTTTTTAATTAAGCTCAGCGAAAAGGGGCTAAGTTCCCGCTCGGGTAAATCCGAACGGTCTGTGGATTGGCGACCGGCTTTGACCGACCTTTCCGCCGAAATTATCTCGTGTACATTGTTTGTCATACTGTCATGCCTCCAATAGCTCTTTGGATAAGATCTCCCTGATAACACTCGAACGGGATCTATCGGTACTTCTTGCCCGATCATCCAATTTCGAGATTAAATATCTCGGGAGATTTACTCCAAAAGTGATCTTATCAAGATCATCTTTTTCTTTGTTTGCAATTGTTTGCATATACAAACATCTCATGAATAGTATATATATGTTGTCAAATGTTGGCACACGTTGGCAAAACACACAATAATTTACTTATAGACTATATTATATGCAGAAAGACATTCAGATGGGATTACGGCTTAAACCCGACTTTCATAAAAGATGTGCCAAATTAGCCAATAATGCCGGACAATCTTTAGCTGAGTGGATCCGACGTGCTATGAAAGAAAAGGCAGATCGTGAGATTGAAGATTATACAACATATGTAAAAGATGATTTAATAAAAGCCCTCGATAATCCCGAATATGTTCAGAAATTAATTGAAAAGATAGAAGAAACCAAATTTAAGTATAAATAGAGAATAATACTTATGGATATTCTCTTTCTTCTTTTTGCCGTAGAACTTATACTCATCTCGGTAACCCTTGTCAGTGCATCTTATCAGGACCTCGGAACACGTCGCATCAATCCGCGCACATGGTCCCTTCTCCTCGGGTGTGTTCCGATGGCGCTCGTCAACTATGCGCTGATATTCATGCACGGAATATGGGACGGACTTCTCACGATGATATGTGTTCTCTTTGCGTGCGGCACATATTATCTGATCGCGCGCATCAATATATTCGGGGGTGCCGATGCAATAGCACTGATCGCGAT
>Ga0310690_10002390_pt1 | contig 30639 bp, 28 predicted proteins | sample AusTroGonzalo_MG_2_FD_207661 | JGI IMG/M metagenome (GOLD analysis project Ga0310690, IMG submission 207661) | Bovine rumen microbial communities from tropical cattle in Woodstock, Queensland, Australia - Gonzalo_04 (v2) (version 2) | ecosystem: Host-associated > Mammals > Digestive system >...
TGGACATTCCCCCTGCCTTTATCATTGTCAGAAGAGAAAGCCATAACTGAGTTCCAAACGCCACCGACGATAATTCAGGCGCAAGTCACCGCTATTAGCCAGCAGCGTATTATGTGCCACAAAGGACAACCCCGTGAACCTATTATGTCGAAAACTATATAGTACCGCTAAACGCTCCGTCATGATAAACTGTGGGAAGGAAAAGGGTATTTTCTCTTTGTGACCATCGATAATCATCTTGTTGAAAGAGCCGATGACTAGATTGGGCAGAACGGAGATATGCATCACCCATTTCGGTGTAATCACCCAGTTGTAGGCATACCCCCCACCTATACCAATATATCCCAACTGCAACGTGATGGGAGGATTATTCAATGTAGCATCTTGTTCTGCGTTCAATTTGCCAGCTAACAGCGAGGCACCCACCAGCCAGGAGCCAGCGCTATGACGCTGGATATAGCTCTGAGTAAAGACCGCAGGATAGGAGAAACGACGGTGGTTGAAGGCGTAGTAGCCTGTAGCCAAAAACATATTCGAGGTCACAGAGGAACTGTTGATTTCTTTGCGATCACCATAGATATTGATCCATCCATTGTGGCTCTTGGTGCGTTGGTAACTGAGGTCAAAACCAAATCTGTTATTATATAACCTAAAAGCCAACTCTGTATTAGTATTTTTTCCCGTCCATTTGAAAGGATTAAAGGAGAAACCCAACGAGTAGCCACGATAGCCGATCGTGAGATTAGTGGTAAAGCGCATATCACTAGTGAGCTTGCTCTCCGCCGGTTTACCTCTCCATGTGCCACTGGTGCGGAAGCCACTTCCAGAGAGTCTTGGACGTATCCTAAATATAAATCGGTTGGTGCGACGCCCAAGATACAAGGTATCATAAGAGCCTTTTTTTTGATATTTCACAGCCAACATACGATCCATGTCACGAATGGAATGGATGTCTTTAATATTTTCTTTGAATCGCTTCACCCGTCCTTTTATCAAGCCCTTGGCGTGGGACTCACTGCGAGCAGTATCTGTAAGGACACTTTCTATCTGAAGTGTATCGGAAAGAAGTGTGTCAGCAAGAAGCGTATCAATGCGGGCACTCTCAGTCTGAATCTGTGCCGTTAGTGAAAACGGCAACAGCAAGAAAAGAGATAGAAGATAGTGATGCTTACGCATAGAGCTGAAAGGCTATTCTTGAACAAAAGATAAGCCGTTCCACTGCATCACAACAGGCTGGAGAAAGTCACGGACTGCATCCCGCTCATCGATGTTGAGGAAGGAAGTTTGCAGGGTAGCTGTAAGCGTGGTGGCATTAGGGGTGAGTTGTAACTTCACTGGATGAAAGGAGGCCAAAGAACGGCGAGCGGCTTCTATGTCCACTGTCAGGCTAGTGAAGAACGCGTCCAAGGAGGGGGGTACGAAGGAGAATGTGGTAAGAGGTTTCCAATCAGTATGGAAAAAACGGATGTTTGAATCTGCAAGATAGCAGGTAGTGCCTCTCTCGCCGCTTTCGGCAGTCATGACAACACACAATACAGAGAGCGTGTCGTTCACTGGCAGCAGCTTCATCTCCATATAAGCTGCCGAACTAGTACGGAAACAGGCATAGTCAGCAGTCAGCGCCTCCAGCGTCACATATTCATCGGCTTTATTCCGTACGCGAGCCTCCATATTGTTCTCAATGAAATCAATGCAATCCAAACGGTTGTTCTTTGTCACCATGGGCTGCACACTATCAGGCATAGCAGCGAATATATCGCGCATCTGTATTTGTGCCGTAGCACAAATAATGAAAAATGAAGAATGAAAAATGAAGAATAATAGACGTTTCATTGTTGTGAGTTATTAGGGCTCGTATAACTTATAGGGCTTATTGAGATCCCATCCACAGGAACATCAGACTAAGTAGGACAAAGATGAGGTCTATAACTTTGGAGCGCACGTTCTTCTCATGGAAGACGAAGACAGCCACGAAGAAACTGACCAGAACGCTACCCCGACGGATCATAGAGACCACAGATATCATGGCATCGGGTTGAGTGAGGGCGTAGAAATATACAAAGTCTGCGGCAGCGAGGAAGAGGGGAACTAAAAAAATAGAAAATGAGAATTGAAGAGTGGGAAGTAAGACTTTTTTGTCCTTCCTTTTTTTCTCTTTTATGATTATTAAGGCAACGGCCATCATGAGGAACTGGTAAAACAAGAAGTAGCTTTGCACTGCCATACGGTCAATGCCTAATCCTCCAGCCTCTATGGGAGCTAGCAGGAACCTGTCGTAGAGAGCACTGACAGCGCCAAAGAGAGCCCCCAAAACAGCAAATACAATCCAGTGATTATGATGGAAGTCGATACCCTCTTTTTTGCCGCTGCGGCGTAACATGTAATAACCTGTAATCGCCAACGCTACACCTATCCATTGAAAAATATTGAGACGCTCTCCGAAGATCAATAATGCGCCCAACAATACCATGACGGGGCGTGTGGCATTGATTGGCCCCACGATGGTGAGAGGCAAATTCTTCATGGCAAAGTAGCCACTGAGCCATGACAGCAACACGATTACAGCCTTCAGTATGATGTACCGATGAATGTCCCAACCACAGACAGGGACATAGAACAGAGACGACGGGGCGATAGACCCAATGGCTGAAAGCACTACAAAAGGCAGGAAAATAAGCGAACCGAAGAACGTGTTCAGCGTCAGCACCTGCATGACAGCATTTGCCTTCAACGCATGTTTCTTGAAGACATCATAGAAGCCGAGCAGAGCGGCGGAGGTGAAGGCTAAGATTAACCACATGGAAGCCCCTCCTCTAACCCTCCCCTGTTAGGGAGGGGGAAAAGTTACACATCCTATTCAACGCCTCATCTTTCAAACTCCCCTCCCTAACAGGGGAGGGGTCGGGGGAGGGGCCGTACTTTACCTCCTGAAGGAACAGCCCTCTCGCCGGCACACTGTCGCCAGCGGCGGAGCGATTCTTCTGTTCAATGACCTCGCGGAAACCATCGATGGAGAGTTGGCCACGGCCGACTTCCATAAGGGTTCCGACGATTGCCCGCACCATGTTACGCAGAAAGCGGTCGGCAGTAATCTCAAAGCGCCACTCGTAGTCGGCGAGCTGCACCCAGCGAGCACTCCTGACATGGCAGATATTGGTTTTCGTGTCGGTGTTCACCTTGGAGAAACTGGTAAAGTCCTCATATTCCAATAGGATGGCTGCCGCACGGTTCATGGCCTCGAAATCAGGCTCTTTCACCAACCGCCACGAGCAATCACGCAGAAAAGGCGACTTACGTGTGTGGACATAATAATAATAGGTACGCGCGAGCGCCGAGAAGCGGGCGTGCATATCATCTGGAACCGGGTATATCTTATGAATCGCTATGTCGTGCGGCAGGATAGCATTGAGGCGATATACCAAGCCCCTCTCTAACTCCCCCCGTGGGGGGGAGGACAGGTCCATATGCGCCACCATTTTGGCAGCATGTACGCCGGCATCCGTGCGTCCTGCTCCGGTCACCGCAATGTCCTCGCGCAGCAGGGTGGCAAGGGCCTTTTGTAAGGTCCCCTGCACGCTTTCACCGTTAGGCTGCACCTGCCAGCCGCAGTAATTGGTGCCATCGTAGGAAAGCTCGATGAAATACCGCATGAATCCTCTCAATATTTCAATGTTTCAATGTTTCAATGTTTCACCTTCATAACCCTGTTACCTTGGCGAACGATATAGATGCCACGACGAGCGGGCAACGAATTGCCCACATAGCGACCATCCAGCGTATAAACAGCTATTACATCCGTATCGGAGGTACATTCGATGTCGCGAAGGGCTACACTGGTGCCATAGTCGCTCATCTGGATATCATCGAGGTTGATGCGTTTGGTCTGCACCTGATTCGATGGAGACTCAAACTTCAGACGGATGAGACCATCACGCTTGACCTCGTAGCCATAGCGTTTCCATTCGCCGCTGGTGAACGCGAGGTTCTCCACCACCGGTGTCCATGTGTTACCGCCGTCGAGACTATAGCTGACGGTAAGGGTCACACCTGTGTCATTGTTATAGAGTCCTGCATAGAACCACAGTGAGTCACAACCGCCAACCTTATCATCCTGCATGGTGATGGAGCCGCCTTTCTTCATGCGGACGCTACGGCCATCATTACGGAAGGCTTCAGAGGCACTGATGAGTGCATTGTACATCTGCCATGTGGCGGCATTGCAAGTGACGAGATTGTCGTCTTTGTCATAGCTGCCCTTGCTACCCAGTTCAAAACTCTCGAAGAAAGCCTTGGTGGCATCCACGGAAGCTGCTAGTGACACCACGAGTTCCCTAACATCCGGCAACATGAGCGTCATCTCGCTCTCATAAAGCCCTTCCTCTTGAGCACCACTAAAGCGCACCTGGAACTCCAGATGTGAGGCATCCAAGGTCAGTTCATTCGTCCAAGTCTCACCATCAAGACTCACCTCGAAGGGTTCTGGGCAAGAAACAATCACGCTATAGCCACTGACACCGAGGACTGTAAGTTTCTCGTTCTGCGACTGAGAGGGGCTATTGGGAACTGCAGAGAAGAGCATCTCCGAAGGTGAAGCACTAAAGACAGGTGTGATGGGTGGGATATCCACCTGTACTTCATTACTCGTGAGACCACCAGAAGTCTGGATCTCATAATAATAAGTTGTCGAGGCTGCAGGATTGTTCACTACACAGAAGGTGTCGGTAAGCTCCTTGGGGAAACCTGAGAAAGAATGGCGGTCACCCTCGCTGGTCTTTGTATAGACATCGATGGTGTAATGGGCATCAGCAGCCAACTGCATATTCATCCATGAAGCTGTGAACGAGCGCTTATACACTGAGCTAGTAATATCGCGAGCGGGATAAGCCGGGACACCATCTATCATGTTCATACGCAACGGAGTACGCTGCTCAAAGAGTTCCCCGCTACGTAGGATGAGCGTGGCCTCATAGATACCAGCAACCGTTGCCGTAGAGGTGATGGTGAGCGGCGATCCTGACGTAATCTCCTGAGCTGACAGATCGGCATCAGGCATCGCGAAGCCCTCGCCTTCGATGGTCGCCGTCAGACCAGTGGGCAAATTGCGTCCACGCACCATGATGCGATGGTCCATACCCAAGCTCAACGCCTGCAGACCGAAATCGATGGTGGCGTCCTGCACGGGAACGAAGAGTTCGGGAGTCGTAGAAGCGGGATCGATGTAGAACACTTCATCGTTGCGGGAACCCCAGACATAGTCTGCCAGTTCTGGATAATCCACATAGGGGTTGCGGTTGCCCTGAATGGTGTAGATAGCCTCGTTGCGGTCGCGCTCGATGTCATCCACAGGGTCATCAGCGGCCCACGATAGCATCAGCTCATAGACCCACGGACGCATGGTCGTCCACGATGTCGGATCGATGGTAAGCAGTCCTTCTTTGGTCTGCCATTCATCGGTCATGTGCTGATAGGTCGTAGCCATATAGAAATAGGTACGCGCGAAATCACCTTTCCATTCATCGGCGGGTTCCCATGCCGTAATGAGCTGGTCAGTACTGTAGCTGCTGCTCTTACCCACCTTAGTAACACCGTTATCGTATGCCACCGTCCCATCAACAATGCCGATGGGGTTGTTACTCTTGCGACCATTGGCCGCACCATCTGCGGGATAGAGGTTAAAGAGGTCACAGTAGGCATTGTTAACTGTATGTCCCCACCAGGAATTGGCCCAGATATGTTCAATATTCATCCCCGTGACGGCATTCAAGCCTTCGAACTCACGACGGATGTTGCTGTAGCGGTCGCGCACGGAACCATCTGACATTACATCGGTCACCGCAAAGCCCGACCATGTGTAACCCTCACCCTTACCACCATAGTTGAGCACCTTACGTGGTTGGATTAGGTCGTGGAGAGCTGTCTTCAGCGCAGCTTGGTTCAAACCCTGTACCCGACGATATTCCTCCACGGACAGCGGCTGCGCCCAAACATATGCGGTGAGGGTTGATAGGGACACAAACAGAATGAAAAGCCTTTTCATAAACAGAATACGATGAAGTGTTATTTGACAAAACGCTTATAGGTATAACCACCCTGACGGACGATGTAGATACCACGTCGGGCGGGTACGACAGTCCCAACATAGCGTCCATTGATATCAAAGACAGCATCCTCGGCATCAACAGGCGACATATAGTTCTGGTCGATGCCCACAGGCAGAATCTTGGCTTTCACGAGGCAGTCACTCAGTTCCCAAGCCCAGCAGTTTTCGGACGTAGCTGTGTAGCGGAAGGCGACATTGATCACCTGACCTGCATAGTCATCTAAACTTACGATGCCAGAATGCTTGAATTCTGTATATTTGTTGGTTGGTTTAAGGCGCACGGATGGCCACTCGACATCGACAGAGGTCCATGTTGCCTCATCGGGTATCTGTACATAGTCTGTTGAGATGAGGACATCGAGCATAGTACGTGGATCGGCATCACCATTGAAACCTACGGCATGAGTAAACTGAAGTGTGGCTCCTTGCATGTTCGACAAGTCTATAGACGGTGTTATCAGCCAAGCATCACCCGTCTTTTCGTAGTTGAAAGCATTAGCCACCATGCCATAGCGGCTGTCATGGGCCCATATTGGCGTTTGTGTACCATCCCTACTGACCGTGCGGAAATCACCTGCACCACTCCCCTTGAAATTCTGGTTAATAACGGTGATGCTATCTCCAGGCTCAGGTGTGGGAGGAATAGGAGGATCCGGGATATCAGAGCCGTCAAGGGTGAAGGCGACATCCATCTTACTGCCCCATATATACTCGGCCAATCCAGGGATATCGATGAAGGGATTTCGGTTTCCCTGTATCTGGTAAACGACCTCATTGCGTGTCCGCTCAATATCATCAATGGGGTCTTCCTTGTCCCATTGTAGATAGAGCTCGTAGGCCCATGGCTGCAACGTTGGCCAGTCGGTGTTGGTGAGGGAGTTAAGGCCTTCTGACTTCCACGTGAGATTGCTGTAGCAGGTCACCATATAGAAATATACGCGCGCGAAGTCGCCCTTCCACTTGTCATCGGGCTCCCACATTTGAATGCTTTCGCCTCCAGCACCCGGACCCGTACCCACTTTCGTGCAACCGTTGTTGGTCTTGGTTGAAGTCACCTTTCCCATGCCGAAGTTACCTTTGGCGCTGTTGATTTTCGTCTCGCAAGGCATCAGATGGTGGATGTCCTTGTAGGCTTGGTTCTTCGTGCCGCCCCACCAGCTGTTGGCCAGCGAGTGTTCAATATTCATCCCGCTGACAGCAGCGTATGGCGATGATGGGTTGAAATAACGCGTGTCGTTACTATAACGGTCGCGAACCTGATCATTGCTCATGCGATCAGTCCGATAAAATCCATACCATGTTTTATTTTCCGAATCTTTCCCGTAGTCAAGGACATCCGCCTTCTTGATAATCTCATAGAGGGCAGCCTTCAAATCCGCCTTCTTCTGACCCACAGCACTACTATAATAGACATTGAGGTCAACACCCTGAGCAAAGATCGTTGTTGATAGGCAGAGTGCCCCAACAAGAAGAATATATTTCACTCGTAAAGATTTCATTTTACTATTGTTTTGTATATCCTCTCACCTTCACGAATCACATACATTCCACGACGGGCAGGCACAGAGCGACCTACCAGACGACCCTGTCCATCGAAGACGAGTCGAATCTCTGACGTGTCACAGATACCTGACACACCTGTGGGACTCGGTTGCTCTATGGTCACATCAATGCTGGAAATGCGACTTTGACCATCCTGCGCCATCACAAGGAACGGGTTCATTTGTCCTGTCCATGTGATTGACTTATCCTGCCATGAATAGGTCTGACCATCAATACTCATGTCAGCCAATTTACTGTCTGCAGCATGGAAGAAGACTTTGGTCACCACAGCACCTTCAATCAGCAACACCGCGCCTTTATATAAACGAAGTTCGGAACCCACCTCAATTACAGGGTTCTGTGAAGTGTTGGTGTAGTAGCTTACCGTCAGACCATTGACATCAGTCGTATAGCCTTTTCCATAGGTTGAATGGGTAGTCGCATCCCAATTACACTGGCTAAACGTAATCGTCCCTGACTGGGCATCAGGATTTTCCGGAGTATCTGGATCATCAGGGTCGTCAGGATTTTCCGGGTCATCAGGGTCATCAGGAATATCTGGATTATCTGGTATCTCTATCGTGCTCTGTCCATGAGGTAGTGTTACATCAAAGGCATAGTCGATACTATCGCCCCATACATATTCGCAAAGCGATGGATAATCAACAAACGGATTACGGTTCTTTTGCCACTTATACACCACTTCATTACGAGCACGTTCTACGTCATCAACAGGATCTTGCTTTGCCCAACGCAGGAACATCTTTAAGGCCCAAGCTTTTAGACCTGGATATGCCTGGCCATCGAAAACCTGTGAGGCATTACCGCCATTCCAGTTGGGATGAAGATTCTCATAACACGCCAAAACATAGAAATAGATACGGGCAATGTCGCCCTTCACCTCATCATTGGGCTCAAAGCACTGTCCACTATAACCTTGCACTTTGCAAGAGCCGAGTTTGCAATAGTCGTTGGCTGATTTCCATGTATCACCGGCAGTCTCACCGAGGGGATAGTTGCTACGGCGGTTGTTGACATAGCCGTCCGTTGGCACCACCTGTACCAAGTCGCTCTTCATATCGCCACTGCCGAACCAGCTCTGAGGCACCAAGTGCTCACGGTTATAGGCATCGCCTTCACCGCTATAGTTCTTATTCTCCTTTGGACCACCAATTACATAACTCGTAGCGTTAGAATACCAGTCGCGCAAATAGCCGTCAGCACGCTTATCACTTTCATGGTATGCTTCGAGCAAACCATCATAACCGATATTGGTATGTTTATGGATCACATTATATAACGCCGTCTTCAACGCTGCAGCCTTCTTATTGTTGGCCTTGGCATAATAAGTAGCTAAGTCCTCTGCCTGCGCAGACATGACGACAGAAGATAAAACGGAAATCAGGCAAATGAAATACAGGTGTTTTTTCATATTTTTTGCGATATTTGGGGCAAAGATAGATGAAAAAGCTTGAACGACAAAAAATAATACAAGAAAAGCGCCAAAGTCCATAGACCTTGGCGCTTTTTTGTTGTTTCAGAGTATCTTTCCTCTCCCCTCCTTTACGGGAGGGGGCGGGGTGGGTCTTTTTACTTTACAACCACCTTCTTGCCGTTCACAATGTACAGACCGCGCTTGTTGAGGTTCTGCACACGCTGGCCAGCAATGGTGTAGATGGTCTTGGCTTCGGAAGCGGGGTCAACGGCGATACCATCGACAGCCACTATCGTTTCACCATCGAGGCTATAGAACTTTACATCCTTCAAGCCAGGAACACCCATGTACTTGTAGATGCCACCCTTCAGCCATACCTGAGTACCTAACTTCGTAGGATTGTCAGCCAAGTTCAGGTCGGTGCGAGGACTACCAGTCTGCAATGCAATGGCTATCACATTTGCGATATCTTTGACATCGGCTGCATCCGCGACGAGGACATTGGAAGCCGCAACAGGGTAAGTCACAGGTTGACCATCTTTGACTTCTTCGGTAGGCTCTGCGCTGAACACAGCAGTCTTATCACTCAAGCTGCTACCGTTGATGTAACCAACGATGTAGGCCTTCACCCATACATCTTTCTCCAGAGCCGTTTTGGTTTCTGTAGCCTCCTTATGTCGGATATCCTCCACCGTGTAGGGATTTTCAAGCGTTCCGTCGCCTACGAACTCATAGGGGACAGGCACTGTACCATCATCAATATCTGCTGCTGAGCGAGGATAGAGCTGAATCAGAGCTGGTGTAGTCGCGTCCTTAACATAGATCGAAACAAAGCCAGTGACGGAATAAGTTGTATTTTCATCAAAGGTCATACTCGTCGCCACACTCCAATTGTCACGAACTGTAACCGAAACAACCACCTTCTCGAAAGCCTCATCGTAAGCATCGAAAGAGATATTGCGATTCTCCCAGGCTGTTGCCACAGGAAGGAGGTCGGTTAAGGTGATGAGTTCATTCTCATATGTTGCACCATTAGCCTTGAAATCTTCGGCCGTTACAGTCTGCGGAACCACCTCATTACCTGAAGAAACGACAGTGACATCATCATAGTTGGGACTGGCTATCTGTGTGTTGCCATAACGCTTGTAAAGCTGACCCTTGATAGTGCCGCTAATCTTATCACCGGCCTTCAGGTTCTTGCTATTGGTGCCGAAGACAAGCATACCATCAGTGCCATCGAAGAGATAGACACTCTGACCATTGACATAGCTGACAAGGATGTTAGTAAGGTTCAACTGAGCTGCAATCTCTTCATTGCTGACTGCAGCCTTCGCGGCAGCAAGCGTATTGTACTCGGTGTAAACGACATCCGGAGCCTTCTCACCATTCAAGGAATAAAGACAGCTCTCACCGGAAGCAGTCTCGGGGGTCGTGCCTTTGAAATTTGTCAGCTTTCCGTAAATGATGACGTCATCACCAAGAGCAATATTCTTATCACCATCCTTCCAAGCGCGGTTGCCAAGGTATTTGGTAGCATAAACCTGGAACTGATTGTCTGCCTTATTGCCGTCATCGGTAATGAAGAAGGTGGCGGTGCCATGCTCCGCATCGAAAGAAAACTTGATTTCGGAAATCTTACCCTTTACATAGACATCATCACTCTTGGCGCCGCTGGCCAATGCGCTGGCGGCATTGTTAGCACCAATAAAGTTATAGGGATTCTCCAAGGAGCCATCACCATTATCTGTGGGAGCACTCGTAATGGTGATCACACTTGTAGTGACTCCACTCATCTTGCCGTCCTTCACTGCAACCGCCTTCACGGTCGTTGTCTCAGAAACGGTGAAAGGACCAGCATACAAAGCATCAGAAGCGGAAGGATCATTACCATCAGTGGTATAGTAAATTTGGGCGCCCTCACTCGCTGTAATCGTCACCGTCTGAGCGGAGTAATAGGTACCGGTTGCAGGAGTGATGCTTGGTGCGGGCTCCTCACCGTTGTCGAGGTCGGCAGCAGAGCGAGGATATATCTCAATCTGAGGAGCTGTTGACCCAACCTGCATATAGAGAGACACTAAACCGGTAACGGTATAGGGCATATCCTTATCAAACGTCAAATTTGTAGCAACTTTCCATTTATCAAACACATAAACATTGGCTATAACCTTCTCAAAGGCTTCATCGTAAACATCGAATGAAAGTTTCTGATTTTCCCAAGCCTCGGCAGTAGGTACGACGTCAGTTAATGTGATGAGCTCATTCTCATACGATGCGCCATTAGCCTTAAAATCTTCTGATGTGACAGCCTGAGGTACAACTTCATTTCCAGAAGAGGCAACGGTAACATCGTAGTTAGGACTGGAAATCTGAGTGTTGCCTTTCTCTTTAAGGAGCTGGCCCTTGATGGTGCCACTAATCTTGTCACCAGTCTTCAGGTTCTTGCTGTTGGTGCCAGATATCAACATACCGTCGGTGCCATCGAAGAGATAGACACTTTGCCCATGGACATAACTGACTAGGATATTGTTAAGATTCAACTGGGCGTAAGAGGTCTCATCGGAGACAGCAGCCTTTGCAGCAGCAAGCGTGTTGTACTCCGTGTATTCCACTTGGGGTGCATCAATACTTGTTACAATAATATTTGCATACTTTTTGTTACTTGACTGATAGACGAAGAAACCTGTGACTGTAATTTTCGTGCCGTCCACCAAGGAGGAGAGTACAGCATCTGTGGCAAGGATGGAGCCTTGGGCCGTAGCGCCATCCACCTTCAGGTTATAAAAGTTGCCTGAGATACTCAGCGTACCAGCGACCTTGACGTATGTGACAGCAGGAGCGTTGACAAGTGCATCAAGAGTCGCGCCGTCAATTTCACGTGCATCAGGATAGGTGACAGAAGCTGTACCTGTCTTCGAGACCTCGGGCTGAGAGAACTGCAGACAACCGCCATATTCACTGACCTTACCCGAAACAGAGACGACGTCACCGACTTCTACTGTGGGAACAGAACCTGTATATACAAAGATATAGCCTGTTCCATCGCCAAGCAGGAGACCTGACTTACATGCAGCCACTACTGTAGCGGTTGTACTGGCAGCATCCGCAGCTCCCCCTGCCAACACCTGAGCAATAGTCTGCGTGGAAAGAGTGGTGATGGTAATGATGCTCCTAGTTTCTTCACTCTTATTATCGCCCTTCACGGCAATCGCTCTAACCGTCGTTGTCTCTGTAACAGTGAAGGAACCATTATATATTGCATCGGAAGCTGCAGGATCACCGCCATCGGTAGTATAGTAAATGGTGCAACCCTCATCCGCAGTAATCGTCACCTCCTGAGCGGCATAATAGGTGCCAGAAGGAGGAGTAATCTTCGGAGTTGCGACATAGTCGGGGTTAACATCACCTACCATAACAACAAAATCGGTAAAGTCAAACTGACCGGCCTTCGTATTACCTTCGGAACCATACTCTGCTTTTTCACCGACTGTCAAAGTAACCGTTGATGCATCCCCAGTCCAAGTTACAGTAGCATCACCAGCAGCTTGGGCTGCAATTTCTCCCTTGTCAGCAGTAATCGGTGCTAAACGTTTCAGACCTTGAGCTGAAATGTTGAAAACGATTTGTTTCATGTTACCTACGCTACTGGTAATCGTTATCGACCCCTTGGCATAGATGCGTAAATCCTTTCCATTTGCAACGTACGAAGGTGCTGTTGACCCATTGTTCTTAGCCGTTTCAAACGAAATACCCTCCATCTCACCAGATGCAGCTGTAGGTGTGACGGTAATCGTTTGCGCCTGTGCCACACCGACTAACGTGAGCAAGGCGAGAAGAATTGAGTAGATTTTTTTCATAAAATATATAGGTTTTAAAGTGAATACGGCACAAAGGTAAGGCAATTTGTCCGAACCTCAAAATAAAAAACAAAATCTTTTTGAAAAAAGTGAAAACAAAAAACGGGCCGACACGCTAACGTGCCGACCCTACAGCATTTTGTGTTTGTGTAGTGATTACATCTATGCTGTTTTTTAGAAGTCACCTTGTGGGCCACCTCCAAAGCCGCCCTGGCCGCCACCGAAGCCACCACGAGGACCTCCTTGGCCACCACGAGGACCACCCTGACCGCCACGGAAACCTTGCTGGCCACCACGCTGGCCATTACGTTGCTGCAGAGGCTGAAACACGCGCAGGAGTTGTTGGGGATTGAGGACGGACGAAAACTCCGCGCAGTATTTCTTCTGAATGTCCAGACGTTGCTGTGACTGTTGAATCTGCTCAGCCTGACGATCGAAGAGCGCCTGCAAGCGGGCCGTAGCCACAGCATCCGTCAGTTCCTGCTTCTCTTTCTTATTCTGCTGGCTAGCACCCGTCTCGCCATCGGCCTGCTGGCGCTCCGGACGGAGAGCGGCCAGTTCTTTCTGATAGTTCTCATAGATGGGCTCGAACTTAGCACGCTGCTCATCTGTCAACTTCAAGTCTCTGATAAGACGTTCTTTCTGTCGGCCCTGCATTTCCGCACGTCGGCTCTCACGTTCATTATTATTATTATCTTGTGCGTTTGTGTTGCTGACGCTGCCGAAAAGCATGGTGGCAAGCGTAAGAATAATAATTGACTTTTTCATTGCGTTGTTGAATTAAAAATGTTCTTGTTGTTTTTCTTTTATTGAAATACATTCCTACGACAAAACAACTGCGAAAGGGTTTATGCCCTCTCGCAGTTTTTTAAGACTTCTTAACTTGAAAGAGTTGTTAGCGCACAGTAATATGGAAGCAGCCCTGCTTTACCTCATATTTAATATAGCACAACCCCTCAGACCGCACATCACGCAACACCTCGCAGAGGATATACTTGAGCGAGTCGCTGCGTACGGCTCGGCGACGAGGTTCATCAGGCGGGCAGACTGTGTGATAGCGATTATAGCTTATATCAAAGGTGGTACCGAAACGGTGACAGCTCTGCTCTGAGGCATTGCCGTTGATGCGGCGCAAACGACGCACATCATCCTCGGTGCGCAGGACACTGGTGACGATGATTTTATGCAGAGGAACACCCTTCACCGCCAGGGAATCCAAAAAACGGCGTCCGATATGCTGCAGCAGATGACTAGCCTTCGGCACCAGATAGGGAATACTGCGGTTCATCGCGGCATCCATCATGTAATAAGGATTCATCCCCACAAACAAAAGTTCATTTTTACGATGCTCCGCCTCTGCACGGTCCTCAACGGAAGGAACGCCGTTGGCCAATGCTGCGGGGAACTGGGCATCCTGTACATCTGGGAAAGACTGCTGATAGGAATGTACGCCACGGATACGGTGACGCACATTAAAATCCAAATAAGGTTGCACTGCAGGTAATGCCAACAGTCCGGGACGCGGAGCAGTAACAGGTTGCACACAACAAACGCTGTCAACAACAGCCTTTGCCGCAGGAGATTCAGTTACCTCCGGCCAGCATAGACGCACCAAAAACAACACCGCCACAATGGCAATGATTATCTTTACAAAAATATCTTTTCTAAGGGTTTTCACAATGTCATATCACAAAAAGCGGTGCAAAGATAAAACATTTCTTCCGAAATGTACCTACTTTTGAAAGGATTTCATTATTTTTGCCCCCGAAAAAGTTAACGAATGACAGAAAAGCACTTTATCCTTGAAGAAGCAGACCCGGTCATCTTCTATGGTGTCAACAACACCAACATGCAGATGATTAAGGCTTTACATCCGAAAATGCGCATCGTAGCTCGCGGCAATGTCGTAAAGGTCATGGGCGACGAGGAAGAGATGTGTGCTTTCGAAGAAAACATGGAAAAGCTGCAGCACCACTGCGCTAAATACAACAGTCTCAGCGAAGAGGACATCATCCATCTCGTAAAAGGCGAGCGCACACAGCGCGATGCCATCACCGGCGCCATCGTGTTCAGCGTTACGGGCAAGCCCATCACCGCCCGCAGCGAGAACCAACAGCGCCTCGTCAATGCCTTCGAGACACACGACATGGTATTTGCCATCGGACCTGCCGGCTCAGGAAAGACCTATACCGGTATCGCCCTTGCCGTACGCGCGCTAAAGAATAAGGAAGTGCGCCGCATCATCCTTAGCCGCCCCGCTGTGGAGGCTGGCGAGAAGCTGGGTTTCCTACCGGGTGACATGAAAGATAAGATCGACCCATACTTGCAACCGCTCTACGACGCCCTCGAGGACATGATTCCACGTCAGAAGCTCAATGAGATGATGGAGCAGAACATCATTCAAATTGCCCCTCTTGCCTTTATGCGAGGCCGCACACTGAACGACGCTGTAGTCATCCTGGACGAAGCACAGAACACCACGCCCGCACAGATAAAGATGTTTCTCACCCGTATGGGTATGAACACAAAAATGATTATCACGGGCGACATGACTCAGATTGATTTGCCCCTTTCGCAGAAGAGCGGTCTCATCGATGCCCTCCATGTCCTCCATGATGTCGAAGGCATCGCCGTCATTGAGATGAACCAAAAGGATATCATCCGCCACAGGCTGGTCACGAGAATCGTAGAAGCCTACGAGAAATCACATAAAGCCAATGTGACCCATGAGCCCCATTAGACCTATTTGTCCCATTAAACCCAACATACAATGAAAGCTTTAACAAAGACTGAATTCCACTTTGACGGACAAAAGAGCGTGTATCATGGCAAAGTGCGTGATGTGTACAACATCAACGACGACATCATGGTGATGGTCGCCACCGACCGCATCTCGGCATTTGATGTGGTGCTACCCAAAGGCATCCCCTTCAAGGGACAGGTGCTTAACCAGATCGCAGCCACCTTCCTGGATGCCACCGCCGACATTGTCCCTAACTGGAAGCTCGCCACGCCCGACCCAATGGTCACTGTGGGTTTGAAGGCTGAGGGCTTCCGCGTGGAAATGATCATTCGCGGCTACCTCACAGGATCTGCATGGCGCGAGTACAAAAATGGTGCCAGGTCACTCTGTGGCGTGAAACTTCCCGATGGAATGAGGGAAAACGAACGTTTCCCTGAGCCCATTATCACCCCGACGACCAAAGCCGACGAGGGTCACGATGAGAATATCTCCAAAGAAGAAATCATCCGTCAGGGCATCGTCAGCGCCGAGGACTATGAGGTAATGGAACGCTACACCCGAGCCCTTTTCCAGCGAGGCACTGAGATGGCTGCCAAGAAGGGACTCATCCTCGTGGATACAAAATATGAGTTCGGCAAGCGCGACGGCAAAGTCATCCTCATTGACGAGATTCACACGCCCGACAGCAGCCGTTATTTCTATGCCGACGGCTACCAAGAGAAATTCGAGAAAGGAGAACCTCAACGTCAGCTATCCAAGGAATTCGTGCGCCAGTGGCTCATCGACCACAATTTCATGAACCGTCCGGGCGACGTAATGCCCGAACTCACCGATGATTTCGTTAACAGCATCAGCGACCGCTACATTGAGCTCTACGAGCACATCGTCGGCAGGAAATTCGAGAAAGCTGCACCCACGGACATTACCGCACGCATAGAGAAGAACATTGCAGAGTGGCTGAAGAAATGAACTCAGGCGGGGCACCTAAACGCGAGCAGGTCGAGACGATGTTTAATCACATCGCCCCGACCTACGACCGTCTTAACCATCTGCTCTCACTCGGCATCGACCGCCACTGGCGCCGTAAAGCCATTGATGCGCTCAAGCCCTTTGCCCCTCAAACGATTCTCGATATCGCCACTGGCACTGGGGATTTCGCCATCCTCGCCGCGCGTCACCTCGACCCCGACCGCATCATCGGCGTAGATATCAGCGAAGGTATGATGGAAGTGGGACGTGAGAAGGTGAAAAAAGCTGGCCTCGACAATGTCATCTACTTCTCAAAGGATGACTGCACGGATCTCTCCTTCGAGGATAACACCTTCGATGCTGTCACTGTAGCCTATGGCGCACGCAACTTTGAGAACCTTGAAGCGGGTCTCTGCGAGATGTGTCGCGTACTGACTCCCGGTGGACATCTAATGCTTGTGGAACTCACTACCCCACCCCACTTTCCCATGAAGCAGCTATTCTGGGTTTATGCCAAAGTCATCATGCCTTTTATGGGACGGCTCATCAGTCACGATGACAGTGCCTACACCTACCTGCCTCGCACTATGGCCGCTTTCCCACAAGCGGAACGTCTCGTACCTCTCCTCCGCCACTACGGCTTCAGCGAGGTGCGGTTCAAACGCTTCACCTTCGGGCTTTCCACTATGTATCTCGCCACTAAGTAAGAAACCATACACCTCATGCTCAAACAGTTCATCAAACGAAAACTCACAGCCTACCTGCAAGATATCATCATGCCGGACGTGACAGAGGCCACCACAGCACGAGTAGTTCTCGCTCAGCTTCGTGAGCGGTATTGGGAGAGTGTCCTTCATTGTCATGAGGCAGGAATCGCGCCATCTGCAAAGGATGAACGGACACCTGTCATCGTTTCGCTGACGACTCACGGCAAGCGCCTCTATGAAACTTGTTTGACCATTGAAAGCGTGATGCAAGGTACCGTGAAACCCGACAGCATCGTATTATGGTGGGATGAGAAAGACAACAGGGAACTGCCCATTACACTGCAAAAGCAAGTGAAAAGAGGGTTGCAAGTGTTGCGAACTCGAGACATTGGTTCTTATGAGAAGCTCCTTCCAGCCCTAAAAATGTTCCCCAACGCGGACATTGTCACGGTCGATGACGACATCTTCTATCCTCACGACTTCCTCGAATGCCTTCTTGCCTCACATTCAAAAAATCCCCATTCCATCGTAGCAAACATGATCATGAAGATGTCATATAACAACGAAGGTATCCCAGCTGGCATCCGAGAATGGCCATACCTCAACGAGGCACCCGCTGATACCCCAACGGATCTTTTCTTTGAAGGTTTCGGCGGTGTGTTCTACCCCGCAGGATGTCTGCCGGAGGAAGTCTTCAATGAAAAAGTATTCAGCAACCTCTGTCCAACGGCTGACGACATATGGTTCAACGCCATGGCTCGCCTCGCACATACCCCCATACAGATTTGCACACGCAGTACCTATGATTTCATTGCAGCAGTCAACAGCTCCTGCCAAACAAATTCACTTTCCTATATCAACAACGGCAACGACCACCTCAACGAGCGCCAACTACATGCCGTCTGGCGACGCTATCACTTGCAAGGACAATAAACATGAAGAATCTCTACGGTCTTTTAGGCTACCCGCTGGGACATAGCTTCTCACGCACGTTTTTTAATAATAAGTTTGCGCGAGAGAGGATTGATGCCGAGTACCTGAACTTCGAGCTACCATCCATCGAGACGTTTCTTCAGCTCATCGCCGATTATCCCAATCTGCATGGTTTGAACGTCACGATTCCTTATAAGCAAGCCGTCATCCCCTACCTTGACGAGCTCTCCGATGAGGCACGTGCTATCGGTGCGGTCAATGTGGTTAAGATTGTTCGCTCTGACAAGCGAACAATCTTAACCGGTTATAACTCTGATATCATCGGTTTCACCGACAGCATTCGCCCCCTACTGCAGCCTCATCATAAGAAAGCACTCGTCCTCGGTACTGGCGGTGCCTCCAAAGCCATCTGCCGCGGCCTCGAACGACTGGGCCTCAAATGGCACTATGTCTCCCGACGCCCCGCCCTAACGGGAGGGGATGAGGGTAGGGCTTTTTCATATTCCGACATCACCCCCGCCCTCCTCGCTGACTACACCGTCATTGTCAACTGCACGCCACTCGGTATGTACCCTAAGATAGATGCAGCCCCTACCATCCCCTATGCCGCCCTTTCGCCGCGCCATCTCCTTTACGACCTCGTCTATAATCCCGAACTCACACTCTTCATGCGCGAAGGTCGCCGTTTCGGAGCCACCGTAAAGAACGGCCTTGAGATGTTACATTTACAGGCAATAGCATCATGGAAATTCTGGAACGAACAAGACTTATGAAGCTACCATTCACCATACTTTGCACATTATTGGTTGCTGTGCTGCGTGCAGCGACCTATACCCCCGACAACCTGCCCATTCCCTACCTTCAGGACAAGACGCAATACGTCACGAATCCCGATGGCATCCTCTCACAGGTAGCAGTGGATTCGCTGAATTTATGGCTGGGACAGATGGAGGCGGAGCACGGCGTACAAACCGTCCTCGCCGTCGTGGAGCGCATTGAAGGCGGTGATACATATGAATTCTGTATGACGTTGGGGCGTAAATACGGTATCGGTTCTAAGGAACAGAATACAGGCCTTATCATCCTGCTCTCCACCGGCGATCGCGCGTACTACATCCTTACAGGACGCGGTTTGGAGGGTACACTACCCGACGCTATCTGCAAACGCATCGAGAATCATCAGATGCTGCCTGCATTGCGTGAAGGCGACTGGGACGAGGCCATGATGGCCACCGTGCGCGCCATCACCCACTATGTTGATGGTGACGACTCATTAGTAGGCTCCTCGGACTTCGACGATGACGACGATGATGACACACCTGCCATCATCGCTTTCCTCACCTGTATGTTCCTCGGTATTGGCATCGTCTGCTTCGCCGTCTGGTTAGACAACCGCAAGAAGAGCTACTGTCCCAGCTGCCACCAGCATAAGATGAAGAAGATTAGCGGTCACACCACTAAGGACAAACGCCTAGGCATCATCACACACCACGACACCTACCGCTGCACCCATTGTAATTTCGTGAAAGAGCTACATTGGGACGAAGACATCAATAGCGGTGGCAGCAAAGGTGCAGCGGCTGGCGGTGCGCTCGGCGGCAGCTTCTTTGGAAGTGGCGGAGGCCATTCCTTTGGCGGTGGTGGTCACTTCGGTGGCGGTTCCTTTGGAGGAGGCGGCGCAGGAGGAAGGTTCTAATAAGATTGAAGAGTGAAAAATGGAAAAATATAAGTAACAAACTATAAACATTTGGATTATGAAAACTTTAAAATCAATTTTTGTTGCAGTATTAGCAACGATGACACTCACCAGCTGCACTTATAACAAACTGGTAGAAGAAGAGGAAACTGTGAATCAAAAGTGGGCTGATGTACAGACACAGTATCAGCGTCGCGCCGACCTCATCCCCAACCTCGTAAACACCGTCAAGGGCTATGCCGCCCATGAGAGTGAAACATTGGAGGCGGTTGTCGCCGCTCGCACCAAGGCCACGCAGATTACCATCGACCCCAGCAACGCCACACCTGAACAGATTGCCGCTTTCCAGGAAGCACAGGGTGAAGTCAGCCAAGCTCTTGGGCGTCTCCTCGCGATCACCGAGGCCTACCCCGACCTAAAAGCCAACGAGCAGTTCAGCGAACTGCAGGCACAGCTCGAAGGCACCGAAAATCGCATCGCAGAGTCACGTCGTCTTTACAATGAAGCCGTGCAGAACTACAACGTCAGCGTCCGCCGCTTCCCCAACAACATCTGGGCCATGATTTTCGGCTTCGACAAGAAGACTCCATTTGCCGCTGAAGCAGGAGCTGAGAAGGCACCAGAAGTACAGTTCTAAGCCATCTCCCCCAGGTATAAAAAGACTATTCTTTACAATGAATAACAATAAAAAATCAGAGGTGACTACTCCCCTCCCTAGAGCAGGGCAGGGGAGTGGGTCTGCCCGTTATATGGCTCGTGGTGTTTCTGCCGCTAAGGAGGACGTGCACGCAGCCATCAAGAATATTGATAAGGGCATCTTCCCGCAGGCGTTCTGCAAGATCATCCCCGATATCCTAGGCGGCGACCCCGAGTACTGCAATATCATGCACGCCGACGGCGCCGGCACGAAGAGTAGCCTCGCCTATGCCTACTGGAAGGAGACTGGCGACCTCAGCGTATGGAAAGGCATCGCACAGGATGCACTCATCATGAATACCGACGACCTGTTGTGTGTAGGCGCCGTGGACAACATCCTCGTCAGCAGCACTATCGGTCGCAACAAAATGCTCATCCCCGGCGAAGTCATCTCCGCCATCATCAACGGTACCGATGAACTTCTCTCCGAGTTGCGTGAGATGGGCGTCGGCATCTACGCCACTGGTGGTGAGACCGCTGATGTGGGCGACCTCGTACGCACGATTATTGTCGATTCCACCGTCACATGTCGCATGAAACGTGCCGATGTCATTAACAACGCCAACATCCGTCCAGGCGATGTCATCGTGGGGCTTGCCAGCTTCGGAAAGGCTACGTATGAAAAGAAATATAACGGTGGAATGGGCAGTAATGGGCTCACCAGTGCACGCCACGATGTATTTAGTAAATATCTCGCCGAGAAGTATCCCGAGACATACGACCATGCTGTACCCGAGGAGCTGGTCTATAGTGGTAAATACAAGTTATCCGATTGCCTTTCCACCCAACTCTCAACTCTCAACACTCAACTCTCAACACTAACCATAGGTGAGTTAGTCCTCTCACCCACCCGTACCTACGCTCCTGTCGTCAAGAAGCTCCTTGACGTTCTGCGTCCCCGCATCCACGGTATGGTTCACTGCACCGGCGGTGCCCAGACCAAGGTGCTGCACTTCGTGGGCGACAATTGCCACGTCATTAAGGACAACATGTTCCCCGTCCCGCCTCTCTTCCGCATCATCGCCGAGGAGAGCGGTGCTGACTGGAGCGAGATGTACAAGGTCTTCAACTGCGGACATCGCCTCGAAGTCTATGTCCGTCCCGAGGATGCAGACGAAGTCATCGCCATCAGCAAGAGCTTCAACATCGACGCGCAGATTGTCGGCCACATAGAAGAAGATCCTCGCAGCCTCACCATCCGAAGTGAGTTCGGCGAGTTTAACTACTGAATTGCAATAAAACACAAAAAGCTAGATTTTTGCGCCATAACATAAAGATTTTCGTTTTAACTCTTTGCAAGATGGACTTTTATGTCTATCTTTGCATCGGCAATAATTTTTACTCACATACAATACACAACAACATGAAAAAGTATCTACTTTCTCTACTGGCATTGACTTTCATTTCAGTGCTCAGTATATCTTTGTCATCATGTGGTGATGATGAAGATGAACTTATTGTCACCACAACAAATTTGTATTTCAATGCCGTCGGAGGTTCACAAAGCTTTCAAATCAAAAGCAACACGAAATGGACCATCAGCAGTGGAGCCGACTGGTGCATCATTAATCCGAGCAGCAGCAGCAAGGACGGCACAGTTACCGTCAACGTCAGCGCCAATAAGAGCAGTAGCCAGCGTACTTGCCAACTCTACATCTCTGCAGGGGAGGAGTCCGCTTCAGTACTTGTAACTCAGTATGCTGACAAGAGTAATCAAGTTCGCATCACCAACAATAGTTCCTACACACTGAATGATTTCACTATCATCTTTTTGAACTCCTCCCAGGAAATTCTCACAACAGTTGAACTCGGAACTCTCTCATCTGGCAAAACTTTTGAGGCTGATATCCCGACCTCTGCAACACGCTACTTCATGGGGGCGTATATCTATGGTACGATTTATTTCTCCCCCTACTATGAAATTAAATACACTGATCTTGCACTTGGAAATAATGAGATAAACAACTGGCAACAATATTCCGAATAAACTTATTTCATATAAAAAACGGATGCATCGATTGATGCATCCGTTTCTTGTATGACACCTTATTTACTTGTCATTGCTGTATTCATAGCCGTATCTGCCATCGTAACGAAGTGTACCATCACTCTTGGTGTAAGCACCTGAAGGCAAATTAGCCGGACCTTTACCAAAGAGGCCTAACGGAATCAAGGTAAGTATCTCATCAGACTTTATCAAGTCTTCCAAGATACCATCATACAAAACAATCATCGGCATCTGCCTTGCAGCATTGGTTCCACCAGTGAAATAGAAGGGCACGCTCTTGGAAGGAGACTCATTACCATTCTTAGAAGATAACATATCAACCTTCTTGATGTTACCATTCTCCCAAGTCAATGTCAACTCATAGAGATACTTATCACCAAGTGAGCCGCCACCCTTTTGTTGACCAATTTCCGTTCTGTTAATCTTGATAAAGGTCAGCTGGTCACTGGAATCGTACCTAAATTCAACGTCCTCTGTAAAAGAATAATTGTATGACTGTTTAGAGTCATAGTAGTACTTTTTGGACTTATAAGCAGAAATATAGCCGGAGCTATTGGTAGTTACCGTAAGGGTTTCATCCATGGTGTCCTCACCATCCACCTGCTTAAACGTGCCCGTAAAAGGCGAGGAGAAGAGCGTAGGATCATATTTTGTTCCATCACCCCAAATCACCTTCGTCAACTTGCCGAAGTCATCATAATAATAGGTAAAAGCTGCGCCATCAGTCAATTTCGTCAGCGTCACAGCATTGCCATTCTTATCCGTGATGGATTTGATGGCTACGCCTGATCCATCTTTTGTTTGTTCCTTTGAAGCCTCTTCATCATCACTACAGGATGAGATGGTCATCATTCCGGCAGCCACGAACAGTACTGCCATCCATTTCATTGATTTCATAAAAGTATTTGTATTAAGTGAAACAATAGTTATTCCATAAATGTCAGCGACAAAAGTACAACTTTTTTCATTAGCTGCCACATATTTGAAAGGAAAAAAGCATAATGAACAGGATTTTACCGAAAAATGGTGGCTTTGAGTAAAAAAATTGAAAAGATAAATGGTAAATTGTAAATTTCTTCATACCTTTGCAGCCGCAAACGAAAGATAGGAGCGTAGCTCAGTTGGTTCAGAGCGCTTCAGTCACATTGAAGAGGTCATCGGTTCGAGCCCGATCGTTCCTACTAGCAGCGGGCTTGTCTTGCGACAAGCCCGCTGCTTTCATTCAAAAAGAAATTTTATGGCTATAGAGAATAACGAATTGTTAGACAGGCTTGAAGGTTTAGTGAGCCGCTACGAAGAGGTGGGAACATTGATCACCGACCCCGCCGTCATCGCAGACCAGAAGCGCTATGTCAAGCTGACCAAGGAATACAAGGACCTGGGCGCCATCGTGAAAAAACGCAAGGAGTACATCGGTGCGCTGCAGACCATCGAGGACGCCAAGGAGATGCTCTCCGAGGACGACCCTGACATCAAGGAGATGGCACGCGAGGAGCTCAACGCCTCTCAGGAGCGACTGCCCCAGCTGGAAGAGGAAATCAAACTGCTGCTCATCCCCGCCGACCCTGAGGATGACAAAAACGTCATTATGGAGATCCGTGGCGGCACTGGCGGCGACGAGGCGGCACTCTTCGCCGGCGACCTGTTCCGCATGTACTCCAAATACTGCGAGACAAAAGGCTGGAAGATTGCTGTCAGCAGCTTCACGGAAGGTGCCGCTGGCGGCTACAAAGAGATCATCTTCTCCGTCACAGGCGAGAAAGTCTATGGCACCATGAAATATGAGAGCGGCGTACACCGTGTGCAGCGTGTGCCGGTCACCGAGACGCAAGGCCGCGTACACACCAGCGCCGCCACCGTTGCTGTGCTGCCCGAAGCTGAGGAATTCGACGTCGAGATCAACGAGGGTGCCATCAAATGGGACACCTTCCGCAGTCAGGGCGCCGGCGGCCAGAACGTCAACAAAGTAGAATCCGGTGTGCGTGCCCGCTATATGTGGACGAACCCCAACACAGGTGAAACCGAAGAGATTCTCATAGAGTGTACCGAGACGCGCGATCAACCTAAGAATAAGGAACGCGCGCTCGCGCGCCTGCGTACCTTTATATATGATAAGGAGCACCAGAAGTACATCGATGACATCGCTGCACGCCGTAAGACAATGGTTTCGACCGGCGACCGATCAGCGAAGATCCGCACCTACAACTATCCGCAGGGTCGTATCACCGATCATCGCATCGGCTACACCATCTATAACCTCGCTTCCTTCATGGACGGCGACATCCAGGAATGCATCGACCGCCTTATCGTGGCCGAGAATGCGGAACGGTTAAAGGAGGCAGCGCTTTAGAGGCACCTCCCTCGTCAGAGAGGGGAGTTAAAAGATATCACCTAAAACTACAATTTATGACAAGAGAACAATTATTTGAGAATATCAAGCGAAAGGAGAGCTTCCTGTGTGTGGGACTCGATACCGATCTGAAGAAGGTACCACAGTTCCTGGTGGAGAAGGCTGTGAAAGACGGGAACTTCGATGCCATCTATGAGTTCAACAAAGCCATTGTAGATGCCACCGCCCCCTATTGTATCGCCTACAAACCCAACCTGGCCTTCTACGAGGCTCATGGCGTGAAAGGGTGGATTGCCTTTGAGAAGACGGTGAAGTACATCCGCGAACAGCACCCCGACCAATTCATCATCGCTGACGCCAAGCGTGGCGATATCGGTAACACGTCTAAGCTCTACGCGCGTACTTTCTTTGAAGAAATGGATGTTGATGCCGTCACCGTCGCCCCTTACATGGGTGAGGACAGTGTCACTCCCTTCCTCGGCTATCCCGACAAGTGGGTCATCCTGCTGGCACTGACAAGCAACAAGGGGAGTGAGGACTTTCAGACTCACCCCCTCACCCCTCCCGTCAGGGAAGGGAGTGGGCAGCGAGAAGAGTCCGAGAAACCCTTGCACCTCTTTGAACACGTCATCCTACGCAGTCAAGAGTGGGAAAGGAAAGCCTCCCCTGACGGGGAGGTTGGAGGGGTCATAATGTACGTCGTCGGCGCTACCCGAGGTTCTGCCTTCGCCGATATCCGCCGCTTGGCGCCCGACCACTTCCTACTTGTCCCCGGTATCGGCGCACAGGGCGGCAGTCTGGAAGAGGTTTGCAAGTACGGATGGAACGACCACTGCGGACTCATCGTAAATAGCTCCCGCGCTATCATCTATGCCGACACAACCGAGCGTTTTGCTGAGGTGGCAGGCATCAAGGCACAGGAAGTACAACTTCAAATGGCCACCATTCTTCACTCAAAAGGATTTTAGGAGTCCACTTAGTGACAAATTGGACATTTTAGGAGTGAGAAAGACTATATTTCAACATTTAACACTTGTTTATTGTACATTTGTTTATGTGTTTAAGGTTTTTTAACATAAAATGTGCTAGTTGTTAACAAAGAAAGGCCTACCTTTGCATCGCATTTAGAAATGAAAGTGAAATTTAACTAAACAAACGTTATTCATTCTTCTTAATTATTAACCATTAAAGAAAAACAAACAATGAAGAAGATTCTTTTCTCTGCCCTCATGGCTTGCTTTGCCTTGACCGCATCTGCTCAAATCTCTGAGGGTGCTCCTTCTGCAAAGAAGTACACAACGGGTAACCGTCCTCTCAAAGGTACATTTGGTCTCTATGTTGGTGCTGAAACCGATCTGTTCCAGGACAAACTGCGGGGCGTTGACGATCCCAACTTCGAAGTTCTCCCCATCGTGAACTTGAAGTACATGGCTACTGACAACCTCGAACTCCGCGTAGGTATGCGTTTCTGGAAGCAGCGCTACAGCTTCGTTGGCACTAACGATGCTGACACTGACGCTGGTATCCTCGAAGAGAAGCAGAGCTCTAAGGCTGTTCAGTCCAGCAACGAGTTCCGTCCCGGTTTTGCTTACCACTTCACAAAGAGCAACCTGCTCGATGTATATGCTGGTATCGAGGGTCTCATCGGCTGGCAGCGTACCAACGCTACTTCTATCACCAGCTACACGCTCGACAATCAGGAAGGTTATCTGAACGTTCGCGACGCTCGCATCACCTTCGGTGCTAACGCATTCATCGGCCTCCAGGCCTTCATCGCTCGTCTGCCTCTGGCTATCGGTCTTGAGTATGGCTTTGGCACACGTTGGGATGGCGCTATCCGTCAGAAGACAGTTAGCAAGCCCAACAACGACACCGACGAGACCGTTACATACACCATCGGTCAGGATGCTGCTGATAATGGTTGGAATGCATTTGCAGCAGGTGTTCCTCAGGGCCAGCGCAATGGTGTCTATGATGGCATGAAGGCTCGCAAGGGTGCTTGGGGTAGCCAGGTCCGTCTGACTCTCAGCTACTACTTCAACCGTTAATCGGTCCTCTCTCTCACACACTTTTTACACAATTAAGTTAACAAGGACATGAAGAATTTGAAATATCTATTCATGGTTGGTGTGGCAGCAATGCTCTTCACCAGCTGCGGAACAACGACCAGCACTCGGTCCTTCAGTCCGCAAATCACCCAGCTGATTTATTCCAATGATGACCTGGAGTTCTTGGGTGAGACAGAGGTATCCGTGAACTACAGCACGTGGTTGTTCGGAATCTTCTATCAGATTCATACCGTGAACGGTGTAGAGTATGATAGCAGCAACAAGAAGATCACCAACTTGAGTAACGGCATCTACCTTCCCTACATTGGTAGCAAGCTTGCAAAGGCTACCTATAAGGTGGTTGAGCAGTTCCCCGAGGCTCGTTACTTCCAGATTGTTCGTCAGACCTCTTCAAAGGAAAAGCTCTTCCTCGGCAACGAGTATCAGAAGACAGCTCTCATCCGCGCTTACAAGATTCGCGCCAGCCACGACCACTGCCTCCCCTGCGTAGTGGAGAAGCAGGTAGAATTGCAGAAGCAGCAGGTTGAACTTCAGAAGAAGGCCCTTCAGAAGTAATTTCATCTACACATCTTTTCTAATCCCGCCCTTTCGCTCTGAAGAGGGCGGGATTTTAGAGTATTCACACAACAAACGGATACGATGAAGAAAATCATACCGATATTAACGCTTCTCATCCTCACAGCCATCAACTGGTCATGCGATCGGAACGATGGAGATGAATCGCCCGTTTACATCATAGCGGACTGGACAACGACAGACAGCGTATTGGGCGGACGCCACTACTTCTTCAAGATGGAGATGGTAGCGACCCAGGGTACACTGGACAAGCTGACCATGACTGCTGTTGACGGTTACAATGGCAAACGCGATCTAGAAACCATCGAGCTGAATGGAGGGACAAAGAAGAAGTACGAATACGACTATCTCCTGCCCATTTTCCCGGATTCAGTGGTGGAAATGGAACTGCGTGCCTTGGTAAGGAGCAGCGAAGGTGAGGAGTGGACAGGCAGAAAGAAATTAAAAGTCTTTGCTGCTGACTATACACTAACGGAAACTCCACTGTCACTCGTAGAGAATCCGGCAAAGGGTAATAACGCTATTTGCTTAGCCGGAGGCAAACCTGAAGCCATCTGCACGGAAAACACTGATGCATCCAAACATCATGTAGTTCTTTCCTATGACCCCAATGGCGACAATACGGCCTTAAGAAGGATTATTACGAAAGCTCCTAATATCCGTTTCGCCAAGGTCAATAGCTTCGACTATGCCAATGCCCAGTATAATATCGTGCTCAACACCTTCTCGAGTCAGTATAAATTGGGCCTGACAAAAACGAGCGATGACATAGCTGTCGGTGATATTATCCTGGTCGGTACTGTTGATGAAACAGCGAAAACGACGGTTGCCCTCGGTGTCATGAAAATAGTGGCCGTTCCGGTAACTAACGACCAGGCAGCTGATGTCTATCAAATCAATGTAAAGGGTATGGCAAGATAAGTCTATATCCACACATACACTTTTCACGCATACCGCCCCACGCCTTCCCTATGGAGGACGTGGGGTTTTCGTTTTTACCACGCATGGTAAACAGGAATACGATGCATCGTGTTGACTGTAAGGACGCGTCGTTACGGCGTGTCCCACGCGTGGAACACGCGAGAGGAATGCGGTGAAAATTAGAAAGAAGATGATATGATAGTCTATTATCCACCTGAATATAATTAAGACATTAGAGCTTAAAAGGTTAACAAGGTGGATAATTAGCAAATTAGGTGGGGTATTCTTAAAATAATGCAACGATTTTACATTCATTCGTCATTTTTTGATGAAAAAATTTGCAGGGATAGGAGAGAATCACTACCTTTGTCGCAGAAAACCGAATGAGAGAGGTTGCGGCCGCAAAAGTACTATGTTGAAATGCACACTTTATAGAAAGACAATTAGGAGTAAGAGAGAAGTCGTCAGCACCTTGGGTATGGAGCCGCTGATGGCTCGCATCAGAGATGATGCCAAGAAGAAAGAGACGGTAGAAGCATTACGGATAGAACGTCCCCCGCTTCTGCCGTCCTTTCGGCTTGAACTGCTCAACTCCCTTCCCCGCATCTGCCCCGGCCTGGAAGCGCGCAAACGTCGCTCGGGCGAGATAGAGATGCGATATAATGGCGTGGTGCTGCTGGAAGTCGAGAATCTGGACAGCAACAGCATCGCGGAGGTGAAGCAGAAAGTCGCCGCCTGGCCTACAACACTGGCTGCCATGACAGGCAGCAGTGGACGGAGTCTGAAGATTCTGGTGCACGGTACATGGGCTGACGGTTCGCTACCCACAGACACCACAGTGGCCGGACATTTCCACAACCTGCTCTACGAGCGGTGTGCCGCCGTCTACACTGCTGTCATCGGTCGGCCGCTCAAGAACAAGAGCGGTCAGGCTACCGACACTTTCCGCTGGACCTGGGACCCCTATGCATTCTACAACCCGGAAGCATCGGCACTGCGCATCCAGCCGCAAGACCTCGCACAGGGCACCGCAGACAAGGAGGACCGCAGCCGCGAATATGGTGAGGGCTCGATTGTCCCCGGCCAAGAAAGCAGGCATTTATATGAGATGCGTTTCGCCATGGCCGTCAGGACGATGAAAGAACAATGGCTAGCGCTTACCGGCGAAGACGCCGATAAGGACAAGGACAAAGTCCGTCGCGAGGAGCAGTTCACTCTTATCGTGGAAGAATGTATCAAGCTGGGAATGCCAATAGAGGAAACGTTACGCCAGGCTAGCTACTGGACGTTCGTGCACCTCGAGAGCCGCGAGCGGGGACGTGAAATTGCCGAGAAGACTTATCTGGCACATCCCCTGCGTCCCGGCAAAGCCCACGCCCACGGAATTCAGGAGCTTACAATGACGCTGCAGGCGTTCATGAACGAGCGCTACGATCTGCGCTTCAACGAGCTGACCAATAGCGTAGAATGGCGCGCCAACCATTCGAACAGCTACGTCTTCCAAGCCCTGGACACACGTGTGATGAACACGATGATTCAGGAGGCACACGAAAACGGCATCGAGGTCTTCGACCGCGATATGCGCCGTTTCCTGGGGTCCACTCGCGTCCGTTCCTACAATAGTGCCCAAGCCTATTTGAGCGGGGTGAGCGATGTATGGGATGGCAAGACTGACCACATCGGTACGCTGGCAGACCGCGTACCCAACCGAAACCCACATTGGCGGGAATGGTTCCACACATGGTTCTTAGGGATGGTGGCGCAATGGGAGGAGTACAACACCGGACGCGGGAACGCCGTGGTTCCACTGCTGATTGGTCAGCAGGGCTGCGGCAAGAGTACCTTTGGCCAATTCATCCTGCCGCCCGAACTGCGCAGCGACGGCTATCGCGAGCTGGTGGACTTCTCCAGCAAGCAGGAGGTGGAGCGGATGCTGAGCAGCAGTCTGCTGATTAACCTCGATGAATTCAATCAGATTAGCGAGAAGTTGCAGCAGGGATTCCTAAAGAACCTATTGCAGAAAAGCAGCGTGAAGATGCG
>Ga0310690_10002391_pt1 | contig 30639 bp, 22 predicted proteins | sample AusTroGonzalo_MG_2_FD_207661 | JGI IMG/M metagenome (GOLD analysis project Ga0310690, IMG submission 207661) | Bovine rumen microbial communities from tropical cattle in Woodstock, Queensland, Australia - Gonzalo_04 (v2) (version 2) | ecosystem: Host-associated > Mammals > Digestive system >...
CGACGAGGTGCGTGCGCAGGAGACGCGCTACAAGCAGGAGCAGAAGAAGCGCGGCACCAGCTCGAAGGCGCAGAAGCAGGACGCGCTGGTGGAGCCTGAGGGCATGATACGCTACCTGCCCACGAAGACGTCGAACAACATCTTCTTCCGCCGCCTGAAGCGGGCGAAGGAAATCGTGGAGGGCGAGGTGCTGCCCCTGCACCTCTACATGTTCGACTCGGAGCTGGACAGCAGCATCTCGGCCCAGAGCGGCGGTGCCTGGATCGGGAAGCACGACCTGGAGCTGAAGGCGTTCCACAACGAGCTCTCGGGTGTGGACTATGCCAACGGCGACTCGATCAACGACATCCTGCCCGTCTACTGGAACTCAGTGACCACAGGTACCAGCATCTCGCTCTACAAGAAGTTCACCCTTAGGAACATCAACGACGGCCTGTGCAGCCGCGTGGCCATCTTCCAGATGGAGACGGCGCGCTACCAGATGGTGAGGAAACGGATGGTGGACTTCGAGGCCAACGAGCAGCTGAAGCAGTGGGGCTACAGGTTCGAGCAGATGAAGGGCGAGCTGCCCTTGGAGCGGCTGACAGACCACGTGTACAGCCTCTGCGAACTGTCGGCACAGGAGGCCGAGGCCGCCGACGACCACGTGCTGGACTACCTGCGGAAGCGTGCCGTGTTCTACGCCACGTGGCTCACCGTGCCAAGGATTGTGGCCCGTCAGTACGACGAGTACCGCAAGACGGGGAAGCTCGAAGTCAACGACGACGACCTGAAGTTCGCCACGCTGATCTACGACGCGGTGATCTTCTTCCAGGACCACTTCTTCGGCCAGATGCTGCAGGACTCGTGGGAGAACGCCCGTCGCGAGTACGTGCCCAGACGCAGGAATACGAAGAATGCCGATGCCTATCGTGACCTGCCGGCGACGTTCACCATCAAGGATGTCATGACGGTGCTCGACCTGGAGCGCAATAATGCCAGCCAACAATGTAACCGCTGGCTGGTACACGGGTTCGTGGAGCGCGTGAAGCAAGGCAAGTACAGGAAACTCATTAAGGAGATCATGAGTTGATGAAGTCGCCGTTGTCCCTTCCGGGGGATGACGGCGATTTTCGTTTACGCTGACAGTGGTGGGAAGCGCAGGAAATAGGACGAGAGAAGTGGCTTTTTTCGTGGAAAAGCAAAAAAAGTTCCCTGAAAATTTGGAAATCTCAAAGAAAGTGTGTACCTTTGCACCCGCAAATGACAAACAAGGTCAGATGCCAAGCTTAAAGGATCGGGATTTAGCGCAGTTGGTAGCGCACACGTCTGGGGGGCGCGAGGTCGCTGGTTCGAGTCCAGTAATCCCGACCAAAAAGAAACCTAACTGATTGACTTTCAGTTAGGTTCTTTTTTTTGACTCAGCGGATTATTTTCAAGAAGTTTTTTCAGAACAGGTACTTGAGCGCAGCGTGTAGCTCCAAGGAGTGGGAGGTCTCGTGGGGGTGGAACTTGAAGTTGTAGTGACACCAGAAGTAGCGCCCGCTAAGGCCAAGGCCGAAGTGACGGGTGGGGAAGAAGTCGAGCGAGGGCTCTGCCATGAAGGTGACGGTGTTGCCTTCCTCACCCTGAATAGAGTTGCCTGAGGCACCCATCTGGCGATTGGGGGCGTCGGCAAAGAAGCCGTCCCAGGTGAACAGCTGCGAGAACATGCCGTTGATGCGGGCATGGACCACGTTGCCAAAGCGCAGGTCGGTGGTGGTGCGTGCGCCATAGCCGCTGCCGAAGCTGTAGCCTCGATTGCTGCCCTTCTTGTGGACGGTCTTGATGGGGGTGGCGCCGAGTCCGATGCCATGAACGAACAACTGCTGTTCCCATTTCACGAGGCTGCCCGTGCGGTAGGCAAAGCCAGGGCCTATGGAGGCTATTTCGAGGTAGCCGTAGGGGCGTCTCATGCGCTGGCCTTCAGGGAGGTCGTATCTGGGCAGTGCCGAGGTGTAGTCGTAATGGTTGTAGATGCCAATGACGGCGCTGGGCTTGTCCTTTTTCCCTAACTGACGGCTCCAGAGCTGGTTCTTCACCTGCACGCAGCTGATGTGGGGCTGTTCCTTGCCAGCGGTGGCAGTCAGGTTGAGGGTGAAATAGTCGAAGGGGCCGTTTCCCTCTGTTCCCATCACGTCGCCGTAATCAACACTGGCGTTGATGTAGGGTGTGGCCAGGGCCTTCTCCTCTGCCACGTCAAGATAGCGATAGCCCAATTCCACGGCAGCGCTCATGGCAGGGGAATAGCTGTCGGCAGCACCATGCCGGACGCGCCAGGCGTCGCCTCTGATGATGCGGTTCAGGCCTTTGACGGGGTCGATGAGGGCAGCCACCAGTTCGCGCCCCACGCGCTCGATGCCCCGTTTGCTGTCGTCGAGCACCTTGTCGCTGATGCGGTGCATGGGCTCTCCCAGGGTGATGCCGCCAACGGGTGTCGTGACGAGGTCGTTGAACGACGGCGGCTCCGACTCGCAGAGCATTTCCCACGTGAGGCTGCCTCCGAGTGCCATCAGCGACGATACGCCGATGTTCATGCCGTTGTCGCGTGCTGCCGTATAGTAAAGGGCACCGTGGTAGGGGTGGTTGATGGCGTTGGTGTGATAGTAGTCGGCATCCCACCACCATTTCTTGACCTGGAAATTGTTCTTGATGGAGTTGGTGGTGACCCGGTAGCAGGGCATGTCGAGGAACAGGTGGTCGTAGCCCATGACGAGCAGGTTGATGACGGCTATCTCGCCCGCCGCCCTCCATGGATGCTTCTTCACGGAGTCGGTCCTGACGGAGTCGGCAGGCTCGGCAGCGTGGGTGGGAAGCAACGTGAACAGTCCCGTCACGATGAGTAGGAGAAGGAAACGGCTGGCGGCTCTCATGGCTTTAGTAGGACGCTGTACAGTTGATGCCAGCGGCAACGACGCGGTCGCGGATGCTGTCTAATTCCTCATGGGTGGCCTTGCGCAGCGACAGGTCGGGTGTCTCGCGGTCGATGGTGTAAATCATCACCTGTTGGGGACGGATGTCCTTCACGGCCTCCAGCCATGGCTTGACGTAGCGGTCGGTAGTATTGTCGATGTCGTTTCCCTTGAGGAACATGGTCTGTATAATAAGGTGGCCCTCGAACGCCTTCATGCGTTCAACGATAAGGCTCACGTCGTAGGAGCCGACAGGGCGGTCGACCAGACGGATGAAGTCGGGGTCGATGGTGTCGAGCTTCAGGATGTTGTTGTCAACGCGCATCAGTGCCTGGTGGACGGCAGGACGATGGATCATGGTCGAGTTGCTCAGCACCGATACCTTGGCCTGCGGACAATACTGGTTGCGCAGGCGGATGGTGTCGTCGATGATGTCTGCAAACAGCGGATGGCACGTTGGCTCGCCATTGCCGGCAAAAGTCAGCACGTCGGGCATCTGGCCGTCCTCCTGCATCTGCTGCAGCTTACGTTCCAGGGCATGGGCCACTTCCTCGCGGGTTGGAAGCGGTTTTTGGGGGCGGTGGTCCTTGTTGAAGCCACACTCGCAGTAGATACAGTCGAAGGAGCATACCTTTCCGTCGGCAGGCAGCAGGTTGATGCCTAACGAAATACCCAGACGTCGGCTCTGAACAGGGCCGAAAATGGGTGAAGGATAGATAATGGTACTCATAATCGGGTGCAAAGTTACGCATTAAAATTAAAATATTGAAAATTAGAAAATAAAAATTTGCGTATTCAGACGAAATGTTGTAATTTTGCAGCAATTTAGGTGTATTGCATCAAAATTGTAATGAATAAGAAAGGAAAAACGACTCGTCGTCGTCAAGGCATGCAGGTTATTACACTCTGTATCAGCACGACGATGGTATTGATATTGTTGGGGTTGGTGGTTCTGTCAGTACTGACGGCGCACAACCTGTCCAACTATGTGAAGGAGAACCTGACGGTGACTGTCATGCTGGGTGACACGGTGAGCAATGCCGATGCCCAAAAGCTGTGCAAGGAGCTTGGGCGGCGTTCTTACGTGCGTCATATAGAATATATAAGTAAGGAACAGGCGCTAAAGGAACAGTCGGAGGCCATGGGCAGCGACCCGTCGGAATTCCTGGGGGTGAACCCCTTTGTGGCTACGCTGGAGCTGCAGCTGAAGTCGGACTATGTGGGTCACGACTCGTTGCAGTGGATAGCCAAGGAACTGACGTCGAACCCCAAGGTGACTGACGTGGCCTATCAGGAGGACCTGATGGACAAGGTGAACACCAATCTCCAGAAAGTCAGCCTGATACTGCTTGTGCTGGCCGTGCTGTTGACGTTTATCAGCTATTCGCTTATCAGTAATACAGTCCGCCTGAGGGTTTATTCGCAGCGCTTCCTTATTCACACCATGAAGCTGGTGGGCGCCTCCTGGGGATTCATCCGCAGGCCGTTCATGTGGACGGGATTGACGGTGGGCGTGATTGCCGCCATCCTGGCGTGTGCCATCCTGGGGGCCGCAGTATGGTCGCTCTTCCAGTATGAGCCCCATCTGACGACTATCATCACGTGGCAGGTACTGGCCATCACGGGTGTGGCAGTGTTCCTCTTCGGACTGATTATCACGCTGCTGTGCTCCTACATCTCCGTGAGCCGTTTCCTGAAGATGCGGGCGAGCGAACTGTATAAGATTTAGTGTTGAGAGAAAATAATAATAAGATATGATTGACAAGAGAGATTTTGCATTTGGCCGCATGAACTTCATCCTGCTTGCAGTAGGAATGTTGGTGGTAATCATTGGTTTTGTGCTGATGAGTGGCGGCAGTTCTTCGGAGGAGGCCTATAACCCCGATATCTTCAGTACGCGCCGTATCGTGGTGGCGCCAGTGGTATGCCTGATCGGGTTTGTGTCGATGGTGTACGCAGTGGTACATAAGCCGAAGGACGAGATACAGAAGGAGGTGGAAGAATGACTTGGCTGGAAACCGTTATCATAGCGATTGTGGAGGGACTCACGGAGTTCCTGCCTGTCTCGTCGACGGGCCACATGATCATCACGCAGAACCTGCTGGGCATTGAACAGGGTGACCCCTTTGTGCACGCCTTCACGTTTATTATCCAGTTTGGTGCCATCCTGTCGGTAGTGTGCCTCTACTGGAATCGTTTCTTCAAGTTCGACAACTCGCCAGCTCCCGCGGGAGCCTCGCTGTGGCAGCGCCTGAAGCATAAGTATTACTTCTACTGGCTGCTCTTCGTGGGCGTGCTGCCCGCAGTCATCATTGGCTTGCTGGCTAAGAAGTCGGGCTTGCTCGACTGGCTGCTCGACAGTGTCGAGGTGGTGGCAGTGATGCTGGTCGTGGGTGGTGTGTTCATGCTGTTCTGCGACAAGCTGTTCAACAAGGGAACTGACGATAAGAAGGTGAACGAGAGGCGAGCCTTCAACATAGGTCTCTACCAGTGTATATCAGTGATTCCTGGCGTGTCGCGCTCGATGGCAACCATCGTGGGCGGTATGACGCAGGGGCTGACGCGCAAGCGGGCTGCAGAGTTCTCGTTCTTCCTGGCTGTCCCCACGATGGCGGGTGCCACGCTGCTCGACCTGCTCGACCTGGTAAAGGAGGATGCCGTCTGGGCTACGTCCCACAACATCATGATGCTGCTCCTGGGCTGCGCTGTGGCGTTTGTGGTGGCACTGCTGGCCATGAAATGGTTTGTGGCATTCCTTACCAAGTATGGCTTCAAGGCCTTTGGTATCTATCGTATCGTCGTTGGCACCATCATCATCGTGCTGCTGCTGACGGGACATTCACTTGCAATGGTGGATTAAATGGACTTTAACGAAGGAACATTCCTATATATCAACAAACCCTACCGGATGTCATCGTTCGGAGCGTTGGCCCATATCCGCTTCCTGGTGTCGAAGAAGATGCATGTGAAGCGGGTGAAGATGGGGCACGCGGGGACGCTTGACCCACTGGCTACGGGCGTGCTGATACTCTGTACGGGCAAAGCCACGAAGCAGATAGAGACCCTCCAACTGCACGACAAGGAGTATACGGCTACCCTGCAACTGGGGGCTACCACACCCAGTTTCGATCGTGAGCACACTGTTGACATGACATATCCTACGCGCCATATCACCCGCGAACGGATAGAAAGCGTGCTCGCCAATTTCGTTGGCGAGATTCAGCAGGTGCCGCCCGTCTATTCGGCAGTAATGGTCGACGGACATCGCGCCTACAAGCTGGCCCGCAAGGGTGGGGAAGTGGAACTGAAGTCCAAGCCCGTCCGCATTGATGAGATAGAGCTGACCAGCTTTGACCCTACGACGATGCAGATGAGCATCCGTGTGGTGTGCGGAAAGGGTACCTATATCCGCTCCCTGGCCCGTGACATCGGCTATGCCTTGGGTAGCGGCGCTTTCCTGACGGCCCTCTGCCGTACCCGGCTGGGTGATGTGCGCATTGAGGATTGTCAGACGTTCGATACCTTTCCCCAGTGGCTCGACGAGCAGCTGATTGAGAATAAATAGTCAAATTGTAAAAAGTCAAATAGTCAATTACACAGATGAAGCTATCACAATTCAGATTCAAACTGCCTGAAGAACAGTTGGCACTTTATCTGCCCCATCGTTCGTTCAAAAACGAAGACGGCACTGAAGAGCGTGTCTATAATCGTGACCAGTCGCGCCTGATGGTGATTCACCGCAAGCGCCAGGCTATTGATATGTTCAGGAAAGATCCTGACGGCAACGATACTGACGAGTTCCTGACGTTCCGCGACCTGGTGAACTACTTCGATGAAGGCGACACTTTTGTCTTCAACGATACGAAAGTGTTCCCAGCACGCCTCTATGGTACCAAGGAGAAAACAGACGCGAAGATAGAAGTGTTCCTGTTGCGTGAGCTGAACCAGGAGCTTCGCCTGTGGGATGTACTGGTAGAGCCTGCACGCAAGATCCGTATCGGCAACAAGCTGTTCTTTGAAGAGGACGGGCCGATGGTAGCCGAGGTGATTGACAACACTACCAGCCGCGGACGTACGCTCAGATTCCTCTATGACTGTGAGCATGAGGAATTTAAGCGCGAACTCTATAGCCTGGGCTCTGCGCCGCTTCCCCGCTATATCGTGGATCGCCGTCCTGTGGAGCCTGATGATATGGAGAATTTCCAGACCATCTTTGCCCGCAATGAAGGTGCTGTGACGGCTCCTGCCACTGGCCTGCATTTCAGTCGTGAGCTGATGAAGATGATGGAGATTCGTGGCTTTAACTTCGCCTACCTCACTGTTCATTGTGGCCTGGGCTGTTTCGATTCCATCGAGGTGGAAGACCTGACGAAGCATAAGATGAGCTCTGAGCAGATGATTATCTCGGATGAGTGCTGCCAGTTGGTGAACAACACCAAACTCGAGGGCCATCGCGTCTGCACCGTTGGTGTCAGCACCACGCGGGCAGCAGAGACGGCAGTAGGTACGGATGGAATGCTGAAACCGTTCGATGGCTGGACCAACAAGTTTATCTTCCCGCCTTACGACTTTGGACTTGCTAACGCCATGATAGCCAACTTCTACCACTCGGAGTCGACCATGATGATGCTTACGGCGGCCTTTGGTGGCTACGACATTGTCTACGAGGCTTATCAGCAGGCAGTACAGAATGGCTATAAGTTCGGCTGTTTTGGCGATGCCTTATTGATTGTTGATGACTGATAACGAAACGTTCCATCAAGTGTTTCTGGGGCTTGGCTCCAACCTTGGCGATCGTGAGTCGATGCTGACGCAGGCTATCCAACTCGTCAATGAGCGGGTGGGAGAGGTGCTGCGCCAGTCGTCTTTTATTGAGACGGAACCCTGGGGCTTCCACTCTCCCAATCCCTTTCTCAACGCTGTTATCCTTTGCAGGACCATGCTCTCGCCTCGTCAGTTGCTGAAAGCGACGCAGCAGATAGAGCGGGAGTTGGGGAAAGGGAAGATGCATGCTACCCGCCGTTGCAAGAATACTCAGCGCTCAACGTACAAAGACCGTCCGATAGACATTGACATCCTGCTCTACGATGACCTGACGGTTGACGAACCAGATCTCAAGATTCCCCATCCTTTGATGAATCAGCGTGATTTCGTGATGATACCGCTTAAGGAAGTTCAGTAGCCTTTTTGCCAAACTGGCGTATGGGCTTTTCCGAGGTTGCTGCTATGCTGTCGTTACCCTCAGCGCCACGAGTCTGACGAGCGTAATAGTAGTCGTCGTCCCAGTCGTCGTAGCCCCAGTTGTCATACTTCTCCCAGTTGGGCGAGTACGTGTGGTAGAGGCTGAAGTGCACGTCGTTGTAGCCGTCGGCGATGAAACCCGTAAAGCGAGAGTCAGACAGGTGGTAGTCGGAAATGACCACTGAGGTGTCATCCTCGCGGAAGTAAACGTAGATGTTCCCGTCTTCCACGTTCCAATCAATGTGGTTGGCCACGTAGTCCCATGGTGCATCGGAATAGTAGTCCACCCAATAGCCGCTGCCTCTGGTGAAGCGGAAGGGGTCGATGCTGAAGGTAATCTCAGTCTTTGTGGCGTAGTAGTCATGTCCTTTGTAGTAGGACGATACATACATGTTGCCACTCCATGTTCCCTCGAGGGTATCTGCAATCATTTCGTCTTCGCAGGAGGTGAAGGTCAGTGCTATCACTGCCATCATCATCAGGGTGTATAACTTTTTCATAGTCGTATTGTTTTATTGGTGATACATAAAGTTTGTTGTTTCTGCTGCAAAGATATGGCTTTTTTCGTCGTCCAGCAAGGGAATACCTATAAAGTAAAGGGGGAATAACTATAAAACCGCATAGGGAAATCCCTACGCGGTTTTGTTCTCAGAATCAGCATGTTAGTGCTGCCTACGGCTATTCGCCAATACAGCGCACAGGCTTGTCGTTACCCTCGGCGCCACGAGTCTGACGGGCATAGTAGTAGTCGTCATACCAGGAATCGTAGCCCCAGTGGTCGTAGCGGGTCCAGTTGGGCGATGAAACGTGGTAGAGTCTGAATTCCACGTACTGGCCATTGTCGTAGAGCGTTCCTGTGAAGCGGTTGTCATTGAGATGATAGTTACGGATGGTGAACGACGTGCGGTCTTCACGGAAGTAAATCTCAATGTTGCCGTAGTTAACAGTCCATGAGATGTGGTTGGCCACATAGTCCCATGGTGCATCGGAATAGTAGTCTACCCAATATCCGTCGCCACTTGAGTAGCGGCCAGGGTCGCGCAGGAAGGTAATCTCCGTATCAGTGGCATAATAACGGGTGCCACGGTAGTTGGAACTGATGCGCATATCTCCGCGCCAGGTTCCCTCCAGCGTGTAGGCAATCTCGTCGTCATCCCACCAGTCGCATGCACTGAATGTCGTTGCTGTCATTGCCAGCATCAGCAACATTGCCAGATGTGTGTAAATCTTCTTCATTGTTGTCAATATGATTAAAAGGTGAATAATTTTATTTGTTGGTGCAAAGATACGAAGAAAATGTAATATGACAATGGGAATAACTATAAAACCGCATAGGGATTTCCCTATACGATATGTTTTTTTGAAAAAAATTTGGTGGAACGCGGAAAAAGTTGTACCTTTGCAGCCGCATTTGACGAAGCTCCCGTCGGTGATGAAGGCGGAAAGGGCTTTTGAAAGATGTTTAGTAATAACAATTAATTCATCAAAACGTTATGTATTTAGACAAAGAAAAGAAAGTAGAGATTTTCAGCCAGTATGGCAAATCAGCTACTGACACGGGTTCTGCAGAGGCTCAGATCGCATTGTTCTCTTATCGCATCAAGCACCTGACGGAGCACCTGAAGCAGAATCACAAGGACAACAACACCGCTCGTTCACTTACCATGCTGGTAGGTCGTCGTCGTAAGTTGCTGAAGTATCTCTATGTAAACGACATTAACCGTTACCGTGCAATTGTGAAGGCTCTTGGCCTGCGTAAGTAAAGGTAAAACAGTTAAAAGGTAAAAAAAAGCCGGAAGTTGATACAATTTCCGGTTTTTTTCGTACCTTTGCACCCGCAATTATATAAATAGGTATGCAAGACAATAGTAACAGTTCTTCAGAAAACTTAGCACAGCTAAGAAATATAGCAATCATAGCTCACGTAGACCACGGAAAGACAACGCTGGTGGATAAGATGATGCTGGCGGGAAATCTGTTCCGTGAGGGACAGAACCTGAGCAGCCAGGTGCTCGACGCTAATGACCTCGAACGTGAGCGAGGCATTACCATCCTTTCCAAGAACGTGAGTATCAACTGGAAAGGTACCAAGATTAACATCATCGACACGCCGGGACACTCCGACTTTGGTGGCGAGGTGGAACGCGTACTCAACATGGCTGACGGTTGCCTGCTGCTGGTTGATGCCTTCGAAGGGCCGATGCCGCAGACGCGCTTTGTGCTGCAAAAGGCCCTGCAGATAGGTCTGAAGCCTATTGTAGTGGTTAACAAGGTGGACAAGCCCAACTGCCGCCCTGAGGAGGTCTATGAGATGGTGTTCGACCTGATGTTCTCGCTGAATGCTACAGAGGACCAGCTGGACTTCCCTGTGGTGTATGGCTCGGCCAAGAATGGCTGGATGGGCGAGGATTGGCAGACGCCAACAACTGATATCACGTATTTGTTAGATAAGATTATTGAGGTGATTCCTGCTCCGAAGCAGATAGAGGGAACGCCTCAGATGCTCATCACTTCGTTGGATTTCAGTAGCTACACAGGCCGTATTGCTGTGGGACGCGTGCATCGTGGCATGCTACGAGATGGTCAGCAGGTGACCATCGCCCATCGCGACGGTTCGCTGGAAAAGACGAAAATCAAGGAACTGCATACTTTCGACGGCATGGGTCATCAGCGTACTGACCAGGTGGGCTGTGGCGACATCTGTGCCGTCATCGGATTGGAGAAGTTTGAGATTGGCGACACCATTTGCGACCTGGAGAACCCAGAGCCGCTGCCGCCGATTGCCATCGACGAGCCTACGATGTCGATGCTCTTCACCATCAACGACTCACCATTCTTTGGACGCGAGGGCAAGTTTGTGACATCGCGTCACATCAACGACCGCTTGGAGCGTGAACTGGAGAAAAACCTTGCGCTGCGTGTGGAGCAGTTTGAGGATTCCACAGACAAGTGGGTGGTTTCAGGACGTGGCGTGCTCCACCTCTCTGTGCTTATCGAGACCATGCGCCGCGAGGGTTATGAGTTGCAGGTTGGTCAGCCGCAGGTGATCTATAAGGAAATAGATGGACAGAAATGCGAGCCTATCGAGGAGCTGACCATCAACGTGCCAGAGGAGTTTGCCTCGAAGATGATTGATATGGTGACGCGCCGCAAGGGTGAGATGACGTCGATGGAGAGTCAGGGCGAGCGAACGAATATTGAGTTTGATATCCCCTCACGTGGCATTATTGGCCTGCGTACTAATGTGCTGACAGCCTCTCAGGGCGAAGCCATTATGGCCCATAGGTTCAAGGAATACCAGCCTTATAAGGGTGAGATTGAGCGCCGCATCAACGGTTCTATGATAGCTTTGGAAACGGGAACGGCCTATGCCTATGCCATCGATAAGCTGCAGGACCGTGGTAAGTTCTTCATTGATCCGGGCGAGGAGGTCTACTATGGTGAGGTTGTTGGTGAGCATGTCCACGACAACGATTTGGTCATCAACGTCTGCAAGGCAAAGCAGCTCACCAACGTGCGTGCCTCTGGTACTGATGATAAGGCCCGTATCATTCCGAAGACCGTTATGTCGTTGGAGGAGTGCTTGGAATATATCAAGGAAGACGAGCTGGTAGAGGTGACGCCGAAATCGATGCGTATGCGTAAGGTCATACTTGACCACGACCAGCGTAAGAAGGCTCGCATAGCCCAATAGGCCTGATTTTACAAAGATGAAGAAGAGGAATTGGTCTTTCAATTATGCCATTGTATGGCTTGTTGCGCTGGCAGTTATTGCCATCGTTCTGGCATGCTTTGAGGGACACCTGTTGTGGAAAGCACAGCAGATGAGCCTGTTCCTGCCAACCTCATTGTTCTTCAAGGAACAGATGGTGGTGGCTGGAGGATGGCTGACGTGGATGGCCTCGTTCCTCACGCAATTCCTGTATTGGAAGTGGTGCGGTGTGGTGTTGCTCTGCGGATGCTGGTGGCTAATGATGTGGCTAATGAAGCGTACCTTCCGTATCCCAGGACAATGGGCGGCGCTGTTGCTGATACCTGTTGCACTGCTGTTGCTGACTATTGTCGACATGGGCTACTGGATCTATGTGCTGAAGCTTCAGGGACATTTCTTTGTGGCTACCCTTGGCACAATAGCCGTGGCGGCTCTGCTGTGGGCCTATCGCAGAATACCCGCCAAGTGGTATCTGCGTACCCTGTTCGTCGGCATCACCTGTATAGCAGGCTATCCGCTATTGGGTATCTATGGACTGGCGGCTCCGTTGCTGATGGCGCTGTGGTCCTGGCGACTGAAAGAGCATGCGCTTGTCGATACGCTGGTAGCAGTTGTTGGCGTGGTAGCCGTACCATTAGTGTTGTATCGCTACGTTTATTACCAGACGAACCTCGCAAACATCTATTACGTTGACTTGCCCCTCTATTACATCACTGAGGATTGTCACACCTATTATATACCTTTTTATCTGTTGGCTCTGTTCTTCGTGGCACTCATAGTGGTGCCTTGGAATAGCATCAAACAGCCGAAACGCCTGAAACCTGTCATCGTTGAGGCTGTGGTGCTTTTAGCAGTTGCCGCAGGAGTGGCCCATTTCTGGTTCAAGGACGAGAATTTCCATCATGAGCTGGCTATGGAACACTACATCGACCAGCTCGACTGGGAGGGTGTAGTACAAGAGGCCGCTCTTCAGCCGGATGAGCCTACGCGGGCCATCGTCATGATGAGAAACCTGGCTCTGAGTCGATTGGGACGTCAGGGAAATGAGATGTTTCGCTTTAAGAATGGTTCCAAGGATTATGACGCCCCCTTTGGTATGCGCATGATGCTGGCTGTTGGTCCGCTCATCTACTACCACTATGGCATGCTGAATTATAGTATGCGACTCTGCACGGAGATGGGGGTAGAGTTTGGCTGGAGAAATGAACACCTGAAAATGCTGGCCAAGTGCGCTATGCTGAATGGTGAGCAGCAGCATGCCCGGAAGTATCTGGGACTGTTGCGGCGCACACTGTGCTTCAGCGACTGGGCTGAGAAAGCCAGCCAGATGGTGGGCGACACTGTGGCCTTGTCGAAAGATGCGGAGATGGGCTTCATCCGTCATATGATGCATCACAACAACAGCCTGAGTTCTGACAATGGTTATGTGGAGCGGTTCCTGATGAATTCGCTGGCCAGCTCAGGTTATACAGGTGACCCGATATTTACGGAGCAGACGTTGCTGGCATCGCTTTGGACCAGAAGTCCGAGGCAGTTCTGGTATCATTTCTCCAACTATATCAACCAGCATCCTGATGGTCAGATGCCTCGCTACTATCAGGAGGCTGTCTATCTGTTTGGTAGTTTGGAGAACAGGCCAAATCTTGACCAGATGCCCTTTGACAATGGTGTGAAGGAGAGCTACAACAACTTTATGAGAGATGCCTCGCGCTTCAACGATGTAGACATCGAAGTAGCCCGCGAAGGATTGTACCCCCTCTACGGACAGACGTATTATTACGAATACTATCTCATGAATAATTTGCCAGAATATTAAGGCTATGAAGACGACGAAGATTCTGCTACTGATAGGATTTTGCTGCCTGATGGCAGTTGCCTGCGGCCCTAAGATTCCGGCTGCCTATACCGACAGTGATGCATTACCCCGCATATATCCTGACTATCGGGAGGTCACCATTCCCGTGAATATAGCACCGCTGACGTTCGAACTCGATGAAGAGGCCGACGAGATGGTGGCCCGCTATAAGGTTGGTGACCAGGAGATTGTCTGTGCCGACAAGATGCAGCCCGATATGGACGACTGGCGTAGCATGACAGATAAAGCAAAGGGGGGAGCTATCAGCGTCGATGTCTATGTACGTCGTGGTGAGCAGTGGACGCATTGCAAGCCTTTCAACATCTATGTATCGCCCGACAGCATCGACTCTTACCTGAGCTATCGTCTCATACCGCCATCCTTCGTCAGCTATGAGTCGCTGACCATTAGCCAGCGATGTCTGGAAAACTACGACGAGAGCGTCATCTATGACAATATGCTTTGCGGTTTCGAGAAGGAGGGACAGTGTATCAACTGTCACCACTATCAGCGGTATAACCCTGAGCGCATGCAGTTCCACGCCCGACAGAAGAGTGGAGGCACAGTGATTGCCTACGACGGAAAGCTGAAGAAGGTGAATATGAAGAATGACTCCATACTGTCGGCTGGTGTCTATCCTGCCTGGCATCCGTGGCTGAACCTCATCGTCTATTCCACTGACAAAACTCATCAGAACTTCCATACCACTCATTCCGATAAAATAGAAGTCTATGATTTGGAAAGCGACATCATCGCCTATGACGTAGAGAAGGGAGAAGTGACCAATCTTGAGAACGACACCACAGAGTTTGAGGTGTTCCCTGCCTGGGCTCCTGATGGACGCACCCTCTATTACTGTAGTGCCCATTTCGACCGCGACTCCTCTGTTTCAAGAGTCAACGACGTTATCAGCCGCTATCAGGAGTTGAAGTACAATATCTATAAGAAAAGCTTCGACCCCGACACTCGTCAGTTCGGACCACGTGAGCTGGTGTTCTCTGCCGACAGTCTGGACAAGAGTGCCGTATTGCCACGCATTTCGCCCGATGGACGTTTCCTGGTATTTACGTTGGCGACCTATGGCTATTTCCATATCTGGCACCATGATGCTGACTTATGGATGATGGATTTACAAACAGGTGCCTGTGGTCCGATGAACGAGGTGAACTCCAGCGATACAGAGAGCTATCACATATGGTCGTCGAACGGAAGATGGCTGGTAGTCAGCAGTCGCCGCGACGACGGTACCTTTACCCGTCCGTTCTTTGCACACATCGATAAAGAGGGCAAATGCAGCAAACCCTTCGAACTGCCGCAAGCCGATCCGGACTACAACCGTCAGTTCCTCAGGTGCTATAACATTCCTGAGTTCATGAAAGGACCTGTCACCATTAGTCCGCAAACCTTTGCCGACCTATTGAAAGGCGAAGGAGAGCCTGTGAAATACGTGGGGAAATTGAGCAAATGAGAAATATAGAAACTAATAAAATAAAAACCTATGAAACGACTTTTTATTGTTGCGGTGCTTTTGGCCACCCGTCTCCTTGGAGCAAATGCCGAAGTTGATCCGAACTTTTACATCTATATCTGTTTCGGACAGTCAAACATGGAAGGCAATGCCGATGTTGAGAGTATCGATCGTCAGAACATCGACAACCGTTTCCGTTTGTTGGCAACCTGTGACTTTTCAAGTCCTGCAAGAAAAAAAGGCAATTGGTATAAAGCCACACCATCGCTGGTGAGTCCTACTGGAAAACTGGGTCCTACTGACTATTTCGGACGTACGATGCTTGAGAATCTCCCAGAGGAAATCCGTATTGGTGTCGTGCCTGTAGCCATTGGAGGTTGTAAGATAGAGATGTTCGATAAAGATAAGTATAAGACGGAAGTGAATAAGGGTGACTACTCGGCAGGTCTGGCAAAACAGCACTATGGCGGCAACCCTTACGGACGTATTATTGAAATGGCCAAGAAGGCGCAGGAGGTGGGTGTCATTAAAGGCATCCTGCTGCATCAGGGATGCTCAAACAATGGCGATCCCAACTGGCCTAATATGGTGAAGAAGATCTATAACGACATGCTGAAGGACCTGGGACTTGGTACAGACACGGTTCCCTTGTTTGTTGGTGAGACGCTGCGTCAGGAGAACGGTGGTGCCTGCTATGGTCATAACACTCAGGTAGCACGCATGCCGAGTGTTGTCAAGAACAGCTATGTCGTCAGCTCAGAGAATTGTCCTGGTAACGGTATTGACCCTTGGCACTTCAATGCACTTGGCTACCGCATCATTGGTAGTCGTTACGCAGCAGAAGGTCTTTATAGCCTTGGTGTACAGCAGTCATCCTTCTTCTCGTTCCGCAATTATGATTTTGTACCTAACGCCAAATGTTCTTATGCAGAGAAAACACGGACAGTGACCATGAAGGCAGGTGGCATCGTAGGTTGGACGTATCCTCATTTCGTCGACTGGTCAGGCTATAAGTATCTCGTAGTGAAACTGAAAGACCAGCAGGACCTCGGCGCCGAGGTATGGCTGTACGGCTCAACCAAGAAAATTAGCTATCGTGATACCATTAACGACCGCACTACTGTGGTTATCGACCTGCATAACCTTAAGTTAAACAAGACAGTAATGGATCCTTCAAAGGTCTATAAGATGGCTTTCCGTAGTCCGAAGGCAGGAAAGATTGTCATCGACGATGTTTTCCTTAGTAATGACGATCAGTACGCTACAGGCATCAGGAACGTCAAGGACGACGCTTTGAAATCTGATGATGATTTGTATTCTCTTGAGGGACGACGTGTTAGAAATGGACGCCCACAAAAGGCTGGTATTTACGTCAGAAACAAGAAAAAGCTGATTGTCAAGTAGTAGTTGTGCGTACGTTTAGTAATTTTTAACTATCGTCGTGTGCGCCTATCTGAAATTTTTCATAAATTTGCACTCTGAATAGTCTATTGTAAACGACAAAGGAGGTATGACCGACATTATATTATCGAGTTTCCTCAGTCTCTTTGCCCTCTTTGGCAAGGAGGAAAACGTAGATGAATCACGAGCACATGAGATGCTTGTGAACTATCTGCGTCATCACTTTGGAATCCGTAATATTGACATCTATCTCGACTATTACACTGATATTCGTGAGGCATACGAAATCAATGAGGAACTGGATGTAAAAGAGACTGTTAGCGTTATCTGCTCGAACCTACATGGTCAGATACGTTCACAGGAAGAGGCAATGCTTCTGCTCCGACTGATGGAGTTCTGTAGTGTCCATGAAGGTACGAATGATGCCATCTTTAAAATCATGGCCAGCCAGTTCCAGATTTCAGATGAGCAATACCAGAACTATCAGGACTTTGTTAATGGTAAGTCTACTGAGAATGTCATGACCCTTCATCCTGAGGGCATTTCAGGAGAGCTCAAGACGTTGCATGACCCAGCTACAGGTTTGCTGGTGTTCACTTATGGAGGTGAGGAAACGGTGCTGTTGAACGATGTGCCCGTATTGCCAGGCGCCTTCCAGGTGTGGATGCAGAGCAGCGTTTTGAAGGGTAAGAGTGGTGGTCCCGTTTACTACTCCACCATCATGAACGAATACAATAGTAGACGTGGATGTGTTGAAGATACCTTCCAGAAGGTAACGTTTTGTGGTCGGGATATCAACTTCCGTTTCCCCAACAGCGACAATGGCATGCACAACCTGAGCTTTACCCTGCGAAGTGGCGAACTATTAGCAATTATGGGTGGTTCAGGAACGGGTAAGTCGACGATGCTGTCGATTCTGAATGGTAGCATTATTCCCCAGGAGGGATCGATAACGATTAATGGACATGACATTTCAGAGCCTGCAGCAAAGGCATTGATAGGTTTCGTACCTCAGGATGACTTGTTGGTAGAGGAACTGACCGTTCGGCAGAATCTGTGGTTTACGGCCAAGTTGTGCTTCGAAGGCATGTCGGACGAGGAAATAGACCGTCGTGTTACCAAGACTCTGAAAGATCTGGGGCTTGATGCAGTAGGGCATTTGAAAGTAGGTTCTCCCATTAATAAATTCATTTCTGGTGGACAGCGTAAGCGTCTGAATATTGCTTTGGAGCTAATCCGCGAACCAGCAGTGCTGTTCCTTGATGAACCTACATCTGGATTGTCATCGGCTGATACAGAGAAGGTTGTTAATCTTCTGAAGGAGTTGACGTTGAAAGGCAAGCTAATAGTGACGAATATCCATCAGCCGTCAAGTGACGTTTATAAGCTTTTCGACCGTCTGTGGTTGCTTGACAGGGGTGGCTATCCCGTGTTCGACGGTAACCCCATTGATGCCATTACCTATTTTAAGGAGGCTGCTAACTATGCTGATGCAGAGACCAGCGCTTGCCCGACATGCGGCAATGTTAATCCGGAGATTGTGCTGAACATCATTGATGAGAAGGCATTGACGGATAGCGGTGAACCCTCTGACGAGCGTAAGATGACACCCCAGCAGTGGCATGAGTTGTATCTGAAGAGCAGACCTCAATTGTCGGCACCCGATGTGAGCGATGTACCGCAGTCTGATCAGAAGAAACCAGGACGTTTGAAACAGTTTGCTATTTTCCTGCATCGTAACATCAAGGCCAAGGCTACAAACCTCCAGTATCTGGCTATCACCCTATTAGTAGCGCCGGCACTTGCTGTTGTCTGTGCTTTGCTGACACGCTATGCTCCGCCTGAGGGATATAGTGTCATGGACAACAAGAACTTGGTGAGCTATTTCTTCATGGCTGTCATTGTGGCCACGTTCATTGGCATGAGCGGCAGTGCAGAGGAGATTATCCGAGATCGTGCCCTGTTAAAGCGCGAACGGTTCCTGCAATTGTCGTATGGCAGCTATATATGGTCGAAGATAATTTATATGGCAGGTGTGTCTCTTTTGCAGACACTGCTGTTTATTCTTGTGGGCAATACCATCATGGGACTTCATGGCTTGTTCTGGCAATGGTGGCTTATCTTGTTTATCACATCATTCCTTGCTAGCCTCACGGGACTGCTGCTGTCTCAGTGTCTCAGTTCGGTGGTTGCCATCTATATTTGTATTCCTATGTTGCTGATTCCGCAGATATTGCTGTGCGGACTGGTGGTTAGCTTCTCAGACCTGACGCCTCGAAGCACGACGGGTAATGTGCCGCTGATAGGCGATTTGATTCCCTCACGATGGTCTTACGAGGCGCTGGCTGTTACATCGTATGCGGATAACAGCTATGAGAAACCTTTCTTTGAACTTGACTGTCAGAAATACGAGAACCAATTCTATAATATAGGATTCCTCTATGAACTGCAGTCGCAGTTAGAGACTATGCGCGACGAACAGCGTCGAGGTAAGACGGTCAATCCTCTGCACATGGAGGTAATAGAAAAGAATTTGCCCGTGATTACCGAGTTTTGTCAGATGGATCCTTATAAGGGTGACAGTTCCTACCAGTCGCTTTACGACTATATGAAGAGCGCTGAGAATATACTGATGAAGCGCGGAAACAAAGCTACATTGAAAGCTAACGACCTGTTATCGCAAATGTTCAAAGAACAGGGAAAGGAGGCTGTGATGCAGCTGAAGCGTGATAACTATAACATCAAGTTGGAAGACTGTGTGATTGGTGCCGACCAGCGCCGTATGGTTGAGGTCATTGACGGATACATCGTGGGACGCACAGGTCTGATATTCATGACGCCCCGCAACCATTGCGGACGTGCTCCGTTCTATAGTAGTCAGAAACTAATAGGTGATACATCTGTAAAGACGCTATATTTCAATATCTGCGTTCTGCTGTTGATGTGCATCGTGGCTATTATTCTGCTGCTGACAGATACGCCAGGACGCTATATGAGAAAAGAGAATGATTGAACATTATTAAGTATTAATTAATATTTTTGCACAATGAAAAAACTTTCAGTTTTCGCTGTAGCTTTTGCAGCAATGGTCCTCGCATCATGCGGAGGCGGTAACAAGAACAATCAGGCCAATGAAGAGGCTGATTCAGTAAAGAGTTTCGAACAAGCACAGGTCGAGGCCGGTATCAAGATGCATATCGACAGTCTGGCTTCTGCCCTTGGCCAACTGAAACACTTGTCCTTTATGAAGGAAGGTGAGGGTGAAATAGCGCTGACCAATGAGGAGAAGCAGGTGAAGCCTGACTATCTGATTAATCCGTCTGCTGCTGATAATGTAGCAACCCTTGCTGAGAAATATCGTTTGCTGAGCGCTTTGACTGTTGACAAGCGTATCGCACAGCTCTATGAGATGAACACTGATGATTACGAAAAGGCTATTACCAAGCTTGCTGCTGACATCAATGATCCTTCTTTCAAGGTGATGGAGAATACCTCAACTATCTATGAGACCACAGAGCAGCTCTATGACGCTATGGAGGAGAATGGTCGCATCAACTATTTCTGGCAGCTTGCTGCAGCATCACTCGTTGAGGAGCTGTATATTGCCAACCAGAATTCAGAGAAGTTCCTTGCTTCCTTCACTGATGACATCGCAGCCAACTCTACTTTCCGTATCGTGCTGATTCTTGATGCCCTGGATCGTCTCTCTGAGTTTGATGGCGACATCCAGCCCGTTATCGAGGCTCTCCGTCCTCTCCAGGTGCTCAATGCTACCACAGTTGACGAGCTCCGTTCTCAGCTGGCTGAGGCTAAGGACAAGATCAACTTCGCTCGTAACGCCCTTGTGAAGTAAGCCCTAAAAGCTCAATATTTGATGCGCCATTCGTGAAAGTCGCTACTGGTTTTTACGAATGGCGCTCTTTTTGTCTCTTGTTGAAACATTTGGAATAGCTTCTGCTACATGAAGAAAAGTGGTTGCGGTGATAATTCGTTATCTTTGCAGCGTTTATATATTATTACCAACATGAAGAAGTTATTATCAACCGTCATACTGCTCATTGCCAGTATGGAATTGTTTGCCTTGACCCCTTGGACAAAGGGAGGCTTTGAAACACGTCAATATCGTAATGTTCTTGTAGAGATGGGCTATAAGCCTGGCGATGTTGACGCGAAAGTTAAAGAAGTATTTAACGACGTATTCCGTGGTCCCAATAAAGTGTACTTTGAAGTTGGAGATACCATGGGCTATGTTTCGGACATCAAGAACCATGATGCCCGTACCGAGGGAATGTCTTATGGCATGATGATTGCCGTACAGTTTGGAGAGAAAGATATCTTCGACCGTCTGTGGCGCTGGACACGTAAGTATATGCAGCACCAGAGTGGCACACGCGAAGGCTATTTCGCCTGGAGTTGTAAGACTGATGGCACCCGTAATGCCGACGGTGCCGCCAGCGACGGAGAACTCTACTTCATTACTGCATTGATTTTTGCATCCAATCGCTGGGGTGACAATACCGGCATCAATTATAAGGCAGAAGCACAGCGCATTCTGAACTGTATACAGCCCAAAGAGTATACCCCTGAGCCCCGCCAGGGCTTTGGCGGTTTCGGCGGTTTTGGTGGTTTCGGCCAACAGCAGAATACTAACGGCCAGCAGCCAACCACCCAGAAGATGTACCTCATCGACCCCGAGACCAAGCTTATCACCTTCACCCCTGATGGCTTTGGTCAGCGCTTCACCGATCCCAGCTATCATATTCCTGCTTTTTACGAGGTTTGGGCCAAGTGGGGTGACGACGGACGCTCTGACCACTGGAATGAGTGCGCTCAAAAGAGCCGCGAATTCCTGCATAAGTGTATCGATGAGCAGACGGGCCTGAATGGCGACCAGTGCCAGTTCGACGGCAGTGAGATGCAAGGCTTCCGTTTCCCAAACCGACCGCAAGGTCAGCAGGGTGGGGCACCGCAGGCTCCTCCTCGTAATGGCAACAATAACTTCCGCTACGACTCCTGGCGTGTGCCAATGAACATTGCCCTCGACTACGAGTGGAGCTGTGCTGATGCAGAATGGCAGCGCCAGTATGGTGAGAAGATTCAGAACTTCTTCTATAGCCAGGGCATCGACAAGTTTGTGGATCAGTATCGCAAGGACGGCACACTGCCCGAGGGTAACGAAATCTTAGGTGCCGGCGGCTTCCGCAAGCTGCGTCACTCTATCGGTCTGGTCGCTACGTCGGCTGCCGCCTCGGTGATGTGTGGGCACGATAAGAGCAAGGAGTTTGTGGATGCATTATGGAATGCCAAGCACGAGCCATTTGAGGATGGCTACTTTGATGCCTACTACGACGGTCTGCTCCGACTTTTCGCTTTTATGCACCTGAGTGGTAACTATCGCGTCATATTCCCACAGCAATGATGATCAAACCACATATCCGGAGCAGTCTGTCTGCACGCTTGTCGTTGTGGATAGTCACTATAGCTACCATCCTGTTTGTAGCTGTGCTCTGGATTATGCTTTGGTTTGCTCACCGGGCACTGGAGGAAGAAACCACCCAGAAGGCTCTTGCCACGCTCGATTCTGCTTCACTAACCATTGACAATGAACTGTCGAATATAGAGACGGCAGTTCGTAACATGAGGTGGGTTATAGAACAGCACATCGATTATCCCGATGCCATGATGGGGCTAAGCCGTCAGATGGTAGAGACCAATCCCTCCATCGAAGGCTGCAACATCGCCTTCCGTCCGAACTATTATCCCGGCAAGGGCCGTTACTTCATGGTCTACAACCAGCGTTTAGGCCGCAATATCGTAGGTTCCGACAATTACAGTAACACCAAATACGATGAGCAGTCATGGTTTGCCAATACCATGAGGACGGGAACCGCCGAGTGGTCTGATCCTTCGGAGGTGAGCCAGTATGTCAATCGTGCCATTACCTCCTACAACGTCCCATTCTATCATCCCACCGATAGGGAACACAAGTCGCCGGTAGGTGTCATTTCTGTCGATATTGCGCTTGACCGGCTGTCGCTCACCATTCAGAGTACCCGTCCTTTCCCCAATACCTATTGTTCAGTGATGAACCGTCAAGGCTCGTTCATTATTCATCCCGACACCACGATGCTTAATCCCGGTTCCCTGAAGAATCAGCTTGAAATGTATCCCAGTGAAGAGGGTCTTCGGCTGGCTGAGGCGATGAAAAATGGTGAGAGCGGCAGCATGGTTATGCGGCTTGGGGACATGGAATACTACGTATTCTACTGCCCGTCCAGGAATCCAGACTGGAGCCTTAATATCTTTTGTCCCTCCGACGAGATATTCGAATCCTATCATCAGCTGCTTCGGCTGGTCATCATCGTTACCATTGTGGGGCTTCTGGCGCTGCTGTTGTTCAGCCTCTTCCACATTGCTGTGCAGCTGCTGCCCCTTTACCGGCTTGACAAGTCTGCCCAGAAGTTAGCAGAAGGTGACTTCGACCAGACCATTGCCGACACCTCCCGTCACGACGAGATTGGCCATCTGCAGCGGGCGTTCCGTGCCATGCAACAGTCTCTGAGCGTCTATCTGGATAAGATCACGCAGCAGCGCAAGAGCATTGAAGAGCGTGGCGAGGAGTTGCGTACTGCCTATATGCATGTGAAGGAGGAAGAGAATGCAAAGGCCGCCTTCATCCATAGTGCTACTGATCAGCTCTCATCTCCTATCACCGAGATTAGCATTGCCGTCAGTCGCATTGGTCAGGAGCATAGCCGTATGACCCATGATGAAATAGTAAGGCTGGCCCACACTGTGAGTGTTCAGACACAAATTGTAGTCGACCTGCTTGATAAAATGTTGAAAGTTGCCAATGACCAATCCAGTTAGTTATATCCGTCAGTCCCTTGCCCAGCGCATTTCCGTCGGCATTCTCATCGGCATGCTGGTGGTCTTTGTCGCGGCCATCGGCTGGGTGTCAGTCAAGTCGAAGGAGAAGGTCAAGAAGGAGGCTTACCAGCGTGCCGAGCGTCTCCTCGACAACATTAGCCTGCGCGTCATCAACTACCTGAACGAGGCCGAGGTGGCTACGCACAACGTCTATTGGCAGGCTCAGGCCAATATGCAGCCCGACTCGCTGTTGTCCTACTCCCGCCGTGTAGTGGAGCTTAACCCTAACGTCAACAGTTGTTCCATCACCACCGAGCCCGATTTCTTCCCGCAGTTCGGCCGCTACTTCTCGGCCTACTCCGTGCGTAAGGGTGACAGCATTGAAACTGTTCGCGAAGCCGAGTATGAGTACTTTGATAAGGTGTGGTACAAGACCCCGCGCGAGGTTGGAAAGGCCGTGTGGGTTGACCCCTTTGACGACTATAATGAGGGTACGCTCTCGTCCGAGGTCATGATTGCCTCCTATTGCGACCCGCTCTATAGCACCGACGGCCGCTTCATTGGTGTCATTTCTACCGACATCTCCCTGCCGCTCCTCTCTGCGGCCATTACTGCTGAGAAACCCTATCCGGATTCCTATACCCTGATGCTGGGTAAAGACGGTCGCTATTTCGTACATCCCGAGGCCGACCGTCTGGTCAAAACCACCATCTTCGACGAGGTAGACCCCACGCTTCAGCCCGGTCTCATAGCCCTTGGCCATGAAATGCTGGCGGGCAAGTCGGGAGTACTCGACGTGACGGCCAACGGCGTGACCTACATCAGCTTCTACCGTCCCATTACCCAGGCAGGCTGGAGCATTGCCCTCGTCTGTACTGAAGACGACATCTTTGTTACCTACAACCGCCTGACCTATATCGTTGTACCGCTGGTGCTCATTGGACTGCTGCTCATGCTCTACTTCTGTCGCCGCACTGTGACCCGCTTCATTGCCCCTCTGAAACAGCTTTCCGGTCAGGCACGCAGGATTGCCGACGGCCATTTCGACGAACGCATGCCTTCTACTGAGCGCACCGACCTCATTGGCAGACTGCAGAACAACTTTGCCACCATGCAGGCCACGCTCGACGATCACGTGGGAAGGCTACAGGCTGTCAATGCCGAGAGTGAACAGCGCAACCAGGAACTGTCGCAGGCCAGCCAGAATGCTATTGAAGCCCTGCACCAGAAGTCTGCCTTCCTGCAAGACATGTCACACCAGATACGTACGCCCCTCAATATCATCATGGGCTTTGCTCAGGTGCTGCGCGACAACTTCGGCCATGTTCCTGACAATGAAATCAAGGATATTACCGACACCATGCAGAAGAATGCCATCTCCGTTAGCCACATGGTGAACAAACTGATGGCTGCTGCTGCAGTCGTCGATAAGCATGAGAAGGTGAAGCGCCACGACATCATCAATGTCAACGAGTTTGCGCAGAGTGTCGTTGATGTGTTCTGCAGAAACTATGGCGTGCTGTTTGACAAGACGTTCACCTTGACCATCGACAGCGACTTGCCCGCTACGATGAACATCTTTACTAACCGCGATTTCCTGACTAAGATACTTGCCGAACTGCTCGACAACGCCTTGAAATATACAACAGAGGACACGGTTACGCTCCGCATTCGTGAAGGAGCCCGTGTGGTGCGCTTCATGGTCGAGGACAATGGCCCCGGCATCCCCGAGGAGAGTCGCGATAGCGTGTTCAAGCAGTTTGAGAAGCTCGATGACTTCGGCGAGGGATTAGGTTTAGGTCTGAGCATCTCGAAGCAGTTTGCCATGATGCTTGGCGGCGACCTTTACCTCGATACCACCTATACTAACGGTTCGCGCTTTGTACTCGAAGTGCCGCGCGAGGCAAAATGACATGACGAATGATTAACCAAAAACCAATAGAACATGAAGAAACTACTGTTATTGCTCATGCTTGTGACGTCGGTCACGTTGCAGGCTCAGCGCCAACAGCCTCCGTTGGTCTACACGGCCGAGAACACGGGGGCACAGTTTGCGGCTCCCGCTTTGCCGCCCCCCGATCAGCTACCTGTCATCCGTGAACTGCCCGACCCCTTGGAGGGTGTCAAGGGCTTTGCCGACTGGGCCAAGCGCCGCAGCGACATCAGCCACATGATCCAGCACTACGGCATCGGCACGAAGCCTACTATGGAGGACGGTCAGGTGGTAGCCCACATGAAGGGCGATACCTTAGTGGTCTACGTCACCGTGAATGGCCACACCCTGCGCCTACAGTCTGAAATCCGCTATCCCAAGGTGGGTAAGCCGCCTTATGCATTGATGATGGGTACGAGCATGATGGCGCTCCCACGCCAACTGTTCGAGGATCGTCCCATTGCCATCATGAACTTCCACGAGAAGCAGGTGAACGACTACGGACAGTTCGGTCGTCACCACGAGAGGGGAGAGCACGACTTCGACCGCCTCTATCCTGACCTGTCGAAGAATGGCGCCTACAGCATGTGGGCGTGGGGCCTGAGCCGACTCATCGACGGACTCCAGCAGTTAGGACCCGAGGTAACGAAAATCGACACCAAGCATATCGGCGTGACGGGCTGCTCCTATGCCGGCAAGATGGCCCTCTACTGCGGTGCCTTCGACGAGCGTGTAGCGCTGGTCGTTGCTCAGGAGCCTGGTGGCGGTGGTGCTGCCGCTTGGCGTAAGTCGCACGAACTGACTTTGTCGGGCAAGAATTTGGAGGACATCGACAAGACCGACTACCATTGGTTCATGGAGAGTCAGAAGGAGAATTTCCGCGGTGACAGCGTCTACCGTCTGCCCTACGATCAGCATGAGCTCTGTGCTATGGTCTGTCCGCGTGCCCTGCTGCTGCTCGGTAATCCCGACTACGAATGGCTGGCCGACGCGTCGATGGTTGTATCGGCCGAGGCTGCCAAGAAGGTTTGGGAACGTTTCGGCATCGGCGACCGCATGGGCTGGAGCATCGTCTACGGTCACGGCCACTGCCAGCTGCCTGAGCGCCAGTTCCCTGAGGTACAGGCCTTTATCGACCGCTTCTTATTGGGACGCAAGGCTGACACGAAGGACGTGCGCATTGCTGAGTTCAAATGAAATCAATTCAACCTAATCAACTTTTAAATTATAATCAGAACTATGAGAAAAATTGTTTTGTCAATGTTTGCTGCTTGCTGTGCCCTCGGTGCAACAGCTCAGCCGCAAGGCGGTTTCGGAGGCTTTGGTGGTTTCCAGCAGCAGGCGAAGCTTGAGACTTCGCAGGAGTGGAAGGATGTAAACTATGCCGGTGACGACAAGGCTTTCCACACATGTGACATCTACCTGCCCAAGCAGGAAAAGGCCAGCTATCCCGTTGTCATCCACATCTACGGTAGTGCCTGGTTCAGCAACAACAGTAAGGGTGCCGCCGACCTCGGCACCATTGTCAAGGCCCTGCTCGACGCGGGCTATGCCGTGGTATGCCCCAACCACCGTTCAAGCATGGATGCCAAGTGGCCGGCTCAGATCCACGACATCCGTGCCGTCATCCGATTCGTACGTGGCGAGGCTCAGAAGTACAAGTTCGACACCAGTTTCATTGCCACCAGTGGCTTCTCGTCGGGTGGTCACCTGTCGTCGACGGCAGCTACCACGAGCGGTCTGAAGCAGACCAAGGTCGGCACGGTCGACATCGACCTCGAGGGTAGTGTCGGCAACTACACCAACCAGCCGTCATACGTCAATGCCGCCTGTGATTGGTCGGGTCCCGTTGACCTGACAGCCATGGACTGCGGCGAGTCGATGAAGATGGGCGAGAACAGCCCAGAGGACGTGCTGCTCAGTTCGAAGCTCGCTCAGGAGCCCGACAAATACAGGAGTCTGAGTGCCACCTACTATGTCGACAAGAACGACCCGCCCATCATCATCTTCCACGGCGAGAAGGACAATGTGGTGCCCTGCTGCCAGGGTAAGCAGTTCTTTGAGCTGCTGAAGGCTGCCGGCGTGAAGACCGAGGCCACGTTTGTGCCTGAAGGTGGTCACGGCATGGGCATGTACAGCGAGGAGAACCTTCAGAAAATGGTCAACTTCCTGAACGGCGTGAGGGGCGGTGCTGCCTCTGGCGAGTCTAAGTCGCGCATCATCGAGGACGGCGGCACAGGTGCCTACAAGGCCATCATGAAGGAAGAGGCCACTCTGCCCGAGCACACCGTCATCCTGCCGCAGGATCTCACACCCTTCGGTCCGAAGAAGAAGCTGCCCGTGCTGGTGTGGGGCAATGGCGCCTGTACCAACTCGCCTTGGGAGCACATCAACTTCCTCAACGAGATTGCATCCAACGGTTACATCGTGCTGGCCACGGGCTTCATTCCCATGGACGACAAACCCTATCGTGGCCCGATGTCGCGCACAGAGCAGCAGATTGAGAGTATTGACTGGATTATCGCCCAGAACGCCGATCCCAAGTCTCCTTATTATAATAAGGTGGACGTCGACGGCATTTGCGTAGCCGGTATGTCATGTGGTGGACTTCAGACGCTCTTCAATTGTGCCGACAAGCGCATCAAGGCTCTCATGATCTGCAACAGCGGACTCTTCAACCAGCAGAACGCCAATCAGGCCGTGGGTGGTATGCCTATGCCTCCGAAGGAGAAGCTGAACGAGATTCACACTCCGATTATGTACCTGCTTGGTGGCGAGACCGATATTGCCTATAACAACGGCATGGACGACTTCCGTCGCATCAGCCATGTGCCATGCTGCGCCACCAACTTCCCCGTTGGTCACGGCGGTACCTACCGTCAGCCTCACGGTGGCGAGTTCACCGTTGTTGCTCTGGCTTGGCTCGACTGGCAGCTGAAGGGCGACAAGCAGGCCGCCAAGATGTTTGTCGGCAAGGACTGCGGCATCAGCAAGCGCAAGGACTGGACCATCGAGAAGAACGACCTGTTTAACAAACTGAAGTAAAGCTTCCGGTCGTCAGACAAACAATCGCTCAGGGGAACTGCCTCCTGAGCGATTTTCTGTCTCTTCAAAGCTATACAGCTTTATGTTGAACGTTAGTGATGGTGAATTAATTATTCACAATTGTGCTGTCGTAGGTGGGCTTTATCAAAAAGTCATAGCCGGATTAGAGTCGAGCCGAGTTTGCCGAGCTGAATGGCATAGACACCCTTATTGAGGCCACTAAGACTGATGCGGCCTTGCTGCACCGTGGTATTCTGGAGCACAGTGCCCGAGAGACTATAGACGGTGACGGGTGTGCCTTCTTCAGCACCGTCGGCATAGAGCACGTTTCCGGCAAGGCGGAAGGTGACATGCTCAGGCTGGTTCTTGCTCAGCGAGGGAATGGCTGTTGACAGGCCGAGTATGCTGCAGAGTCCGGCGTAGGCATCGATAATGCCCGCTCCTGAGTGGTTGTTGGGAATGGGCTCTATGGCGTGCGACGTATTTTTGATGACGCTGAGCACATCGTCAGGTGTCAAGTCGGGCTTGGCTTGCAGCCACAGGGCTACGATGCCCGCCACGGTGGGCGAGGCCTGCGACGACCCAGACTGGCCTGTCCACGTCTCTTTGGCATCACTACCCTCAATGTCGTATGTCTCTACCACCTCTTCTTCATTATTCGGATTGTACCAGTTACCTGAAGAGATGATACTTCCCGGTGCCGACACGTCGGGCTTGTTGCGGCCGTCCCAGGTGGGTCCCCACGACGAGGTGGGATTCATCACGCCAGTCTGAACGTCCGTAACCGTTTTTTCCAATTCTTCGCTATAGTAATAATCATTCGGCAGAACGCGGCTGCAATAGTTGCCCACAGCAATAACGTTGGGGAATGCGCCGGGAACTATACTGGTATAGGCATTAGATATGGTGCAGCCTTCAGCAGGGTCGGCACTGGAGATGCTCAGCATTTTACAGAAAGCCTCAAAACTCTGCTCGGCAGTGACCGAAGCCGCGATGTCGCAGGACTTATTAGCTTCCTTGGGAACGAATCTGAGTCTGTAGATGTGCTTGCCGTCGGGAGCATCGTCCAACTGTAGGAAGCTCATCTTATAGGCAGAACGTTCCACGGCAGGCAGCATGCCGTCGGCCAGCTGGGTAGTGGAGAACGTCTCGGTATTGTGTTCTGCCCCCATCCATATATCAAGAGTGAACGACAGTGCACCGCCCGTTTTCCAGATGATGTCATAGTTCATCGGCATGGTTCGTCCTTTGAAGTCAATGCTCTCCGTCAAGTTACTGCCTGAATGGAAATAGCTTTTCGATTCTTCGGGATTCCCCTCATTGCCGTTGGCTGCCACGATAATGCGGCCAGGACCAGTCAGTAGTCCAAAAGCCTCCTGCAGCAGTTTGGTCTCGGTCGAGAAGCCAAGGTTGTTTCCAAGGCTGATGTTGACGACTAAAGGCTGTTGATGCTCTGTGGCATAGTCGGTCATGTTCTTCACACTCGTCAGCAGGTAGTCGGAATAGAGTTCGTATGCCCGTTCGGAAAGAGGATTCACCGCTGCGTCGGCGAAGAGGATGTCGCTCTCAGGAGCCATACCGCGGTAGCGGCCTGAACCAGTGGCAATGCCTGCCACATGGGAGCCATGGTTGGTGGCTCCAACGCCGTTACATGTGGAATAGCTGTACTTACGGGCCAGGATGTCTGCAGCATTGGTCAGCACCACGGGTTCCGGCTCTCCGTCGTTGTCGTCGAAATCCCACACCTTGCGGAAACGGGGCTGGCCATTGGCATCGAGAAAGGTGGGGTGGTTGTATTGTATGCCGGCGTCAAGGACTCCCACAATAATCCCCTTTCCAGTATAGGCCTGTGGCAGAGGATTGTCTCCGTTAGTAACGGGGTTTACATTAGCGGCTATTCGTGCTTCATCCAGACAGAAGTGGAAGCCACCCTCCTTCTCCATGCGTACCACGCGGGAGTCGGCAGCCGCTTTTGCAATCTGGCTGACGGGGATGTCAACCACGGCAATATGGCCTAAGTCCGTCACCATCCGCATACCATAGTCATTGCACACCTGAGCCATCTGCTGGGCATCGGTGACTTTCATGATAAGACTGAGGTGCGATTGGCTGTCGGATGCTCTGCGGACGTGACGCCCGTGCTCCCAGCGGGCGGTAGCGACATTTTCCGTCAGCATCCCGCGC
>Ga0310690_10002392_pt1 | contig 30631 bp, 22 predicted proteins | sample AusTroGonzalo_MG_2_FD_207661 | JGI IMG/M metagenome (GOLD analysis project Ga0310690, IMG submission 207661) | Bovine rumen microbial communities from tropical cattle in Woodstock, Queensland, Australia - Gonzalo_04 (v2) (version 2) | ecosystem: Host-associated > Mammals > Digestive system >...
TGGATGGCGTCATCGGCGGCGTGGGAAGCGTCATCGTGTTCCTGCCGCAGATCCTGATTCTCTACTTCTTCATTTCCTTCATGGAGGATTCGGGCTATATGTCGCGCGCCGCCTTCATCATGGACAAGCTGATGCACCGCATGGGGCTGCACGGCAAGTCGTTCATCCCGCTGGTGATGGGCTTCGGCTGCAATGTCCCTGCCGTGATGGCTACGCGCACCATCGAGAGCCGCCGCTCGCGGCTGATCACGATGATGATTCTGCCGTTTATGTCGTGCTCCGCGCGCCTACCTATTTATATTATGATTGTGGGGACGTTCTTCGCGGCGCAGTGGCGCTCGACGGTTTTAGTGTCGCTCTACGCCATCGGCATCCTCGTGGCCGCGGTGGTGTCGCGCATCTTCTCACGCTTCATCATCAAGGGCGAGGACACACCCTTCGTGATGGAGCTCCCGCCCTACCGCTGGCCGACAGCAAAGGCCATCGGGCGCCACACGTGGGAGAAGGGCAAGGAGTACCTGAAGAAGATGGGCGGCATCATCCTCGTCGCCAGCATCATCGTGTGGGCGTTGAGTTACTTTGGGCCAGGCCCCTCCCCCGACCCCTCCCCTGTTAGGGCGGGGAGTAAGGCCTCCATGGAGGCCTCGTATCTCGGTCGCGCTGGTCAAGCTATTGAGCCCGTCTTCGCGCCGCAAGGCTTTAACTGGAAGCTGGACGTGAGCCTCATCGCCGGCGTGGGTGCCAAGGAGATTGTTGCCTCGACGATGGGCGTGCTCTACTCAGGCGACGACAGCTTCGGCGACGATGATACCTTCAGCGAGGACAAGGCCAAATACACGCGCCTGCGCCAGCAGATGGCCGCCGACGGCATCACGCCCCTCACGGCCTACGCCTACCTCCTCTTCGTCCTCCTCTACTTCCCCTGTCTGGCCACCATCGTAGCTATCAAGTACGAGACCGGGCAGTGGCGCTGGGCCCTCTGTGCCGCCCTTTACACCACCTGCCTCGCCTGGCTCCTCTCCGCCGCCGTCGTGCAAATAGGACAGTTATTTTAATCTTTTAGCTTGTTTTCATTTTTCATTTTTAATTTTTCATTTCAATTGTGCAACAATTGACTGTCCTCCTCATCCTTCTGGCTTGCGTGGTCTACACTGCCCGCCGCCTGTGGAAGCGCTTCACGGCGAAGCGTGAGGACGACCCGCGCTGCGCCGGCTGTCCCCTGGCCGACACCTGCCAACACAAAAAAGCCGCCTCCGACTGTTGTTGCGGAGACGGCCATGAGTGTTGTAGATAAATGCTTAGCTGAATGTAAGGTGGTCGGCGGCGGCATCGACGCGGATGGGATGGTCGCGGTTGACGGTGCCGGCGAGGATGGCGCGCGAGAGGTCGTTGAGAAGCAGACGCTGGATGGCGCGCTTCACAGGACGGGCACCGAACTCGGGATCGTAGCCCTCGCGGGTGAGCAGGTCGAGGGCGGCATCGGTGAGCGTGAGGGTGATGCCGTTTTCGCTGAGCATCTTCTGTACGGAGGCGACTTGCAGCTGCACGACCTGACGAATCTCGACTTGCGTCAAGGGTTCGAACATGATGGTCTCGTCGATACGGTTCAGGAACTCTGGACGGATGGTGCGCTTGAGCATGTCGAGGACATGCTGCTTGATAGCTTCAGACCCCTCTAAATCTCCCCGTGAGGTTCTGAGTTTCTCATACTGCTCGCGGATGTACTCGCTGCCGAGGTTGGAGGTGAGAATGATGATGGTGTTCTTGAAGTTGACGGTGCGGCCTTTGTTGTCGGTGAGACGACCATCGTCGAGCACTTGCAGGAGCGTGTTGAACACATCGGGGTGCGCCTTCTCAATCTCGTCGAAGAGGACGACGCTGTAAGGCTTGCGGCGCACGGCCTCGGTGAGCTGGCCGCCCTCGTCGTAACCGATGTATCCCGGAGGGGCACCGATGAGTCGGCTGACGCTGTGTTTTTCCTGATACTCACTCATATCGATACGTGTCATCATCGTCTCGTCATCGAAGAGGAACTCCGCGAGGGCCTTGGCCAGCTCCGTCTTACCTACACCCGTAGTGCCGAGGAAGATGAAGGAGCCGATAGGACGTTTGGGGTCTTGCAGGCCGGCACGCGAGCGGCGCACGGCATCGGCGACGGCGCGGATGGCCTCATCCTGTCCGATGACACGCTTGTGTAGTTCCTCTTCCAGGTGCAGCAGCTTCTCGCGTTCGCTCTGCAGCATCTTGGAAACGGGGATGCCCGTCCAGCGGCTGACGACCTCGGCGATGTCGTCAGCGGTCACTTCCTCCTTGACCATCGCCTCGGCACCCTGAGCAGAGCGCAGCTGCTCCTGAATCTTCTGGATCTCAGCTTCGAGGGCCTGCAGGCTGCCGTAGCGGATCTCAGCGACGCGGCCATAGTTGCCTTCGCGCTCAGCGCGGTCGGCCTCGAACTTCAGCTGCTCAATCTGCTGCTTGTTGGCCTGTATCTTAGCAAGAAGGCCTTTCTCGCCTTCCCATTTGGCCTTCATGGCCTGTTCCTGCTCTTGAAGGTCGGCGATGTCTTTGTTCAGCTGCTGGAGCTTGTCAGCGGCGACGGAGTCGCTGCCTACGGAGCCTTCCGCTTCGCGGCGGATGGCCTCGCGCTCGATTTCAAGCTGCTTCAGGCGGCGCGTGATTTCATCGAGCTCCTCGGGCACACTGTCGCGCTCCATGCGAAGCTTGGCGGCGGCCTCGTCCATCAGGTCGATAGCCTTATCGGGCAGGAAGCGGTCGGTGATGTAACGGTTGGAGAGCTCCACGGCGGCGATGATGGCATCGTCCTGGATTCGCACGCGGTGGTGGTTCTCGTAGCGCTCCTTTAGGCCACGCAGGATGGAGATGCTGGAGAGCGTGTCCGGCTCATCGACCATCACGCTTTGGAAGCGGCGCTCGAGGGCTTTATCTTTCTCAAAGTACTTCTGGTACTCATCGAGGGTGGTGGCACCGATGGCGCGCAGCTCACCACGTGCCAGCGCGGGCTTCAGGATGTTGGCGGCGTCCATGGCACCCTCGCTCTTGCCGGCACCTACGAGGGTGTGGATCTCATCGATGAAGAGGATGATGCGGCCCTCGCTCTTCGTCACTTCGTTGATGACGCTCTTCAGACGCTCCTCGAACTCGCCCTTGTACTTAGCACCGGCGATGAGTGCGCCCATATCGAGGGAGAAGAGTTGCTTCTCGCGCAGGTTCTCGGGCACATCGCCACGCAGGATACGATGGGCGAGACCTTCCACGATGGCGGTCTTACCCGTACCCGGCTCACCGATGAGGATGGGGTTGTTCTTGGTACGGCGGCTGAGGATTTGTAGCACGCGGCGGATTTCCTCGTCGCGTCCGATGACGGGGTCGAGCTTTCCCGCGCGCGCTTCCTCTATCAGATTACGTGCGTATTTGGAGAGGCTCTGGTAGGTGTCCTCGCTCGACTGCGACTTCACCTGCTGTCCGCCACGCAGTTCGCGAATGGCGGCAGCAAGTTCCTTCTCCGTGACGCCAGCATCCTTGAGGATTTTGGCAGCAGTACAGTTGCTGCCTACGAGGGCGAGCAGCATCAGCTCGATGCTGACGAACTCGTCGCCCTGCTTGCCTGCCAGCTCTTCAGCGCGGGTGAGGATGGTATTGGTTTCGCGACCGAGGTACGGCTCGCCGCCCTCTACGCGCGGCAGGCTCTGTAGCTGGGCTTCGAGGGCCTGGCTGACGGCCTGGTCGTTGACGGATAACTTACGGAACAGGAATTGTACGACCTGCTGACCGGTCTTGATGATGGCGGAGAGCAGATGCTCGGGCTCGATGGCCTGCTGACGGCGGGCCTCGGCGATGCGCACGGCCTCCTGTACGGCCTCTTGTGCTTTGATGGTAAATTTGTCGAAGTTCATATTGATAGAGTTTAAGATGTTTAAGAGTTTAAAAGTTCAAGGGTTCAAAAAGTTCAAGGGTTCAAAAAGTTCAAGGGTTCAAAAAGTTCAAGGGTTCAAAAAGTTCAAGGGTTCAAAAAGTTCAAAGCTCAAGAATACCCCTGTCCTTGTACTTCTGTAGCGGCAAAAGGTGTGCAAAGGAAAGAGAAGCGGCCAAAAAGTCAGTGAATCAGACTTTTTGGCCGTTTGGGGGATGAGATGCTGCGACAAAAACGCAGCACACATGGAGGGAAGATAAGAGCCTATTGCTTGTGGGTCATGATGTCGAGCACGAAACGGTCGGTCACGTCCATACCGCGTGAGCCGATGCTGGTGAGGTTGTGGATGCTGCGATCGACATCTTCTTCGATGATGCCTTCGGCGCTGGTGACATATTTGTTCTGAATGGCCAGCATGGCACTCATAACGGCGGTGCTGACGCCAGTCGTCAGCTTCAGCGCACAGGAGGGCTTGGCGCCGTCGCAGATCATGCCAGTGAGGTTGGCAATCATGTTCTTTACGGAGTGGGCAATCTGCTCGTAGGTGCCACCCATGAGGTAGGTGATACCCGTGCTGCTGCCCGTCGAAGCCACGACACAGCCGCAGAGCGCTGACAGACAGCCCAGCGATTGCTTGATATAAATGGCGGTGAGGTGTGATAGCGTCAGCGCGCGGATGAGCTCCTCTTCTGTATTATGGTTCTCGCGTGCGAAAACCACCACGGGCATCGTGGCACAGATGCCTTGGTTGCCGCTGCCGCTGTTGCTCATCACGGGAATCATGGCACCAGCCATACGGGCATCGCAGGCGCAGGAGGTCACGGAGAGAATCTTTGAGAAGATGCTGTCGCCCATGATGCCACGTCCCAGGGGGCTGCACATGGTCTTGCCCAGTTGGTGGCCGTAGTTCTCACGCAGCCCCTCCTCCGCCGCCGCTTCGTTCAGTTGCTTGGCTTCGAGGATGAAAGAGAGGTCTTCCAAGGACATCGTTGTCGCAAACTCATAGACCTTTTGAAGGGTAAGGCCTGCGGATTCACATTCCTTCGCCGATTCGACGGCGGGATGTGAGCCAGCTTCTACAAAGCTCGTATGGCTGCCCTTGATGCAGGCCTCAGCTTCCTTGCCGGCGGCCTTCACTACCACATGAATATACAATTTGTCAGGGTCCTCCTCTTCGAGGGCGATGTGGATGTGGTCCTCGGCGATATAACGCTTGGCCGCATCCAGATCCGTAGGCGTGCAGTCGCGCAGTACCTCCAAGCCTAGGCACGATTTGCCGCCGATGGCTCCGAGGGCAATGGCAATGGGCAAGCCCACCATGCCGCCTGTGCCGGGAATACCCACACCCATCGCGTTCTTCAGGATGTTCGCGCTCAAGCTCAGCTCAATGCGCTCCGGCACCATTTTCGCAGCACCGGCTAACGCAGCATTTAACAACTCTGTAGCACGTGCCACACACAGCGCCACCGCCATCGGTTCCGTACACCCTATGGCCGGCACCACCTGCTCATGCAGCAGTGCCATGATGGACCTCTTTTCTTCGTCGTTTAGCATGTTTTTTCATTTTATGTCTGTGCAAAGGTAGCAAAAAATGAATAGAAGTGACTAAAGAGGAAGGATTAATGATATGAGAAACGTGTTTTTTTCCTTTCTGTATAACTTTTCATCCTTCAACTATCCACTTTTCAACTATAATCTTTATCTTTGCAGCGCAAAACGAATCAGGAACCAAAAAGAAAACCCTAAACACAAATCATACGATGGGAAAAGTATTGATGATTGGTGCCGGTGGTGTGGCCACCGTCTGTGCGCATAAGATGGCGCAGAACCCCGATGTATTCACGGAAATCATGATTGCCTCACGCACGAAGGCGAAATGTGATAAGCTGGCGGCCGATGTGGAGCTTGCCACAGGCTATAAGGGCATTCAGACGGCACAGGTAGATGCCGACAACGTGCCGGAGCTGGTGGCGTTGTTCAATGCCTATAAGCCCGACATCGTGGTGAACCTGGCCCTACCCTATCAGGACCTCTCCATTATGGAGGCCTGCCTGCAGACGGGCTGCAACTACTTAGACACCGCAAATTACGAGCCCAAGGACGAGGCACACTTCGAGTACAGCTGGCAGTGGGCCTACCGCGACCGCTTTGAGAAAGCGGGCCTCACGGCCATCCTGGGTTGTGGCTTCGACCCGGGTGTGACCAGCATCTACACCGCCTATGCCGCCAAGCATCACTTCAAGGAGATTCAGTATCTCGACATCGTGGACTGCAACGCCGGCGACCACCACAAAGCTTTCGCCACTAACTTCAACCCCGAGATCAATATCCGCGAGATCACGCAAAAGGGACTCTACTGGGAAGATGGCAAATGGGTGGAGACGGAACCGCTGGAGATTCACAAGGATCTGACCTATCCCGAAATCGGGCCGCGCGACAGCTACCTACTGCACCACGAGGAGATTGAGTCGCTGGTCATCAACTACCCCACCATCAAACGCGCCCGCTTCTGGATGACCTTCGGCCAGCAGTACCTGAAGCATCTCGAAGTGATTCAGAACATCGGCATGAGCCGCATCGACGAAATCGAGTACGAGGCTCCGCTGGCTGATGGCTCTGGAACTGCGAAAGTGAAGATCGTGCCCCTGCAGTTCCTGAAGGCCGTGCTGCCGAACCCTCAGGATCTGGGCGAGAACTACGAAGGTCAGACCTCCATCGGCTGCCGCATCCGCGGTATTGGCAACGACGGCAAGGAGCACACTTATTATGTATATAACAACTGCTCGCATCGCGCCGCCTATGAGGAGACTGGAATGCAAGGCGTCAGCTACACCACCGGCGTACCTGCCATGATTGGTGCGATGATGTTCCTGACGGGACAGTGGGTGAAGCCCGGCGTACACAATGTCGAGGAATTCGATCCGGATCCTTTCATGGAGCAGCTCAACCAGAAAGGGCTGCCGTGGCATGAGATTCACGACGGGGATCTGGAACTGTAAAGACCCACCCCCGCCCCCTCCCGTAGGGAGGGGAGCCCTGCGGAATGAATGTGAGAAACTGATAATGAAATCATCAATAACAATTAAAGAATGACCCTATAGATCTCCAAGCGCTAGCTACTCCCCTCCCTGACGGGAGGGGTTGGGGGTGGGTCTTAAATTATGGCAAAGAAAGAAACAACAACAACTCCTCCACAGAACGATAGGGAGGCACGTCTGCAAGCGTTGCAGATGGCCATCACGAAGGTGGAGAAAGACTTCGGCAAGGGCAGCATCATGCGTCTCGGCGACCAGGCTGCCGTGAAGGTGGACGTCATCCCCACCGGCAGCATCGGCCTCAACCACGCCCTCGGCGTAGGCGGCTACCCCCGTGGCCGTATCATCGAAATCTTCGGCCCGGAATCATCCGGTAAGACGACCCTCACCATCCATGCCATCGCCGAGACACAGAAGGCTGGTGGAATCGCCGCTTTCATCGATGCAGAGCACGCTTTCGACCCCATCTACGCACAGAAGCTGGGCGTGAACCTCGAAGAATTGTGGATCTCGCAGCCCGACAACGGCGAGCAGGCACTGGCCATCGCCGATCAGCTCATCAGCTCCGCTGCTGTGGACCTTGTCATCATCGACTCAGTAGCCGCACTGACCCCCAAGGCAGAGATCGAAGGCGATATGGGCGACAATAAGGTAGGCCTGCAGGCACGCCTCATGAGCCAGGCACTGCGCAAACTCACCGCTACCATCTCCAAGACCAAGACCTGTTGCATCTTCATCAACCAGCTACGTGAGAAGATTGGTGTGATGTTTGGCAACCCCGAGACCACCACAGGCGGTAATGCCCTGAAGTTCTACTCCAGCGTGCGCCTCGACATCCGCCGCGGTCAGCAGATCAAGGACGGCGATCAGATTCTGGGCAACGAGACCACCGTGAAGGTTGTCAAGAACAAGGTGGCACCTCCCTTCCGCAAAGCGAAGTTTGAGATTGCCTACGGCGAGGGCATCAGCCACGTTGGCGAAATCCTGGATTTAGGCATCGAATATGATATCATCAAGAAGTCCGGTTCGTGGTTCAGCTACAACGACTCAAAGATTGGTCAAGGCCGCGATGCCGTCAAGAAGCTCCTACAAGACAACCCCGAGCTCTGCGATGAAATCGAGGCAAAAGTCAATGAAGCATTAGACGCCAAGAAAGAATAAGAACAGATGATAAAAAGAACGGCCCCACAAATTTGTGGGGCCGTTCTTCATTCTGCTCTATTGTTGCATCAAGTATGCCTTGAAATCTTCGAAACACTTCGTCATGGGCACACTCTGTTTGGTTCCACGCATGAAGGCCTGCAGTTTCTCAGGGATGGGGAGGTCGATGTCAAGGATGCGATCGACGGTGTCCTTGAACTTGGCGGGATGGGCCGTCTCCAAGAAAATGCCGATTTCATCGGGCTGCAGCTGCTCCTTGAGGGCACGGTAGCCACAGGCACCGTGGGGGTCGAGGATGTAGCCGGTGCGGGCATAACAGTCGCGCATGGTCTCGGCGATCTGGGCGTCGGAGTAGGTGGCGCCGCTTATAAAGTTGCTTTTAATGTTTTGCGTCGGCAAAACATTAAAACCAATTATATTTATGACATCCTCGCGGTTGTAGAGGTCAAGGATGCGGGCGAAGTTGGAGGGGTCGCCGACGTCCATGGCGTTGGCGATGGTCTGCACGGAGGGACGCGGACGGTACTCACCGCTCTGCAGGTACTCGTAGAAGACGCTGTTGGCGTTGTTGGCGGCAATGAAACGCTTCACGGGCAGACCCATGACGTGGCCGAAGAGGGCGGAACAGATATTGCCGAAGTTGCCGGAGGGGACGCAGAAAACGACGGCCCCTTCCCCAGCCCCTCCCCTGTTAGGGAGGGGTGACTGGCTGTCAGCAGGAGTTTCCTCATTCCCCGCCCTAACAGGGGAGGGGCCTTTCTTAAGCTGTGCATAAGCCCAGAAATAGTAGAAGGCTTGGGGGAGGAAGCGGGCGACATTGATACTGTTGGCGGAGGTGAGGCGCATGTGCGCGTTCAGCTCCTTGTCCATGAAGGCGGACTTGACGAGCGCCTGGCAGTCATCGAAGACACCATCGACCTCGATGGCCGTGATGTTCTGTCCGAGGGTGGTGAACTGACACTCCTGAATGGGCGACACCTTACCCTTGGGATAGAGGACATAGACATGAATACCTTCCACGCCGAGGAAGCCGTTGGCGACGGCAGAACCGGTGTCGCCGGAGGTGGCAACCAACACGTTCACTTCAGACCCACCCCCAACCCCTCCCGTGAGGGAGGGGAGAGGCTGCGCGCAGCTATCGAGCGAAGCGAGGCCCTCGCCCTTACGGGAGAGCGGGGAGAGGGTCCACTGTAAGAGGCGTGCCATAAACCTTGCACCCACATCCTTGAAGGCGAGGGTGGGACCATGGAAGAGCTCGAGGGCGTAGATGTTGTCCTCGACTTTCACGATGGGGCAGTCGAAGGCCAGGGTGTCATTGACAATCTTGCGGAGCGCATCGGCTTCCACATCCTCGCCGAAGAAGGCATCGGCAACGCGATAGGCCACGTCCTGGAAGGACATCTCTGCCATCTCGTCCCAGAACGAGGCGGGCAACTGCTTGATGACCTCAGGCATATAAAGGCCGCGGTCCTCTGCGAGGCCACGGACGACAGCGTCGCGCAAGGTGGCGCGAGCAGCGGTATGGTTGGTGGAGTAGTAGTACATAATAGAGGCCCCTCCCCCAACCCCTCCCCTGTTAGGGAGGGGAGAGGGGAAGATGTAGTTATTTGAGGTTATTAATCGTTTCCTTAATCTTATTTATTACGTTCAAAGCGTCATTCGCTACTTCTTCATTTGTAAAACAAAGCAACGTATATCCTTTTCCTTGAAGCCAATCAGCACGTAACCGATCTGCTTCAACCTGTTCCTGTTCATTATGATATCCGCCATCTACTTCTATAAGCAATTTCAGGGGCAGACACGCAAAGTCAGCTATATAATCACCAATAGAATGCTGCCTACGGAAGCGGAAACCCAACTGATCTTTTCTTAACTCCTGCCAAAGAATATCTTCATACAGTGTAGATTCCTTACGATTCTTGTGTGCGAAATCCTTCAGAATGGGATAAATATCAGGGGAAGAAGTACGATAAAAACGAGAGGGAACCTTTTCCCCCTCCCTAACAGGGGTAGCGAAGGAATCAACGGTTTGACTGAATGTCAGGCCGTCCTGAGCGACCGAAGCAGAACTCCTCTGCAGAGGACGGGCATGGTCAGGGGAGGGGCCGCTTTCCATAAACAACTTGATAAACTCATCACCTTCGAGGAGACCGTAGGCACCATCGCGGGCAGCATCTTCGTCGAAGGTCTGCACGGCATCGGGTTCAATGCCAGGGTAGTAGATGCAGAAGGGGATGGGGTCGGCGGTGTGTGTGCGGTGCTCGCAGGGAGTGGGATGGTCGGGGAGAAGGGCGATGGATAAAAAAGCCCCTTCCCCAGCCCCTCCCCTGTTAGGGAGGGGTGACTGGTTGTCAGCAGGAGTTTCCTCATTCCCCGCCCTAACAGGGGAGGGGTTAGGGGAGGGGCCGATGAGCTCCCTCAATATTGGCTGTATCAGGCGATGGTCGAGGTCCTCGATGGTTTGGAGCTTGAGGGGGACGGAGCCGTCGTGCCCGGCCTCATCGGAGGCTTCGACGTGGAGATAGACGAAGTCGGCGCCCGCGCGGAAAGCATCGATGGCGGCTTGTGCCTTGCCCTCGAAGTTGGTGTCGTAGAGGCCTGTAGCACCCGGCACATGGATGACACGCAGACCGGCATAGTGGCCGATGCCGCGGATGAGATCGACAGCCGTGATGACTGCACCCTGATGGATCTGCTCGGGGAAGCGCTCGGTCAAGGGGACCATCTGGGGGCGATATCCCCCACCCCACGGCCAGATGCTTGAAGCCATGTCCTTGCCCGCACGCGCGCGTTCCTTATTTAATTGATGCGTAGGAAGCAGCTCCTGAGAGCGGCGGACGAGGTCACGCAGGAGCTGGGCTGTTTCTTCAGGCCCCTCCCCCGACCCCTCCCCTGTTGGGGCGGGGAGAGCCTGGATCTGAAAAGACCTCCAGGGTTTTCCGGGAATATCGTGTGGCGGGGTGCACTGGATGTGCTTGTTGCCGCCTTTGATGACAAGGAGGTGGCGATACTGGACTCCGGTGTAGAAATGAACACGACCGCCATAGCGCGGGTCGTTGGCTAGGTGCTCGTTCAGGAACTTGATGAGCACGTCGCCCTCTTCCGTTTCGAGGCGACCGCAAGAGTGGTTCTTCAGGATGTCGCCCTCGATGCACACGAGGTTGCAACGCAACGCTAAGTCGCCCGGCTCCAGTTCCACGCCGATGCTGGCAGCCTCCAAGGGGCCGCGGCCCTCATAGACGAGGTGCTGGTCGTAGCCGAGGATGCTGCTGTTGGCGACTTCGCTGCCGGGATGGAAGCCGTCGGGCACCGTCTTCAGCAGACCATTACGCCCGTTGCGTGCCAGCCAGTCCATCGCGGGTGTGTCGGCATACTGCAACAGTGTCTTGCCGCCCAACGAAGGGACGTGCCAGTCGGCCATGCCGTCGCCGAGGATGATGAGGTGTTTGATGGAAGCCCCTCCCCCGACCATGCCCGTCCTCTGCAGAGGAGTTCTGCTTCGGTCGCTCAGGACGGCTTGACATTCAGTCAAACCGTTGATTCCTTCGCTACCCCTGTTAGGGAGGGGAGAAGAGGACGACTTCGTATTATTATCTTTTATCATATTCAAATAGCACTTCCCCTCCCTAAATCTCCCCTCCCTAACAGGGGAGGGGGCGGGGAAGGGGCCGTGGGTCCTCTATATATTTGCTATAGACATAATATCCGCAAACACACCGGCAGCGGTGACGCTGGCACCGGCACCGTAGCCCTGAATGAGCATGGGGTATTCGCGGTAGCGCTCAGTGGTGAGCATGACAATGTTGTTACTACCTTCGAGACGGTAGAAGGGATGGTTGGCAGGGATCTCGGCCAAGGCCACACTGGCGTGACCGTCTTCGTACTTCGCCACGAAGCGCCAGCGCTTGCCCTCGCCCTCGACACGCTGGCGGCGTGCCTCGAAGTCGGCATCGAGCGACGGCAGCTTCTGCCAGAACTGCTCCACGTCGCCGCTGAAGAAGGCATCGGGGATGAAGAGGTTGGCCTCCACGTCGGACTGCTCAATCTGATAGCCTGCCTCGCGGGTGAGGATGACGAGCTTGCGGATGACGTCCTTGCCGCTGAGGTCGATACGCGGATCGGGCTCGCTGTAGCCCTCCTCCTTGGCCATGCGGACGGTCTTGGAGAACGGCACGTCGGCGCTAATCTTGTTGAAGATGAAGTTGAGCGTGCCGCTGAGGACGGCCTCGATGCGCAGGATCTTGTCGCCCGAATGAATCAGGTCGTTGATGGTGCGGATGATAGGTAGACCCGCCCCCACGTTGGTTTCGAAGAGATATTTCACGCCGCGGCGCTGGGCGATAGACTTCAGGGCGTGGTAGTTCTCATAGTCGCTGCTGGCTGCCACTTTGTTGGCCGCCACGACATTGATATTATGCTCCAGGAACTCTTTGTACAGACTTGCCACCTCTGCCGATGCCGTGCAATCAACAAACACCGAGTTGAAGATGTTCATCCCGATGACCTCGTCGCGCAGACGCTTGGTGTTGCTGGCGGGAGCGGCATCGAGCAGCTCGCGGTAGTTCTTCAGGTCGAGGCCATCGCGCGAGAAGAGCGCCTTGCGGCTGCTGGCGAGGCCAACGATATTCAGTTTCAGACCTTGCTCGCGCATCAGCTTCTCCTGCTGCGAGGCAATCTGCTCGATGAGCGAAGCGCCAACGGTGCCGACGCCGCAGAGGAAGAGGTTCAACACCTGATATTCCGAAAGGAAGAAGGCATCGTGGATGACGTTGAGCGTCTTGCGCAGGTACTGGGAATCCACGACAAACGAGATATTGGTCTCCGAAGCACCTTGGGCACAAGCGATGACGCTGATACCGGAGCGTCCGAGTGTGCCGAAGAGCTTACCGGCGATACCCGGCGTGTGCTTCATGTTCTCACCCACGACGGCGACAGTGGCCAGATTACCCTCGGCCTGCATCCGGAACATAGAGCCCGTCTCGATTTCCTTGGCAAACTCCTCGTTGAGGACGCGGCAGGCCTCAGCAGAATCCTCGTCGCGCACACCGATACTGGTGCTGTTCTCCGACGATGCCTGCGACACCATGAACACCGAGATGCCGTTCTCAGCCAGGACGGAGAAGATGCGACGGTTGACACCGATGACACCCACCATGGAGAGACCGCTCACGGTGATGAGCGTGGTGCCCTTGATGGAGCTGATGCCCTTGATGGAGCGGCTGTCGTCGGCCACTTCCTTCTTGATGATGGTGCCCGTAGCATCAGGGTTAAAGGTATTCTTGATGAGGATGGGGATGTTCTTGATGCAGACAGGATAGATGGTCGGGGGATAGACCACCTTGGCGCCGAAGTTGCAGAGCTCCATCGCTTCGATGTAGGAAAGCTCGGGGATGACGTAGGCACTGGAGATGACACGTGGATCGGCCGTCATGAAGCCATCGACATCCGTCCAGATCTCCAGCACGCTGGCATCCAGCGCGGCAGCGATGATACTGGCGGTGTAGTCCGAGCCGCCGCGTCCGAGATTCGTGACCTCGCCACTCTCGGCATCGGTAGAGATGAAACCAGGCACGACAGACACCTTCGGCATCGTCTTCCACGTCTCGCGTACGAGACGATTCGTCATCTCACTGGCCAATAGCGAGCGGCCACCCTTGACCTCGGTCTTGATGAACTCGCGGCTGTCATAGAGCTGGGCACCATTGATGAGCGTTGCCACCAGATAACTGGAGAGGCGTTCACCATAGCTGACGATGGCCGCCTGTGTCTTCGGAGACAGGTCGCGGATGAGATAGACACCTTGGTAAATCGAGCGCAATTCCTCGAGGAGACCATCGACAATGCGGATAAGGGCATCGCGCTTGGCACCAGAGGGGATGACGGCATCAATCATCGTGTGGTGACGCTCGGCCATCTCGGCATAGGCTGTGAGATAGCCTACATCACCACTGACGGCGAGTTGTGAGGTCTGGATCAACTTATCAGTGAGGCCGCCCAGCGCCGAAACCACGACAATCACGGGTTCCTTCTGCGCTTCGACAATACGCTTGACACTTAAGATGCTTCCCGCGGAACCTACCGATGTTCCACCGAATTTGAGTACTTTCATGAATCTCAGATGCTTATTTTGCGTGCAAAAGTAGTAAAATAGTATCAAAAAGCACGCATAACGCGCGCAAAATCGCTCCTCAAGGCCGCAAAATATCACTTATGTCAAGAAGGAGGGCAGCCGTTCCTCTAACATCATGTGGTGCAGGACCTCTCCCAACAGGCTATCCGGCACATCGGGGAAATGTATCTGGGTACAGGATGTCACATGTTCTTTCTCCACATAATCGAGGATGCGCTGGCACAAGGCATTCTCTTCCTCGGGTGACAATGAGGGGTGCCGATTATCCTCGCTCTGGCAGTTGTCGCAGACGCCACAAGCCTTCGCATGTTTCTCGCCGAAATAGGCCACGAGATAGACGCTGCGACACTCCGGTGTCATCAGATAGCCAATCATTGTTTGCACACGTTCTGCCATCTCGCGCTTGCGATCGGCATAGACGGTCTTGGGCAAGACGATTTCCTCACGCTCCAGACGGCGTTGCACGAAGGTGATATATGGGATGAACTTGCGGGGGATGAAACGCAGGATATGCCTGCGGCTTAACTCCACCAGTTGCTCGCTCACCATCTGCTCCGTCATCCCCAGCGTCGCCGCCATCTCCTTCTCGTCGATATAGGCATACTCACTGAAGATACCCGTGCAGGTGCGCAACAGATAACGGATGATGCGCTCCATCGCCGGCGAGAGTTGGAAGGTATAGAGCTCCTGACGCTGACAGCACATCATCACGCGGCTGTGGTTCTCTTCGGCATCGGCCCATTCGATATAGCCGGCACGCGAGAGGAGCTGCAGGGCGTTGTAGGCCCGCACGGGGAAGTGCTTGAAGGCCTGACAGAACTGTTCCAAGGCGAATTCACGCGTGATACCTCTGCCGTCCCCCATCGCCAGCTGCAGAAAACAGCATATATCTTCATAAACTTGCGCCACATATTCCTCCGGCGGAAACGTATCCTCGACGCGGCGTTTAAGGACAGCCACAGAGCGCGCGTCATACAGTAGGATAGCATCAGCTCGCTCGCCATCACGCCCGGCACGTCCAGCCTCTTGGAAATAAGCCTCTGGCGAGTCCGGGATATCGAAGTGGATGACACAGCGCACGTCGGGTTTGTCAATACCCATGCCAAAGGCGTTCGTAGCCACGATAACCCGTATGTCCCCCTTTTGCCAGGCTTCCGCCCGCATCGTCTTCTCGCGATGGGTGAGACCTGCATGGAAATGGGTGGCTGAGATACCCTGGGATGAGAGCCAGGCGGCAAGCTCGTAGGTGGCGATGCGACTGCGGGTATAGACGATGGCGGAACCAAGGTGCAGCTGTAGGAGCTCCAATACGGTCTGCTCCTTCGTGGTAACGACACGCTCCACAGAATAGGCCAGGTTCGACCGCACAAAACTCATGCGCTTAACATTCGGTTCACGGAAGCCCAGCTGCCGCTGGATATCCTCTACGACAGCGGGCGTGGCCGTTGCCGTCAGCGCCAACACAGGAGCCTTGGGCAGGAGCTTGCGAATCTGTACAATCTCCGTGTAGGAGGGTCGGAAATCATAGCCCCACTGCGAGATACAATGAGCCTCGTCGACGGTGATAAAGCTCACCTTCATGTGAGCGAGCTTCGCCTGAAAGAGCTCCGAGTGCAGTCGTTCGGGCGAGACATACAAGAACTTATAATTACCGAAGATGCAGTTCTCCAGCGCCACGAGAATCTCGTCGTGCGTCATTCCCGTATAGATGGCCGCAGCTTTGATTCCACGCTCGCGCAAGTGCTCTACCTGATCCTTCATCAGGGCAATCAGCGGGCTGATGACGATACAGATGCCATCCATCGCTAAGGCGGGCACCTGAAAGGTGATGCTCTTGCCGCCACCCGTGGGCATCAGTCCCAGCGTGTCGCGTCCGGCTCCGATGCTCTCGATGATATCCTGCTGGATGCCGCGGAAGGAGGAGAAACCGAAATACTCTTGTAGGATTGAAATATAGGAAGCCCCTCCCCCAGCCCCTCCCCTGTTAGGGCGGGGAGTCTTTTCCTTTTCAAGTTGGGTTCCTATAGTATTCATTTTAACAGATTTATATCCCCTCCCTAACAGGGGAGGGGTTAGGGGAGGGGCCTATTCCTCACTCTGCCTGATATCCTCGATCTGCAGCTGCACCTCGCCGCGCTTATGGCTGTTCTCCTCTACCGTATAACAGATGTCGAACGCCTGCTTGGTCTTGATGAGCCGCGCCTGCGAGCTTTGGCCGAAGGCGATACCGCTGACCACATTATGGCTCTTGTTATCTACGAGCTCCAGCTTGATATGCTCTTGGTGGTGACCCACTACCTTGCTGGTGCCGAAATCATAGACACGTTCCGTAAGGAAGTGAGGGCGCTGGTTGTCGGGGCCAAAAGGTGCAAACTTGCGCAGGTCATTGTAGAAACGAATGCTCAGGTCCTTGAACTCCAGTTTCCCGTCGATATTCAGTTCCGGTTGTATTTGTGTGGGCAGGATGTGTGTCTCCACATACTCCTCAAAACGACGTTTGAACTCGGACACGTTCTCCACTTTCATGGAAAGGCCGGCAGCGTAGGTGTGGCCGCCGAAGTTCTCCAACAGGTCGCGACAAGAGGCGATTGCACTATAGACATCGAAACCTGCCACACTGCGGGCAGAACCCGTAGCCATATCATCTGTGCGCGTCAACACGACAGCCGGACGGCAGAACACCTCCGTCAGACGCGAGGCCACGATACCGATGACACCCTTGTGCCACTCTTCGTTATAGACCACCAGCGCCTTATGTTCGTGTCCCGGGTCGAGGCGCTCCACGATGCTGTTGGCTTCGTGGGTCATCTCCTTATCAAGGTCCTTACGCTGGTCGTTGTAAGCGTTAATCTGCAGCGCCATGCGATGTGCGCGTTCCGGATCACGCTCTACGAGCAATGCCACGGCTTCGCCGCCGTTCTGCATTCGTCCGCTGGCATTGATGCGGGGTCCGATCTTGAAGATGATGTCATTCATCGTCACCTCCTTGTCGTTCAACCCACAGATTTCTATGATGGCCTTCAGCCCCACACTGGCTTTGGCATTGATCTGTCGCAGACCGTGGTAGGCCAGCACACGGTTCTCACCCAGGATGGGTACGATATCCGATGCGATGCTGACAGCACACAAGTCCAGCAGCGGCATCAGCTGCGAGAAGGGAATGCCATTGTCAATAGCGAAAGCCTGCATCAGCTTGAAGCCTACGCCACAACCCGAGAGATGCTCGTAGGGGTAGGTGGCATCGGTGCGCTTGGCGTTGAGGATGGCCACCGCCGGCGGCAGCTCAGCATCAGGCACATGGTGGTCGCAGATGATGAAATCGATACCCTGCTGCTTGGCATAGGCAATTTCGGCATTGGCCTTGATGCCACAGTCGAGGACGATAATCAGCCCCACACCCGTCTCGCGGGCATAATCGACGCCTTTGTAGCTGACGCCATATCCCTCATCGTAGCGGTCAGGGATATAGAAATCAATGTTGGTGGTAAACCGCTGGAGGAAACGATAGACGAGGGCCACAGCCGTGCAGCCATCGACATCGTAGTCTCCATACACTAAGATACGTTCCTTGCGCCCCAATGCCAAATTCAACCGATCCACCGCCACGCGCATATCGCGGAAGAGGAAAGGATCTAGGAGTTCACTAATGGCTGGCCGGAAGAAACGTCTTGCCTCCGCAACCGTCGTAACGCCGCGGTCCAGCAGCAAGAGTCCCAAGGCAGGGTGAATGCCTACCTCGCGAGCCAATGCTTTAGCCGCTTCCTGACGTTCTGGTGTGGGAGGTTCGTAATTCCATTTGTAGCTCATTTATATGTTATTTTTATCCTAATTCTTTCGCGAATGCCTATATAAAGCGCCCAAAGGTACGCAAAATTTCTCAACCCCCGGCACAAATTCATGCTAATAAACGCTAAAAGCCCCCAAAATGCCCACTTCCGCCCTCCATCTTCTCCCTTTTTCTTTGTGCAAAACGAATAAATCACTACTTTTGTGGCGAAATATACGAATATTGAAGTTCGCTATCAAGAATATAGATTTCGCCAAAATTAGATTAGCAGTGTGTCTGTTCCCAAATACTAAAACGTATTCACAGTATAAACTTAAAAAACCAGATATTATGCGTAAAATCTTTTTCTTTTTGTTAGCACTCTGTTGTGCGATGATGGCCAGCCTACCGGCAATGGCTCAGTATGAATTGAAAGATGGTATTTTCTATAAAACCATTGATGATGTCGATTTGGGTGCATGCGGACATGTAGTACAATATAACAGATATAAACACTTGTCCGGTGACGTAGCGATTTCTTCCTACGTAGATGGCATAGGTACAATCCGTGTGATTGATGCAAGTGCTTTTTTGCGTATGGAACCGACGGTGAATATAACTTTACCGAACACTATACAGAAAATCAATTATAACGCTTTCTATGAGGCAACCGGTTTGCAAAGCATTACGCTGAACGAAGGCTTAACCACCATGGGCTCTCAAACGTTTTATCACTGTAGCAATCTTGTCTCGGTGAGTATTCCAACAACGCTGACAGGCATACCGCGTTCTGCTTTTTCTGGCTGCAAATCTTTGACCAGCATAGTGATACCAAGTGCAACCACGACGACGATTGGTGAAGTTGCCTTTTTGTCTTGTACTGCACTTGAGTCCGTCAATGGCGGCAGTGCCGATCCGCTTCCTGTCAAAACTATAGCTGAAGGCGCTTTCAGTTGTTGCGAGAATTTGAGCATAATACGCTTGTCAGAGAACCTGAAAAGCATCGGCAGAGAAGCGTTTTTCAGATGCAAAAAATTGGAATCAATAGAATTGCCTGCTTCACTTAACACAATAGGAGAACGGGCTTTTGCGTTTTCCGGTATCAAGCAGATAACCACAAGACGAACCACGCCGCAAAATATCACTAAAGATGTATTTAGTGGGGTGAAATTGTATCAATGCGTTCTCTACGTACCCGCAGGTTGCAGGGCTGCTTATCAGAATGCAAACGGTTGGAAAGACTTCGGGCAGATACTGGAACCGGGTGAACTGCCAGAGCCTGTAGATGATGCTCCCTATAGTGGACTCCATTTTGAATTGCATGAGGACTTTACAGCAAAGGTTATTGAACACGACGATAATCAGACAATATCCGGCGACCTGACTATCCCTGCTACTATTACCAATGGAGGATACACATATACGGTTAACGAGATAGAGGAACGTGCATTTAGGGATTGTATTAACATTACCTCTGTAACGTTACCCAATACCATTACCATCATACCGGATATGGCATTCTCTGATTGTGATGCGCTTCAAACCGTCACACTCCCTTCTTCGTTGACTAAAATGGGAGCATGGGCTTTTAGTGATTGCAGGAATCTACAATCTGTTCATCTGCCTGCCACGCTGAAAGAAATAGGCGCACACGCTTTTCATGCCTGCGAGTCACTCAAATCCATTACAATTCCTGCAGGGGTGAAAGTGATACCAGAGAAATGTTTCTCTACCAGTGGATTAACCAGCATTAGGTTGCAGGAGGGGCTTACAGAAATACAACAATGGGCATTCGCATATTATTTGCCTTTGGAAACAATCACGTTCCCTAAAAGCCTGACGTCTTTAGGTGCCGGTATATTCGATTTCAGTCTCAAGCTGACTTCTATCCGATGCTTAAGTGAGACACCACCAGAAGCTTCACAGGCATTTGCAGCTTTGAACATCTATAGTGAAGTGGGTTGCATCCTTTACGTTCCGGCTGGCAGCAAAGCGGCCTACGCAGCAGCACCAGGATGGAGTAGATTCTATCGCATCGAGGAAAAAGGTGTAAACGAAAAGGTTAAATACGGCGACCTATACTACCAGCTTAACGAGGACTGCACCGCATACGTAACCTACGAGAAGAATGATAACACCAACTATTCTGACCTCGTTGGCGAAGTAACGGTAGCAGACAAGGTGGTTTATAACGGATTTGAGTACAAGGTAACAGCGGTGGGACCGAATGCTTTCATGTACAGCAAGAATATTACCAAAGTCAACCTGCCAAAGATGATTGACAAGATTTATGGATATGCCTTTGCTAACTCGAACGTAAACGAAATAAACCTGCCCGCTACGCTAACCTACCTGTCCTATCTCGCTTTCAACGAATCCGCACTCTATTATTCCTACAAAGATGCTTTAGGTGCGCTGTATTACGACGGCTGCCTGCTCTCTTGTCCTGTAGAGGATATGATAGGCTCCTATACCGTTAAGGAAGGCACCAGGCTTATTGCCTCGAATGTGTTCAGCGGCGCCAGTCATATTAGCGAGTTGTATATCCCTGAAGGCGTAGAATGTATCTGCGAAAATGCCATCGACTATATGTACTCCCTGCAGACCCTAAGCCTGCCCAGTACGCTGTACAAGCTTGGACAAGGCTTCTGCAGCAACTACTGCCCGAATCTGAATGAGATTTACAACTATTCCAAGATGCCCCTTGAACTGCCTGAGAGCGGCTACTTTACCGGATGGAAGGCAGGTGACCTGATCAATATCAAACTATATGTACCCTACGGCACAAGTACGGCATATTATGCAGCCAACAAGTGGAAACAGCTCAATATAGAGGAGATGGGCCCCATTTATACCGTAACCTTCGTGGACTACGACGGACGTGAGCTAAAGACAGAACAGGTAAGTAAATACTATGCTGCCACAGCACCTGAAGACCCGGTACGCGATGGATATGAATTTGAGGGCTGGGACACGCAGTTTGCTGAAGTAGAGTCAGACCTGACCGTTACGGCACAGTACATAGAGGTACAGGAGCCGGAAGTGAAGACGCTGACAGGCCGCTTTTCGGTAGGAAACGGCAGACAGGTTATCTTCGCCTCAGGAAACCTGAGATATAATGCTGAAGAAGATGTCTGGGCACTGTCGAACAACCAGTACGACATACGAGACAGGCTTAACCTGAAGGCCTCCTCTTCGTACGATGGTTGGATAGACCTGTTCGGCTATGCCACCAGTGGCGGTACTGGGACAAATCCTGCTGCGCCATCGCCCTGGGAAACATCGAAGGCATCGGCTGACTACCGCATCTCTTCGGATATAACTACCACCATTGCCGGAACAGGTTACGACTGGCTGACGGCAAACCAGCCTGTGAACGGCAACGGCGCAAGCTGGCGCCTGATATCGAAAGACGAATGGACTTATCTGCTTAATACCCGTACTGATGCTAACCTGCTGCAGGGCCAGGCTGTAGTAAATGACGTGAAAGGCTACATTCTGCTGCCTGACGACTGGACATGCCCAGCAGAAGTGAGCTTCACGCCATTGGCAAAGAATTATACAACGAATGTGTTCTCGCTCTACGAATGGGAGTTGATGGAAGATGCAGGAGCCGTATTCCTGCCTGCTGCCGGATATCGGTACAACACAAGTATCATGGCATCGCATAGTGGTTATTACTGGACTGGCGACTTGTACGGTACAGATCAGGGGGTGGCAACCAGCGTTTATTTCACGCAATATACCAAGATGACAGACCTGATGACGATGCGCTGCAACGCTTGTGCTATCCGTCCTGTTCGTGATGCCAATACCAGCATCGACCTTATCCTGATTGACAATTCCTATAACAAACCCATCATCAATGCCCACAATAATCTAAAGGCCAACGTTACCATTAGTGGCCGCACGCTCAACAGGGATGGTGAATGGAATACGCTTTGCCTGCCGTTCGACTTAGAGACATTTGAAGATACACCGTTGGAAGGTGCTACGGTAATGAGCTTGGGCAATAGCGATGCCTGCAAAACAGGTTTCGATGCTGCAACGGGTGTTCTCTCACTCGACTTTGTGGAAGCCAACGAGATAGAGGCCGGCGTGCCCTATATCGCAAAGTGGACAACAACAGGCGCCAACATAGTGAATCCCGTCTTCAGGAATGTAACTGTTAGCCATGAAAGTCCTAATTACCACGAGGTCATCAGCAATGACAAGGAAGTAGGCTTTGTAGGTACCTATGCTCCTGTGAAAATTACTGTGAACGACAAGAGCAGCCTCCTCCTGGGCACCGAGAACAGACTCTATTATCCCGACGAAGCCAACGATATAGATGGCACGTACCACTTGAACGCCTTCCGTGCTTATTTACATATTGACCCAAATGCAGAGGTGAAGGAGTTCAGGCTGAGGTTTGGAAATGATGAGGAGGATGGCATCAAAACCATTGGCAATGGACAGTTGACAATTGACCATAACAAGGTGATCTTCAATCCGGCTGGTCAGCGGATGAGTCGCCTGCAAAAAGGTGTGAACATCGTGAACGGCAAGAAGGTGCTGGTGAAGTGAAGTCACCTTATGGTTTGAAGAAGCGCTCCTTCCAGGCGGAAGGAGCGCTCGTTATGGTGTGTCCCATTGGTGACACGGCTGAAGAGAAGAAACGCTTTAGATACCGAGTTTTTTGCGCCCAAAAGAGGTGGATTGTAAAGGTGAAGCTACTCGTGCATATTTTGCGCATGGCATGCATCGACCACCTTTATCGTGTCGCCCTCGATGATGTAAGCATAGTACAGGTACTTATACTGCAGCATCGTCGTAGATAGCCTTGATGTCCTTCATTGTCAGTTCATAGGCCTCCTCGGGCGTGTACAGTTCCTTGTCCATGTCGGCGAAATCCTCTTCCAGCGCCATGTCTGGGAACTGTCTCGTCTGTATGGGTTTGACGCTGTCTATAAGCATCGTGACGAGTTCCAGCTTCTGGCTGTTGTCCATGTCCTTCACCAGCTGCCAGTAGTGTGTGATGGGACGCACGGTGTGCTTTTTACTTCTCACTGTAGCTTCCATAATCGCCGTTGTTTTATGTTTACGGCGGCAAAGTTAGCGATTAGTTTTGAATCCGCGGCAGGAACAGCACGAAAATTCGCGAAAAGGAACGAAAAAGTGCAATGTTACGTTGGGGAAGGGGCCTCCATCGTCATCAACAGCGCCTTTAGGTCTGCGGCGGTGAACAAAGCCGTGGGCGGTGCCGCAACCTCCAACCACCTCACCGGCTGCGCCGCCGACATCCGCGTCAGCGGTATGGAGCAAGCATTGCGCTACGCCGTCATCCTGTTAGACATCAGTGACGAAAGCCGCGAGGACTTTGATGAACTCCTTATCGAGCGCAACGCCCGCGGCGCCATCTGGCTCCACTTCGCCGTCCGCCCAACCCGCAATCGCCGAAAGCTCCGCTTCATCAGCTAAACAACAAGAAAAGTGCCCGGCCAATTGATGGTCGGGCACTGAGTTAATCTGCGGCTTAGAGGCCGAGTTTTTTGCGGATTGGTTTGGGGATGGCGTTCTTGTTGACGAGGAAGTCCATGGTGCGGGCGGCGATGTAGTTCTTGGTCATGTACCAGGAGCCTTTGTAGTCGCCGGTGTCACCCCATGAGTTCTTGACCATGTAGTACTCGCGTCCGTTCTGGTCCTTGGCGATGCCGTAGATGTGCATCCCGTGGTCGTCGGTGAGTGTCCAGTTGTCGAAGTCCTTCTGGCGCTGCTCCTGCGAGGGAGTAGCTTCGGGGGCGTTCACGCCGAGTTCTTCGAGGAAGTTCTTGCGCTCGCCGGGCTTCAGACCGAGCCACTTGGCCTGATCGCTGCCCGTGAGGCTCTCACCGCCCGCCTTGAGGTCGTAGAGGATGCCGAGGCCCTGACGGGTGAAGCCGTCGTCAGAGACGTCGCCGCCCCATGCGATGGTGTAGCCGTTTTCAATGGCATTGTCGATGATCTGCATCATCTCGTCCATGGGCACGTTGTAGCTATGGTCCCAGCGCCAGTTGTCCTGCACCTCCACAGCGAAGCTGGTGTAGAAGGGATGGTGCGTGTAGCTGGTGATGCTCACATAGTCTTCCCAGTTGAGGCCGAGGCTGGCTGCGAAGCTCTTCGGGGTGTAGGTCTTACCCTCGTACTCGAAGGTCTCGGGTGTGGCACCGATATAGGAGTCGATGATGCCCTGCAGGCCCTGCTTCCACTGCGAGGAGATGGTCTTGGACTTCGACTTGGAGACAGCCTCCACGTAAGGTTCCATGACGCTGAAGAACTCGTTGAAGTTGGCCAGTGTGTCGCCTACCAGCGTGCCGGGCAGCGCCATAGCGGTCTCGGGCACGATGCCGTGGTTCTTGATGATGAGGAGGACGTCGCCAGCGCTACCGCCCTGTGCGAACTGGCTGTCGCCGTGCATACGTACAGTGAGCTCGGCACGCTCCAGATAGTCCTTGTTGGCGATGTACATCTCAGCCAGGTCGTAGGTCTTGCCGGTGGCCTTCAGGATTTCGCTCTCGAAGAAGCTCAGCGTGCTGTAGGCCCAGCATGTGCCGCTACGGTTCTGGTTCTTGACGCTGGTGATGGGGAGTTCCTTCACGGTCGTGAAGACGGGTTTGTTGGAGGGTTTCTCCTCCTGTGCTTGTGCGCCGTTGACACAGAATAGTGCCAATAGGGCAATCGAAAAAAACTTTCTCATAGTTATTGATGTTTGATGAGTGAATGCTCGATGTCCGATGTTCAATTATTCCTAATGAACTCCTCCACGTCCTCTACCTTGTAGGGGATCATCTTCTCGCCGAGATAGCGGCAGCCGCCGGCCGTGATGAGGAGGTCGTCTTCAAGACGGACACCGCCGAAGTCGCGGTACTCCTCCACCTTATCGAAGTTGATGAACTCCTTGTTGTGCCCGCGAGCGCGCCAGTCGTCGATGAGGGCGGGGATGAAATAGATGCCGGGCTCGTCAGTCATCACGAAGCCCTCCTGCAGACGGCGTCCGCAGCGTAGGTAGCAGGTGCCGAACTGATCCAGATTCGGACGAACCTCGTCGTCGAAGCCGACATAGATCTGTCCGAGGCCCTCCATATCGTGGACATCCATGCCCATCATGTGCCCGAGGCCGTGAACGAAGAACATGGCATGGGCGCCGTTGGCTAACGCATCCTCGGTGTTACCCTTCATGAGGCCGATGTCCTTCAGGCGCTCCGTGATAACGCGGGCGGCAGCGAAGTGGCAGTCCCACCATTTCACACCAGGAGCCGCCATCTCATGCACGCGGTCGTGGGCGGCAGCAACCGCCTCGTAGATGTCGCGCTGCTTCGGGGTGAAGCGGCCGCTGATAGGTGTGACACGCGTGTTGTCAGAGCAGTAGCCCTCATTGGTCTCAGCGCCGCAGTCGCAGAGCATCAGACGGCCAGCCTCCAAGGGACGGGTTGAGGGATAGCCATGTTGTATCTCGCCGTGCATGGAGAGGATGGTGGGGAAGCTGAGGCCGCCCTTGGCATTGGCGACGCCCGCCAGCGTGCCGGCAATCTCCTGCTCGGTGACACCCGGACGGCACAGGCGCATCGCGGTGGTGTGCATCTCATAGCCGATGGCACAGGCCTTCTCGATCTCGGCCACCTCGCCCGCCGACTTCGTGGCGCGCTGATCCACGACAGCCTTGATAAGCTTCAGGCTGGCTTTCGCACGCTGGTCACGCGGGTGGATGCCCGTGAGGTCCATCAGCTGAATCATGATATCATGGCGGTAGGGCGGCAGGAAATGAATCTCGCGTCCTTGCTTGCGAGCCTGCTCCACGAGTACGGCCAGCTGCGCCATCGGTGCGCTCTTGGCGACGCCGCTCTGCGCTGCCATGTCAGCGACGCTATCGACGGCTCCGAACCACACGATGTCATCGAGTGAGATGTCATTGCCCAGCAGCCACTCCTCGCCAGCGTCCGCATCGATGACGCCGCAGAGGCCCTCGCGATGCTGTCCGAAATAATAGAGGAAGGTGCTGTCCTGACGGAACTTATAGACATTGGCCGGGTAGTTCATCGGCGCGTCATTATTACCGAAGAGCACGATGAGTCCGCTCTCCACACGCTGCCGCAAGACGGCACGGCGCTGCATGTAAGTCTGTTTGTCGAAAAGCATATGAATACGGTTTTATGAGTTTTGTTGATTACTTGATGATTTGCTTGCCGCTATCACCCGTTTGCGGATTTCCAGCAGCAGCGAGAACTGGCCGCTGTAGATATTGTTTTCCTTCACACGTTCCCGCAGATGCACCACCATCTGCTCCACGGTCAGCTTCAGATCGGGAATCGTGATGCCGCTGCCCATCGACAACGACGCAGGTAATAGGTCCTTGTTTCTCTCAAACCATTCGATGGCCTCGTTGATTTCGGCGGGCTTATAGCCGGATTTAAAGGTGCTGTTGACTGTTGCCATGTGAGATTGTAATATGATTGAAGACCTTCACCAACCTGTGTTGCTGAGCCCCGTGTCCTTATACCAATCCAGAGCATGATAGGTTTTGAGATATCCGCGCTGCACGAATTTATCCTCGGGCACAAAGGCAGAGACACCACCCGTGTAATCCGGTTCCTTCACATGATAGATGTGGCTGCCGCCGGACTCATACATCGAGAGCCAAGTTGGTGAGAGCATCGACAGGGGCACCGCTGCCTGGAAGGCTGGGAGCCATGCCGCATATTCCTCTTCACTGAGGAGATGGTACATCAGATTCTGAAGGTCGTAGTACTGCGTATATTGCGTCGGGTTGTAGTAGAAGCGTTGTACTTCGGAGCAGTCGGGTGTCGTGGAATTCTCAAAGAGACGCTGCAGATAAGGTGCCGTGGCAGCCGCCAGAGCCTCTAAGGCTGAAGTACGCACCAGCGACATCTCGGCACCGGTATAGAGCGCATGGCCCGCTCCATTGTTATAGTAATCCACATAACCCTTCACCACACTCTCCATATTCACGAGGTTGTCGCCATTTGCTATCTGGCACATCGAAGAGAGGATGTTTTCGTAGGGAGCCCCCAACCCCGGGATTTCGGCGGGTGAGCCGATGACATAGTCTGCAACGTGGCGCAGCTGGTAGGCGACCTCCACACACTGCATGAAACAGGCATCAAAAAAGATATAGTCGAAGTGAGGCAGATGTCCCAATACATTGGCCAACGTGGTAAGGTCCATTGAGAAGCCCGTTTCCACGATACTGCTGCGGACACCGTTGTCAATGCCGAAGCTGCGACGTACTTGTTTCTTTTTCGATGCCGGCAACCACCCTGAGGCATGACTCCAGAGCACCAGACCGTAGTGCTCTGCAGGGTAGCGTTCCATGATTTCGCTCAGGACACCCTCCATCTCCGCGCTATCGGTACTGCATACATTTTGGGAGAAGGTCTTCACCACCTGCAACGGCAGATCACGCGTTCCTACGCATATACGGCTTGACTTGGTGTCATCGATGTACACCACCACGCGATGATCCTTGCCGATGGTGCTTAGTCCCTGTGCTATCTCCAGCGAATCGTAGTTCACGTAGTTCGCCAGCGTATTTTCGCCCGCCATATACACGATGAGCGTGCGAGCCATCTTCTTGCCAGGGTAACCCGGTCGGGGAGGCTCCGGCTCCGGTACATTATCACCGCAGCTGATGATACCTGTTAGACACATCATAACAGGCACACATATATATAATAAATGTAGGAAAACGCGTTTCATGGGTGCAAATTTACGTTTTTTTCATCAAAGAAGCACACTAAATGCCCGTCTATTTCGTTTCTTTAAGAAAAACTTTGTAATTTTGTAGCGGTTATGCAATGGACAGACAGAATGCGACAGGTTAAAATCCTACTTTCAAGTGCCGCCGTCATCATCTGTGTGCTCTCACTGATCTGGTCTCACGTGCTCGTGAGCGACCTCGCGCTCGAAGAGCAGCGCAAGGTGGAGGTGTGGGCCGAGGCGATGCGCTCGCTGGAGCAGGCCGACGAGCAGACCGACCTGGCATTGGTATTGAAAGTCATCAATGGCAACCACACGATTCCCGTCATCGTCCTCGATGCCGACGGGAAGGTGCAGACCTATCGCAACCTGGAAGTGCACGCCAAGTCGGCGGCTGATGTAGAGAGCGAAGTCCTGAAGAAAGCCCACGCCATGCGCGAGAGCGGCAACGTGGTGCGCATCACCCTCTCCGGCGACGAGTTCATGGAGGTTTGCTACGACGAGAGCATCATGCTGCGCCGCCTGGCACAGTACCCCTACATCCAGCTGGGCATCGCCCTCATCTTCGTCATCGTGGCCATCTTCGCGCTCCTCAGCAGCAAACGCGCCGAGCAGAACAAGGTGTGGGTGGGACTCTCCAAGGAGACGGCCCACCAGCTGGGAACGCCCATTTCATCGCTGATGGCGTGGACGCAGGTGCTGCGCGAGAACTATCCCGACGACGAATTGCTACCCGAGATGGACAAGGATGTGAAGCGCCTGCAGATGATTGCCGAACGCTTCTCCAAGATAGGCTCCCTGCCCGAACCACGCCCCGAGAACCTCAACGAGGTCATCGCCCATGTGGCCGACTACATCGGGCGTCGCACGAACAGCGCCGTCAACATCACCACCTGCCTGCCCCAGCAGCCCATCATCGCCAACCTCTCGGCGCCCCTCTTCGAATGGGTGGTGGAGAACCTGTGCAAGAACGCGGTCGATGCGATGGAGGGGCACGGCGACATCACCATCACAGCCTTCGAGGAGACCACACGCTATATCGTGGAAGTGGCAGACACCGGAAAGGGCATCCCCAAGAGCCAGTTCTCCAGCGTCTTCCAGCCCGGCTTCACCACCAAACAGCGCGGCTGGGGCCTCGGACTCTCGCTGGCCAAACGCATCGTGGAGGAATACCACCACGGACGCATCTTCGTCAAAGCCTCCGAACTCGGGAAAGGCACCACCTTCCGCATCGAATTGCGCAAGAACTGATGCAGAAAGCGGGTTTAAATGTAAAAAACTATAAACTTTAAACCCTAAATTTCAAACTTTTCCTCCGAATCCTTGGCCACACCAAAAAAAAGACCTACCTTTGCCGCCCGTATGGACACATCAGGACGTTTCAAGATCGATTTCAGAGACCTCGCTGGCGATGAAATGACACGCACGTGGACACTCGACGACTCGTTCTTCGACAGCCTTGATGAGCAGGACATCAAGCACGGACAGCTCACCGCCACGCTTCGGGTGAAAAAGAAGGCCGAGGGTTTCCAGCTTGACATCCGCGCCACAGGAACCGTAGAGATTCCGTGCGACCGCTGCCTCGAACCGATGACTCAACCCATCGATGCCGAGGATTCCATCAAGGTGAGCTTCGGCGACACCCTCGAAGATGATGGCGAGCGCATCACTGTCCCCGAGGACCGACCCGTCCTTGACATCAGTTGGAACATCTACGAAACCATCGCGCTGGCCATCCCCATCGTGCACACACACCCAGCGGGGCAGTGCGCCGAGGAGTTCAGCCAGTATCTGGTCACCGGCGACGAACCCGCCGATGCCCCCGGCGAAGGCGACAGCAGCGACAACGCACCCACCGACGCACGATGGGACGCCCTCAAAGCCCTGCTCAAGTAGTCCAGCCTTAAACTTTAAACTTCAAACAATAAACTATATACAAAAATGGCACATCCTAAAAGAAGACAATCCAAGACACGCACTCTCAAGCGTCGCACCCACGACAAGGCAGTAGCACCTGCATTGGCAGTATGTCCTAACTGCGGAGAGTTCCACATCTACCACACCGTATGCCCCGCCTGCGGTTACTACCGCGGGAAGGTCGCTATCGAGAAGGAAGAAGCGTAAGTCTTAGCACAAGCCCCTCCCCGTCGGGGTGGGGCTTTTATTTTTCTCTTGTTTTATGGAAAAACTTCATGCTATCATCACGGGCGTAGGTGGCTACGTCCCCGATTATATCCTTACCAACGAGGAGCTCAGCCGCATGGTTGACACCACCGATGAGTGGATTATGACCCGCATCGGTGTCAAAGAGCGCCGCATCCTGAACCAAGAGGGGCTCGGCACCAGCTACATGGCACGCAAAGCTGTGCGCCAGTTGTTGCAGAAAACCGACACCGACCCGCTGGAGGTAGATGCTGTCATCTGTTCCACATCAACGCCCGACCACCGCTTCCCATCCACGGCCAGCATCGTGCTGGGAAAACTGGGCATGACCAACGCCCACGCCTTTGAGCTCTCTGCGGCGTGCTCCGGATGGCTCTATGCCATGGAACAGGCCGCCTGCATGATTGAGAGTGGGCGCTACAAGAAAATCGTCGTCATCGGTGCTGACAAGATGTCAAGCATGATTGACTACACCGACCGCCAGACATGCCCCATCTTCGGCGACGGCGCCGCCGCCGTGCTCGTGGAGCCTACCACCGAAGACCTCGGCTGGAAGGACAGCTACCTGCGCACCGACGGCCAGGGCCTTCCCTTCCTGGTCATGAAAGCCGGCGGTTCTGTGGCTCCGCCCTCTTACTTCACGCTCGAACACCGTTTGCACTATGTGCATCAGGAGGGCCGCACCGTGTTTAAGTTCGCCGTCACCAATATGT